>Ga0065712_10067810_pt1 | contig 30578 bp, 36 predicted proteins | sample MisRhiReplicate1_FD_59099 | JGI IMG/M metagenome (GOLD analysis project Ga0065712, IMG submission 59099) | Miscanthus rhizosphere microbial communities from Kellogg Biological Station, MSU, sample Rhizosphere Soil Replicate 1: eDNA_1 v3... | ecosystem: Host-associated > Plants > Roots >...
ACTCTGCTCAGGCTGCCACAAGATCGGACCCGGTGCCCGCAGCGCATTTGGCCCGCCACTCAACGGCATCATCGGAAGCAAGGCGGGTCAGCACCCTGACTATGTGTACACGGACGCGATGAAAAACTCGGGCATCACCTGGACACGCGAGCAACTCACCACCTACATCAAGGATCCGGGCGAAGTGGTGCCGGGGACGCGCATGAAGCTGTGGTGGATGGGCAACGACCAGCGCATGGAAGACCTGCTGGAATACCTCGACGCGAACAAATAACGCCGTGAAATGAAAAGCCCCCGAATCACTTCGGGGGCCATGGCGTGTCTGTCGACTTACTTGTCGGATTCGTAGGGTGGATAGTCGTCCTTGGTGCCGTGCTCCTTGGCAGGCGTTTTTGCGGGCTTGACCGGATCAACCTGCGGATCGCCGGCATCCGGTGATTCGGTATTGAAATCCGGTTTGTCGGTACTGTTGTCGCTTGGCTTGTTGCCAGTCATAGGCGCCTCCATTGGGTTAAAACATACAACCTGTTATTCAGAGGCGTAATCATCTCAGGCGTGCCACGGGACTGACGAACGGAGCTGCCACAAACCCTTTGCGACGCGGGTCAGGACTGGTAGCCTTGCGCCACTCATGGAGGATGACGATGAAAAGGCTTTCAATGCTGCTTGCGATTACAGCGGCAGCGGGTTCAGGCATGGCGCACAGCGATATCTTCAAATGCACCTCGGCGCAGGGCCACGTGAGCTACGCGGCCATTCCCTGCGAGGGCACAGCAGAGATGGAGGTTCAACGGCCCGGTCCGCCGAAAATGCTGCGTCAGGGCGAACCCGTCGACCACGCCCACAAGGTCAATCTGAAGGCCACTGAATACCTGCAAGTCAGCGGCCGCGCCAAGGTCAATGTGTACGAGACTGAAAGCTACAAAGCCTTTCAGAGAAGCCATTTGCCGCCGCCAAGCGTCTCCTCGCAATGCCAGAGTCCGCGCTACGACAGTCAATGCTTTGATCCATCGGGCGGCGCTGCATTCGGAAAGCCGTAACGGGCAATTGAGCCTTACTCGGCCCTGACCTCACTGATCTGAATCACCGGAATCAGGTCCGTGTAGTTGATGATGTCGGCGTTGATCCGATCCTCATGCGGCCCCATGCCAGCCTGGAACGCCTCAATCGAATCGCAGTAGATGTGGCACATGCCTACATAGACCGGCGTGGAGCCCGGCGTTGCACCGCCCAGCCCCTTGTCGACGCTATAGCGCTTGCAGTGCTCGCCCATCAGGGACTGCACCAGCGGCATGTGCTGGTCGCGATAGTAGTCATGGTCGAACCGGGCACCTTCCTGGTAGGGGTACAGCACGCTGACTTTGATCATGTCGATGTTCTCCAGATGGCAGGTAAAATTGCGTTGGCACTCTACCGCGATACACACGGCAAAGTGTTATGACAGCACTGGCAGGTATTTCTCCCTTCCCGCACAATCACGCCGTTTGGCCGGCCTGCGCTGCAATAGGTTCCGGCCGCCCAGCCAGATCGAGGAACACAGCATGAACGCTCTTGAGTGGAACGAAGCCGCCCTGGCGAAATACCTCTCGACCCATCCCACGCTCAAAGACGAAATCAGCCAGCTCAGCGCGGCCGAACAGAAGCAGCAGCTTCAGTGGGCTTTCGAGGATGAAGCCGAAAGCCAGGGGATCGAACCTTGGGAACTGGCGCTGGAGTTGATTGCCGAATCGCCTGAACAGCTCAAGCAGATGCGTCTGGAGGCCCATTCGCAGGTCGCCGAAGCACTGGGTATGGACTGGGACGAGTATTGCGAGCTGAACGATATTCAGGTGTAACCGGCGTTTCAGCAAAAATGAGTGACCCATCAGTCAGCGCTTTACCTGCTCAGCATGGGTGAGTAACGTCTGCTCACTTCAATAAAAAGGAATAGCGCAATGAGTGATCTGGTCTCGTACCACCTGGACGATGGCATCGCCACGCTGACCCTGAGCAACGGCAAGGTCAACGCCATTTCCCCGGACGTCATCACCGCGTTCAATGCCGCGCTGGATCAGTCCGAAAAGGATCGCGCAGTGGTGATCGTGACCGGTCAGCCCGGCATTCTCTCGGGTGGCTACGACTTGAAAGTCATGACGTCCAGCCCCGAGGCGGCCAGCAACCTGGTGACCCAGGGCTCGACGCTGGCCCGGCGCATGCTGTCGCACCCCTTCCCCATCGTTATCGCGTGCCCCGGCCATGCCATTGCCAAGGGCGCGTTTCTGCTGCTGTCAGCCGATTACCGTATCGGTGTCGAAGGCCCCTTCAATATCGGTCTGAACGAAGTACAGATCGGCATGACCATGCACCACGCCGGGATCGAACTGGCCCGTGATCGTCTGCGCAAGTCGGCGTTCAACCGCTCGGTGATCAACGCCGAAATCTTCAACCCCGAGGGTGCCATGCAGGCGGGCTTTCTGGATCAGGTGGTCAGCGTCGAAGCCTTGTCCGAGACAGCACGTACGGTTGCCACGCAGTTGAAGAAAATCAACATGAACGCCCATGGGAAGACCAAACTCAAGAGTCGAAAAGCGTTTCTGGACACCCTGGACGCGGCCATCGAACTGGACAAGAAGAGCTTTGTTTAAGGCCACTCGACAAGCCCGCACCTGCGGGCTTTTGTTTACCGGCGAACTCATCCGCGTTTGATTAATCTCATCAGCTACCGCGCATCCCCTCTTGCGCCACAGCCACATTGAAGAAGCGATAGCATCATGGGTCGAGTTGTTGCAGCCGCGGTTTACAGCAAAGGCAAGAAAGTCACGGATATCACACTGGACGAGGGCGCAGCCTGGGCCGCCAAGCCCGGCCACTTTGTCTGGATCGGGCTGGAGCAACCCAATGCTCAGGAACTGACAAGCCTCAAGGAACAGTTCAACCTGCACGAACTGGCGCTGGAAGATGCGATGGAGGTTCACAGCCGTCCGAAGCTTGAGACCTTCGGCGACGCGCTGTTCATCGTGACTTACGCCCCGGTGCGCGACAACGGCAAGTTGCTGTTCATCGAAACCCATATTTTCGCGGGCAAGGGTTATGTCATCACGTCCCGCAACGGCCACTCCAAGTCCTATGGACTGGTGCGCCAGCGCTGTGAGGCACGGCCGCTGCTGTTGGAGCACGGCGAAGACTTCGTGCTGTACGCCTTGCTGGACTTCGTGACCGAAAACTATCAGCCGGTGACCGAAGCCATTCATGCCGAACTGGAAGTACTGGAACAGAACGTGCTGGGTGGAGCCTTGCGCGAAGCCGACATCCAGCACATTCACGCCTTGCGCCGCGATCTGCTGAGAATGCGGCGTTATGTGGCGCCGATGGTGGAAGTGGGCGAAGAGCTGCAGAAACTCAGCTTTCCCTTCATCGACAAAAACATGCGGCCTTACTTTCGCGACGTCGAGATTCACGTCAAACGGCAAATGGAAGACCTCGGCAACCTGTGCGACATCGCCAGCCAGACCATAGAGATCGGCCTGCTGCTGGAGTCCTCGCGACAAAGCATCGTGCAGCGCAAGTTTGCGGGCTGGGCGGCCATTCTGGCCTTTCCGACGGCGATTGCAGGCATCTACGGCATGAACTTCGAGAACATGCCCGAGCTGACCTGGCACTACGGTTACTTCATCGTGCTTGGCGTGATCGTCGGAGGGTGTTCTGCACTGTTCGCCAGCTTCAAGCGGTCGGGGTGGTTGTAGCCTGTCGCACCATGCTAAGCGCTGCGGGCGATAAATCCAGGCTCGTTTTTATCGAGCACCACTTAACTTGCTGAACAAATGCAGTTTTTGTGGGAGGCGCCACCACGTCTTCGACGTAGCGCTGTCGCGCAGCAAACACCGGACCGTGGGAGGCGGCTTGCCGGCGAAGAACGATTACGCGATTTTCCTGACACACCGCGTCGACTGCATCGCCGGCAAGCCGCCTCCCACAAAAAAACGTTTCCATTCAGCAGATTACGTGTTGTTTGATAAGAGGCGGCTTGCCGGCGATGGCGTCACTGCCCCATCAAACCGACGCCGCATCCGGCTTGTGCGCCACGAAGCGCATCATCCATTCGGCTACCGTCACGCCATGGTGGTCGTGATCGAGACTGGCGACGCCCTTCTGATAGATCTGCTCGCCCAACGACTCCTGACGGATATCCAGCAGGGTTCGCGAGTAATCGTGAATGAATTCGGGATGCCCCTGGAAACACAGCACCTGATGATTGATGTGGTACGCCGCAAACGGGCAGAAGTCGCTGGAAGCGATCACCGTGGCGTTGTCGGGCAAGGTAGTGACCTGATCCTGATGACTGATCAGCAGGGTCAGCTTGTCCATCGCTGGCGTCATCCAGGGCGTGGCGGGTGCCAGTTGGTAGTGATGAATGCCCACGCCCCAGCCTTGAACCGCCCGCTCGGTCTTGCCGCCCAGCAGCAGAGCCAGCAACTGATGACCGAAGCAGACACCCAAGAGCTTGTCGCCGCGCTCATACAACGTGAGCAGGTAAGCTTTCAACACCTGAATCCATGGATCGCTGCCGAAGGAATCGGCCTTGCTGCCGGTCACCAGATAGGCGTCGAAAATGGCGCTCTCAGGCGGATAAACGCCCTGCATCACGTTATACACTTCAAATTCCGCGGCAATCGGCTGACAAGCGAACAATAACTCGAACATGTGTCCGTAACCCTGATACTGCTCGACCAATTCCGGGCGGAGGATGTCGGTTTCCAGAATGCAGATGCGTAGCGGCATATAAAAAGGACCTGAAACGGTAGTTGGCGACAGCGCACGCGGGCAGCCTGCCTTGATGGCCCCTGCAAATCAAGCGGCGCTTCGTAAACCTGATCACAACTTAAACGCTACAGCCCGACGTGAAGACGGAAAATATCTACGTAGACCGCCCCTTGAAAACGAACAGCTATAACGTCCTGCACAGCGAATGTAGGCGCTTTCCGAGCCGGACGAACGGTAGAAAGCTTCTCGTTGGGCCTGAGGTGTCTAGTTAAAGGTTGTGCGCTGTTTAGACCTCACGCTGATAACCATTTAATCGAAAAAACTCCCGTTTAAATTCCCAACAGGTCTAAAGCGTCGGGCACGCGACCTCTAAGGTTAAGTCTGTAACAGGACGACGCGATAAAAACAGTTCTGCGTCAGGTTGCGGTCATTTGATCGAACCCCCCTGTTCAAGGCCTCTACCTTTGCCAGCTGCCGCCTTACCGCTCATGCACCGGCCAGCTTTTGTCGATCGGGAATAACAACAAAAGGCAGTTATCCATGTTTAAACATTCGAAAGTACGTCAAGCGGGTCTTATCGTCTTCGCCACCACTCTTCTATTGATTCTACCGAACCTCAATCGACTGTTCGGATAGCCAACTTGCGCTATCGAACCGTGCGCAACTATGCCACTCTTCCCACTCGAATGAAGGGAGAAAGGCCCATGCGTCAATGGATCGCATTGTTCATTGCCCTGACAGGCAGCCTTGCCGTACAGGCGGGCGAAGTGGATCAGGCCGCGGCCGTTGCGGCGCTGAAGGAAGGCAAGCTGGCAATGGACGTCCGCAGCCAGACCGATTACGACGCAGGCACTGTGCTCAACGCCGTACGCGTTGATCAGGTACGGCTGGTGAACCAGATGAAGCTGGTGCTCAACGACCGCAACGCCGTGTTTGTGATTTTCAGCAGTTCCAACGAGAAAGCCAGCAAAGCCCAGGACAAGCTCATGAAGGCGGGTTATTACAGCGTGATCAATGGCGGCAACTACGAAGAGTTGCACAACGCGCTGTATGACATTACGGACGACCCGGCGGAATAATATTCAATGCGTGAATACATCCGGGAAAACATCAGACAGGGCACGTTTATGAGTGCGCTGCCTGATATAAGGATCGGAGGTGCAGGGTTATTGATGTTGCGCCTGACCCTGAACCCTTGCCTTGGTCTTCGGCACACTCACCATCGGCGACACCACCACCTTGGCGTGCATCTGCTCTGCCCCGCCTCCGCGCCGCATCCCGCGCACAGGACACGCATCGAGATAGTCCAGACCGACGGCCAGTTTCAAATGGCGCTCGGGAATGGCCAGTTGATTGGTCACGTCGAAGCTGTACCACGCATCATCGATCCAGGCTTCGGCCCATGCATGGCTGGACAGGTGATCGCTGTCTTCGCTGCACAGGTAACCCGAAACATAACGCGCTGGCACACCCAGGGTCCGGGCGCAGGCCAGAAAGGCATGCGTGTGGTCCTGGCAGACGCCTGAGCGTCCGGCAAATGCCTTCGCCGCGCTGGTATCGACTTCCGTCGCGCCCTGCGTGTACGTCATGTGCTGATTCAATGCCTGCATCAGGTCGATCAGTGCGGTCCGGTCGATACGCTTGCCACACTGAGCGGCCGCGAAGCTGCGAATGGCCTCATCCGGCTCGGTCAGGCGCGTCACGCGCAGGAACGGCAGCGGCGACTGGCTTTCGTGTTCGGCTTCACAGGTCGCGTCGATTTCGACCTGTCCGCGCGCGCCGATGATGATCGATTCATGAGGTTCTTCAAGGCTCAGCACATGCAGAATATTGCCGAACGGATCGACTTGCGCCCGCGCTTCGCGTGGCAGCGTCAATTTCCAGCTGAGCACCTTCTGACGCTCGCTGTCGTGGGGAGTCAGGCGCAGGTACTGGATACTGGAACGCACCTGATCATCATAGTGATAGGTGGTTTCGTGGCTAATTGAGAGTCTCATGCAGCCTCCAGGTACGAAGTGTGGATAGCATCACCCAGTTGGGCGAGCATCGGGATGAATTCGTTCAGCCACTCGTGCAGGCCCTCATCCAGGATCTCGTCGATGCTGGTGTAGCGCAGGCGTGCATCCATCTCGGCCGCCATGCGCTGCGCAGGTCTGCCGTTGACGCCGGGCAGACTGGCAAGAATCAGGTCCATCTCTTCCAGGCAGGCACGCAACGAGCGCGGAATGTCGGCGCGTAGCAGCAGCAGTTCGGCCACCTGACGTGCACCCGGCGCGTCGCGATATACCTCGGTATACGCCTCGAACGACGACAACGCACGCAGCAACGCACTCCACTGGTAATAACCGGCAGCGGAATTGTCTGCGGCGGCGTTGGCCTGAGGCCCACGCAGTTCGAGCATTTCATAACGCGCGTCGAGCATGCGCATGGTGTTGTCGGCGCGCTCGATGAATGTCCCCAGGCGAATGAAACGGAACGCGTCGTTGCGCATGATGGTACCGTAGGTCGCGCCGCGAAACAGGTGCGAGCGCTCCTTGACCCATTCACAGAAACGGCTCATGCCGTAGCGCGTCAGCCCCTGCTGGGCAATGCCACGAATTTCCAGCCAGGTGGAGTTGATGTTCTCCCACATGTCGGCGGTGATCCGACCGCGCACCGCGTGCGCACTGGCGCGTGCAGCGCCCAGGCAGCTGTAGATGCTGGCCGGGTTGCTCGCATCCAGCGCGAAGAAATGCAGCATGCGCTCGGCGTGCAACTCGCCATGGCGCTCGATGTAGGTTTCCAGCGTGCCGGTGATCAACAACGGCATGGCTATTTCATCCAGCCCGTCGCCACGCCCGTCCTGGGGCATCAACGACAGCGAATAGCTCACGTCCAGCATACGGGCGAGGTTCTCCGCTCGCTCCAGGTAACGCGACATCCAGAAAAGATCCGAGGCAGTTCTACTTAACATTGGCAGGTATCCTTAATCCTCGACCACCCAGGTGTCTTTGGTTCCGCCGCCCTGAGACGAATTCACCACCAGCGAGCCTTCACGCAAGGCCACTCGGGTGAGGCCGCCAGGCACAACGCGGGTTTCACGACCGGACAGAACAAAGGGGCGCAAATCGATATGGCGCGGGGCGATGCCGTTCTCGACAAACGTCGGACAGGTCGACAGGCACAGTGTCGGTTGAGCGATATACGCATGCGGCTTGGCTTTGAGACGCGCCCGGAAGGCTTCGATCTCGGCAGCCGTGGCAGCAGGCCCGACCAGCATTCCGTAACCGCCGGAACCCTGGGTTTCCTTGACGACAAGGTCTTTCAGGTTGGCCAGTACGTGGGACAACTCTTCGGGCTTGCGGCATTGCCAGGTGGGTACGTTCTTGAGGATCGGCTCTTCGTCCAGATAGAAACGAATCATGTCGGTGACATACGGATACACCGACTTGTCGTCCGCAACCCCGGTGCCGATGGCGTTGGCCAGCACCACGTTGCCGGAGCGATAGGCCGCCAACAGACCGGGCACGCCCAGCATCGAATCAGGGTTGAAGGCCAGCGGATCAAGGAATGCATCGTCCAGGCGGCGGTAGATCACATCAACGGCCTTGGGGCCGTCGGTAGTGCGCATGAAGACGCGATCGTCACGCACGAACAGATCGGCACCCTCGACCAGCTCGACACCCATTTCGCGGGCCAGGAAAGCATGTTCGAAGAACGCACTGTTGAAACGCCCGGGCGTCAGCACCACCACACTGGGGTTATCCAGTGGACTTGAGCTTTTGAGCGTGTCGAGCAGCAGGTTCGGGTAATGATCGATGGGCGCAATACGCTGTGCCGCGAACAGCTCGGGGAACAGGCGCATCATCATCTTGCGGTCTTCGAGCATGTAGCTCACGCCGCTGGGCGTGCGCAGGTTGTCCTCGAGCACGTAATAGGTGCCATCGCCGTCGCGGACCAGATCGACACCCGAGATGTGCGAATACAGGTCGCGGTGCAGATTCAGACCCTGCATCGCCAGCTGATATTGCTCGTTGGCCAGCACCTGTTCGGCGGGAATGATCCCGGCCTTGATGATGCGTTGGTCATGGTAAAGGTCGGCAAGGAACATGTTCAGCGCCTTGACGCGCTGAATACAGCCCCGCTCCACAACCCGCCACTCGCTGGCCGGAATGCTGCGGGGAATGGTGTCGAACGGAATCAACCGCTCGGTGCCCTGCTCATCGCCATAGAGCGTGAACGTGATCCCGGCGCGATGGAACAGCAGATCGGCTTCACGCCTGCGTTGAGCCAGAAGCTCAGGGGGCGTATCGCCCAGCCAGCGGGCGAATTCCCGATAGTGCGGGCGGACCAGACCGCCAGCGTCGTACATCTCGTCATAAAAGGTGCGGATCATGCCGTACTCCTTGTCACCATGGACACCTTAAGCTTCGCAAGGCCCGTGCCACCGACATAAACGCTTTAATATCAATAAGATAGATATAAATCCTGCAGGCCGCGCACCATTCCTGTGCACTAAACGCCCCAGCTACCTCTTCCATGCGTCATTCGGAAGCGTCTTTGCGCCGCGAAATCTATGACCAGCATAGTCAGAGTTGATTTCCGAACACGATATTAGTTCGCCATAATCGCCAGCAACCGAGCAAACAGGGCATCAAACGTCGCTTTTGCCATACACCCATTTTCGAGCGAGCGTGACGCACCTTAACGCGCTTCTGACCGGACTTCCCTTTGAGCCACTCTCTTGAGTGGCTTTTTTTTGCGCACGGATGACCTGTTCGGGCTTTACGTGGTCCTGGCGAGCACGCTATTCGTGAACAGCACTTGCGCGAGATTACCCTGATCCCGAAAACAAAACCGGCCGCCCCGGCAGGTTTCTCCAGGTCGGCCGATCAGCCCGCAGGTATCAATCGCAATTGCATCGGATCAGGCGTGCAGCCTCCTGATCTCCTGTTTCACACCCCAGCCTTCAACCTCCCCGTCCATTGGCGAAATGGCCATTTGAAAGTCTTGTTCAAAGTCACCGATACCGTCATAGGTGGCATACATCACCTTGCTCAGTTGCAGGTGCCAGGCACCGTCGTCACGCACATTGATCTGCGTATTGAGGGACTCGCCACGAAATTTTTCTGCAGCCTGCCGCGCCCGTTCCTCGTCGGGAAAAATGGCATAGAACTCGATGGGGTGAATTCGCGCGAAGTCAAAACCGCCTTCTTTCATGCGGCGCAGTACGTTACTGCTGATGTCCTCTTGATAGGCTGTGCTCATGAAACGTCCTCCTATGCAACGATAGATAGAGTTTCAACTCTTCCCGAGTGGCCATCGAAAAGATGGCCAGCGCACGGCAGTTACTCCGACGTGGGGAATCAAGCATGTAGCTGACCGGACCTTGAACAGGCCGGGGATGGACCTGTGTCAGAGGCCGTCTTCACGACCTCATTTGCAGAGTAGACCCATCGGGGGGACATTGCCAAGTGGTTGGCGCAACAAGATTTTTTGCAGTGAAGGATCAGCTCGCTTCTGTGATGGAAATGATCTGGACACTGTTATGGTCCTTGAGTGTCTTGACGGTCGGCTCATCAGTTCGACCTTCCAGGTCATTGAGATCCAACTCATCCGTGACGGGATATAAATCCTTGCGCAACAGACGTGCGGCATCCTCTTCGCTGGGGCGTTCCTGCCACTGCACTTCCCGACGCTGCTGCACACCATCCTTGTCCAGATACAAAATGGCCCACTGTTTCATCAATGCCTCCAGAATAAGCAAGCCAGGCACTCTGACTTACCTACTCTGGACCTTTCACCGCCCCCATTCGTTCCAATGGATTGCGCACAGCAAACGGACTCAAACGGATAACAAAAAGGCCCTCGCAGTGGATGCCGAGGGCCTTTTTCATTGCTGAAACGGTCAACTGCGTGTCCTGCCCGATTGATACCGGGCAGGACGACACCGGTCAGTTTCTGTTCTTGCTGGCTTCCACGCCTGCAGTGTTGTCCAGCAGGCTCTTGGTCGCGGTTTGCAGGAAGCTCTCCAGCTTGCGCTTGAGTTCTTCGGTGTCCGGAGCATTTGGCACTTCTTCCGCATGCGGCGTGGCACCCAGGGTGTACGTCAGCAGCTTGGCCGGCATTTCGGTCGGTTCGATCAGAATGCGGTTGCCGCTGATGATCGCCACCACCTGCTCGCTGCCCGACGGTTTGATCACGCCAAAGCCCTTGTCGCCTTCCGGCAGGTTGAGCAGATCGCGTCCCCAGCACTGGTTACGGGTCTGCCCACCCAGACGGCCCATGATGGTCGGTACGACGTCCACCTGGGTGCCGACGATGCTGCTGCGTTGGCCGAACTTTTCCTGCACGCCCGGACCGATCAACAACATCGGCACATTGAAGCGACCAAGGTCCATTTCTGTCAGCTGACGGTTGTTACCGAAACCGTGGTCACCCAGTACGACGAACAGGGTGTTCTTGAAGTAAGGCTCTTTCTTGGCCTTCTCGAAGAACTGGCCCAGCGCCCAGTCGGAATAACGCATGGCGGTCAAATGCTCGTCCAGCGAACCGTGGCCAGTCACACGCTCGACCGGCAGGTTTTCCGGCAATGCGTAAGGGGTGTGGTTGGACAGGGTCTGCAGCAGGGCATAGAACGGCTTGCCGTCCTGACGCGCCTTCAGTTCCTGAGCGCCACGGTCGAACATGTCCTGGTCGGAAACGCCCCAGGTCGGATCGGAGAACACCGGGTTGACGAAGTCATCACGGCCAACAAAGTTGGTCATGCCCTGGTTGCTGAAGAAGCCCGACTGGTTGTCCCAGGCAAAGTTGCCGTTGTAAACGTAGACGTCATCGTAGTTGCGACCCGCGCTCAACAGCTGCGGAAGGCCCGACAGCTTGTGGCTGCCTTCCGGCGTCTGCATCAGGTATTCGAAACCTGGCAGGTTCGGGAAGCAGGCCATGGTGGCGAACATACCCTGGTGGGTGTGGGTACCGTTGGAGAAGAAATGATCGAACAACAGGCCTTCCTTGGACAGCTTGTCGAAGTTAGGCGTGATGTTGGCATCGCTGCCCAGCGCACCGACCGAGTGACCGGCGAAGCTCTCCATCAGGATCACGACCACGTTTCGGATCGGCAGGGTGTTTTCCGCAGGCGGCGTGAAGTCACGGCGTACTGCAGCAATGTCCGGCTCGACCAGCTTGTCATGAGAGGTCAGCAACATATCGCGTACGGTCTGTTGTGCGTCGGCCTGAGGCAGCGTGGCTTTCCAGATGTTGTCGCGATCTTCGGACATGCGGCTTTTGGCAGCGGTGATCAGCGTCAGCGTGCCGTTGAGGCCCAACTGGTTGGCGAAGTTCGATTCGGTGGTGTACGCATCACCCCAACGCAGCGGCGGGCCCTGGCGCAGGGTGCCACGGGCGCAGATCACGGCAACGATCAGGACCAGGAAGAACACGCCTATGCGCATGTACCACGGCGCAATGGAGCGCGTGCCAGCGCCACCGCCCGACAGTGCATTGCGCGGCCGCGTCACACGGTCGATGCCCTTGAACACCAGACTCAACAGCCAGGTGACCACGGCCCACGCCAGCAGATAACGCACCACCGGAAAGCCGTACCAGAGCATGCTCAGAACGGTCTTCGGGTCTTCCTTGACGTACTGGAAGACCAGGCCGTTCAAGCGTTGATGGAATTCACGGTAGAAGTCCATTTCCATCAGGCCAAAGAACAGCGTGATGCTGCCGACCAGGGTCAGCCAGAACCGGAAGAAGCCGCGTGCCGCCATGGCCCGAGCGCTGAACAGCGACAGCATCAGCGGGATCAGCAGATACACCGTCAGACGCAGGTCGAAACGCATGCCGTTGAACAGCGCCTCGATGAAGGTCGATGCGGGCGTATCGCCAATCATCTCGCGGTTGTAGACCAGCAGACCGATACGCAGCAGCGTGTACATCACCATCAGGGCCAGGCCGCTGAGCAATGTATAAGCAAGATGCGATTTGACGGTCGGGTTTTGCAGGCGGGACAAGGCTTGCCGATGAATCTGGGCGTCCGTTTTGGCCATGGTTGTCAGGATCCGGTGGATTCAGGGTTGGGTTCAGGCGTGCGACACCAGCGCTCCAACGAGTGGGCGGCAGGCTGCAAGGGGGGCAGATAGTACTTGATCGACAGGTATTTGGCGCTCGTTCAGCGCGTCTCGTTCAGCGACAGAGACTATCTGCGGGTTCAGCGTCGCGCGCAATTCTGGGCCGGTGGGTGTGAAAATTTTGTCGCGCCCCGTCATACGGCAGGACGTTTCAGGCGTTCAGGCCTGAAACGTCGGACACCGGACTCAGTCGTTGCTTGGCTTCTTGATGGCGCTGAGCACGTACTGCGGCAGCGCAAACGCGCCGATGTGCACTTCAGGGTTGTAATAACGCGTAACAATACCGCTGCCAGCGAAGCGCTGGCGCAGGGTTTCCAGCGGCAGCTTGCGGTACGCCTTGTCGGTCGCGCCCCAGGCAAAGGTCATGGCGCCGCCGATGTAGGTCGGAATGGCGGCCTGATAGAAATGCCAGTCGGCGAACAGGCCGTTCATGCGTCCGGCCGTGGTCTGTACGCCACTGAGCTGCATGAAAGGTGTGCCGTTCTGAGTAACCAGAATGCCACCCTCGTTCAGGCAGCGATGGCAGGCCTGATAGAAGTTTTCCGAAAACAGCACTTCTCCCGGACCGATCGGGTCAGTGGAATCGGAGATGATCACATCGAACTTCTCTTCGGTGGTCGCCACGAAACGCATGCCGTCGTCGATCACCAGATTCAGACGCGAATCCTCGAAAGCGCCGTTGGAGTGAGTCGGCAGGAACTCCTTGCACATCTCGACGACTGTGCCGTCGATCTCGACCATGGTGATGTGCTCGACCGTCGAGTGCTTGGCCACTTCACGCAGCATGCCGCCGTCGCCGCCGCCGATGATCAGCACACGCTTGGCTGCGCCGTGAGCGAGGATCGGCACGTGAGTGAGCATTTCGTGGTAGATGAACTCGTCGGCCTCGGTGGTCTGAATCACGCCGTCGAGCGCCATGACACGGCCCATGCGCGGGTTCTGGAAAATCACCAGGTGCTGGTGATCGGTGCGCACTTCGTGCAGCATTTTTTCGATACGAAAGCGCTGGCCGTAGCCTTCGTACAACGTTTCCTGATAATCACTCATGGGTAAGCTCCCGAAAAAGACAGATGACAGGACGGCCGACCGCCCGCAACAAAGGCGCGCATTCTACGTCGCCGAACATGACAGGTCGAACCTCTGTGCTCACAGCCCGCCATACACGTACCGCCCTGCCCGTCCCTGAAAGCAAAAAACGCCTGATTACTCACGTAATCAAGCGTCTCTGATCCGACCTGAGTAACGTCAGATACGCACGTTGCCACGCGGACCCGCGATGGCCCAGATGATCAGCCCCAATACAGGCAGCAGCACAATCAGCAGGATCCAGAGAATCTTCGCCCCGGTTTCCGAGCCGCTCTTCAACACATTGATGATGGCCCAGATATCGAGCGCGAGGATGATCAAGCCGACCAGACCGTTGAATGTGGAACCCATGGTGTTGCCCCTGATTGAATACTGACACTTCTAGGATGATCGTGCCCTTCGGGGGTTCCATTGAACCAACGGCATATTTTCAGGCTCCGAATTCAGCAACCTGTTTGATCCTGTTCAGCTCATGACTCTGGCGATCGGCCTACAGCAAAAGGTAACACTCTGCATGCAACCTTCCGCGCACCCAAGAACCCTGCGGGCGACCTGGCTCGCCCAGCTTCAAAGCAGCCCGCTGGTGAGCCTGGGCTTTATATTCGCTTCTGTGATCGTCGTGATTCTCGGCGCCATTAGCCTCTATAACGCCTTTTTCGGCACCAGCCAGACCAACTTCAATTACGCCCTGCTGGGCGGCACGGCCGGTTTCGCCGCGACGGCCCTCGGCGCGATCATGGCGGTTGCGTTCCGCAATGTGGCGCAGCGTACTCAAGACATCATGCTGGGTTTCGCAGCAGGCATGATGCTGGCGGCCAGTTCCTTCTCGCTGATTTTGCCGGGTCTGGAAGCCGCTCGGGAAATCACCGGTACCGGTCCATTCGCGGCAGCGACCGTTGTCACGGGTCTGGCGCTGGGCGTGCTGCTGATGCTCGGCCTGGACAGGTTCACCCCTCATGAACACGAAAGCGTGGGCCGTCAGGGACCGCATTCGGAACGTATCAATCGGGTCTGGCTGTTCGTGCTGGCGATCACCCTGCATAACCTGCCGGAAGGCATGGCAATCGGGGTGAGCTTCGCAGGCGGTAACATGAATGTCGGCCTGCCACTGACCACGGCCATCGCCATTCAGGACATTCCGGAAGGACTGGCGATAGCGCTGGCATTGAGAGCGACGGGGCTTTCATCCTTCAAGGCCATGATGGTTGCCATTGGCTCCGGCCTGATGGAGCCCCTGGGCGCATTGATAGGACTGGGCATTTCCAGCGGCTTCGCCATTGCCTACCCGCTGAGCATGGGCCTGGCGGCGGGTGCGATGATTTTCGTGGTGTCACACGAAGTCATCCCGGAAACCCACCGCAACGGTCACCAGACGTCGGCGACGCTGGGCTTGATGGGCGGGTTTGCAGTGATGATGTTTCTGGATACCGCGCTCGGCTGATCAGCTGCGCAATGCCTGCAACGAAGGCGCGGCATGAATGCCCGCCGCTGCTGCCAGCTCCAGTACACGTGCTTCATCGTTGCCGTAGACCAGCACCGCCTGCAGCTCATCGTCCAGCGGCTGGCTGAAATCCATCAGGGTGTAGCCGCCCATTTCCTTGTTCATGCTGCTCAGCTGGATCTGGATGCGATTGAGCGCCACCAGCGGCTCGACCTTGGTCAGTTGTTTCGACTTGATGTTGAACGTCACATCCTTGCCAAACGACTGGACGATCTGCTCGAACAGGTCCGCATAGGTGTCGGCCTGAAACAGGACAGTCTCCGGCAGACTGCCGACCACGACCCACTCACCCAACGGGATGGGAAAAGTGTCGTCGTAATTGATATCAGGATTGGCGCTCAGAAAAGCCTGCGGGTCGGCATAGGCTTGGGCGGCTTCGTCAGCCACGCGCAGGATCTCGTCGTCGCCCATGCACCCCGAACTGATTTTGCTGATTAATTCGGCGAGAGCGTCTTTCATGAGGGACATCCTGATAGCGGGCAAAAAAAGAGGCGCGAAGGATAACGGGAAATCCTTCGCACCTCTATGCCTTCAGGCTGATCACAGCCACAGGGCCGAATCAGACCGGCTGAACACCCAGATTGGTCAGTTGCTCTGCGGTCCCGGTGGCGCCCATTGTCTGAGCGGCTGCGAGCGCGTTCACACCCTTGGCATCGCGGACATGCGGATCGGCGCCCTTGCTGATCAGGTAGTCGACGATTTCCATCCGGTTGAACATCGCCGCCATCATCAGCGCAGTGCGACCATCGGCAGACGCTCCTTCCACTTCGGCGCCGTTTTCCACCAGCAGTTTCACCACCGCAAGGTCTCCCTTGAAGGCCGCGCCTGCAATCGGGCTCTGACCATTGTCGTTGCGAATTTCCGGGTTGGCCTTGTGTTCGAGCAGCACACGGACCGCATCCAGATGGCCGTGATAGCTGGCAAGCATCAATAAGGTATCGCCCTTGTGGTTGCGCAGGTCGGCAGGAAGGCCTTTTTTCAGCAGGCGCTCCAGCATCACGGCATCGCCCTGACGCGCAACATTGAATACCTGTTCAGCGAACTCGGCAGTCTCTTCGTCAGTCATAGTCTTCGGTTGACTGGTATTTGAATCGGTCATCACTAACTCCTTGGCGCACGGTCATCCGGGAATCCGATGTACCCGGCAGCGGTAAACACACTGACCGCAAGTCTTGCCAGCTGTTCGATCAGGGTCAAGCCATACCCTCGATTGAAAAAATACCGACTTGGTCCGCATTCCAGCCATTTGGTTCCCCGCAAACGGCAAAATGCAGGATGCCCGATAGGCTTTCATGCAAAATGCACGAACCCCTTAAAATGACGTTAGTTTAACTCGTTGATTTTAAAGGGAAAAAATTCATGGCAAATGTGGCACAGACACTGCACTAGTACTTCCAAGCTTGTTATCCCATGAGCAATGGAGCCGCTAGACATGACTTTTATTCAAGAAAAATTCGCTTCCGTATTCTCCGACTACACCGTGACTACCCAGCCTCGTCCTGATGGCGGCGTGTTGTTGTCGCTGCGCAACGATGAAGGCAAACAGATCCGTCGCTCCGTGTCTTATGCACAACTGCACACTCCGGTTCAGCTGGAATGGGTAATCAGCGCAATTCGTCGCGACCTGGCCGCACAGGCCAGCGAGCTTCCGGCCATCTCGATGCTGCAAAGCCAGCACCGCTTCGATCTGCCGACTTATCACACGCGCTAAAGTTTTCGCGTCACCGAACCTGGTGACGCCGTTGCACGCTCTCTCATCCCTTGTTCGCCGCGATTACATTTTTGTTCTCGCGGCTTTTTTTTGCCTGTCTGGTTTTAATTGTCAGGTAATGAATCCGCGACACAACGCCTCCCCCACCGCCTGCGCACGATTGGCGACACCCAGTTTGGAATAGATGGTCTTCAGGTGAAATTTCACAGTGGCTTCTGAAATCTCCTTGATCATCGAGATTTCCCATGCAGTCTTTCCGTCTCTGGCCCACTGCAGAATCTCCAGCTCTTTTTGGGTAAGCCCCCTGGAGCTGAACTGAATGCCGCGGCCGACCCTGTGCAACACAGGTACCAGACTGGTGATCAGGTATTTGTCACTTTGGGTGGTATTACGCGTCAGTCCCGCCAATGTGAAGATCGACGTCACGCCGTCAACACCCCGGCAGTGGCTGGTGTAGCCATATGAAAGCGCAGGCGTAAGGTCGCAGATACTGATGGTCTCTTCATACCATGCGGGCGGAAGGTAATGCCTGATCGCATCGTCCCATGCCAGAAACCCGAGGTTGTTACGAAAATGACGGACCACCGGATCGTGGGAAATCATCTGCTGGCGACGGTAGGCTTCGCCCCAGACGTCATCGACGTTGGACGTCACGAACGTCAGCAATTGCAAATCCTTGAACTGGTAAAACATGGCGCGCTCGCACTGGCACTCCTGCCTCAGCCATCGAAGGGCATTGTCGATAGCGGTCTGACCATCTATCTCAGTGATCGTACTGACCATCTGTTCTATCAATAAACCCATTGTTGCGTTGTCTGTCATGGCACTGCACATCGTGGCCGCTCCCTCCCTGCCCTGCTCGAGTAAACCAGTGGCATTCGCTCGATGAGGGATTCGAAAACGCGAAACTTACACGACTGACCGTGCTTGAAAACAACGCCTTAAACAAACAGGATTAACGCACTCACAGACAGGCAGCGTCCCACTCAAAAGCAGGACGCTACTGACAGAAATCGCTGGTAACAGCGTTCGAGAAAGGATTTTTACCAGGCAGTCGGGTCGATCAGTGCGAAGCTGGATACGTTTTCATGACCTGCCAGAGCGCCTTCGGCGCGCACCAGACCACAGGTCGCCATGCCTGCATCTCGTGCGGCATCCAGCTCTTCGACGATATCCGACAGAAACAGTATCTCGCCCGCCTCGCAGCCAATGGCTTGCGTGATGGTGCGGTAGGACTGCGCCTCGCGCTTGGGGCCGGACGTGGTGTCGAAATAACCACTGAACAGACCGGAAAGATCACCCGCCTCGGAGCAACCGAAGATCAATTGCTGAGCCTGAATCGAGCCCGAGGAATAGACATACAGCCTGTAACCCTCGGTGTGCCAGCGTTTCAGAGCCTCGACAGCGTCCGGGTACACATGCCCTTTCAACTGACCGGCGTTGTAGCCCTGCTCCCAGACCATGCCTTGCAGTGCCTTGAGTGGCGTGGCCTTGCGATCCTCGGCAATCCACTGCAAGAGAATCTCGACGACCCGCTCGACATCGGCCTGCGGCTCGCCACTGTCGGCACGCACGGCCTGCAATTGCTCTGCGACCGCAGGCTTGTCAGCGTTCTGGCGAACGAAGTCCGGCAAGTGCTGCCTGGCGAACGGGAACAGCACGTCGAACACGAAACTCACCGCACTGGTGGTGCCTTCGATATCCGTGAGGATGGCTTTGATGGACATCAGGGTCTGGCTCCTTTGAGGCGGTACATAAGCAAACGGCGGACGGGTCAGTCTTCAAGCCTTGGGAAACGGCCTGCGATGTCTTCACCGGTGAAGTTCGCGACCCAGCCTTCAGGGTTATTGAACAGGCGGATGGCGACGAAGTGCGGGTTTTCACCCATGTCGAACCAGTGTTTGGTCCCGGCAGGTACGGAAATCAGGTCGTTCTTCTCGCACAGCACGGCGTAGACGTAATCTTCGATGTGCAGCGTGAACAGGCCTCGACCGGCTACGAAGAAGCGCACTTCATCTTCGCCATGACGATGCTCTTCAAGAAACTTCGCACGCAATTCGGCTTTTTGCGGGTGATCGCTATTGAGGCTGATGACGTCAACGGTCACGTAGCCGTGCTCGGTCATCAGCGCATCGATCTGGCTGCGGTAGGCATGGATGACATCTTCCTGGGAGGCGCCCGGCGTGATTGGCGTCGCAGCTTCCCAACGCGCAAACGAAACGCCCTGCTCGGCCAGGGTCGAGGTGATGTCTTCCAGGTGGGTCAGTACCTTGTTGGGCACCTCAGGACTTGAAACGTGGTAAACGGACAGGCTGCTCATGGCATTGAATCCTCGGCTTGGGCTTGGCAAGGCCTTCCGGCTTTTACAGGCCGGTCAGGCATACACACGTGTTTAACGCGTGGCAGTCAACGGTTCAAGACCGTGCGCATCTTCAGCTCGCATTCAAACAGAAATTCGAATGCTTCGATCTGACGCAGTGCATCGCTCATCTGCGCGCCCCAGGTATAGAGTCCGTGGCCGCGAATCAAGTAACCGGCGCAGTCTGGATGGGCATCGAGCCAGGGCTGCACCTTCGCGGCCAGCCGGGCAATGTCCTGATCATTGTCGAAAATCGGCACCACCACTTGCGATTCATGGGTGGCCACGCCCTGAAAGGCTTTCTGCAGTTCGTAGTCCTCGAATACCAGATGATCGGCATCGGTCAGTCTGGACAACACAGTCGCGTTCACCGAATGCGTGTGCAATACGGCACCGACCTGCGGCCTGCAATTGTACAACTGGGTGTGCAGCAGCGTTTCAGCAGATGGCTTCTTGCCCGGTTCCAGGCTGTTGCCGTGCAGATCGGTGGCCAGCACATCGTCGATACCCAACTGGCCCTTGTGCTTGCCGGACATCGTCAGCAGTGCCTCGCTGGCCGACAGCCGGACCGAGTAGTTGCTGCTGGTGGCAGGCGACCAGCCACGGCCATACAGAAACCGGCCGGCTTCGATGATCTGCTGCGCCAAGTGTTCGCGGGTCATACACCTTCCTCTTTCCTGGGTGTGACAATCATGATGGCTGCGGCCAGTGCCGCAAGGCTGGCGATGGCAAAGGTCCAGAATGGCCCCAGCGCAGTCCAGCTATAACCTGAGTACAACGCGCCCAATGCCCCGCCGACGCCGGACAGTGCGGCATACAGCGCCTGCCCCTGACCTTGCTGACGTGGACCGAAGCTACGTTGCACGAAATGGATGGCAGCGGCGTGAAAGCTGCCGAACGTCGCGGCGTGCATCACCTGAGCAACCAGCAAGACCAGCAAATGCTCGGCAAATGCGCCCAGCAGCAGCCAGCGCACCGCCGCCAGCAGAAAACTGGCCAGCAACACCTGACGCACCGAAAAACGCTGCAGAACACGGCTCATCACCATGAACATCAACACTTCCGCCACCACGCCCACTGACCACAGCACACCGATCAGGCTGCGACTGTAGCCCAGTGCCTCGAGATGCAGGGTCAGAAACGTGTAATACGGGCCATGGCTGAGCAGCATCAGCGCGACACTGAGGTAGAACGCCAGCACGCCGGGGCGTGACAACTGCCGGAGAAAGCCGCCCTCGTCCGACGGCCTCGATGAAACGGGCGGCTGCGCGTTGGGCACCCACCAACTGCTGATCGCGATGCCGGCCATGACCGTCAGAAGCATGTGAGGGAACAGGTCCAGGCTGAACCATTCGAGCAATCGTCCGAGCACAACCACGGCCAGAATGAAGCCGATCGAGCCCCACAGGCGGATCTGGCTGTACCGGGCAGTCTGACCTTGCAAGTGAGCGAGGGTAATCACCTCGAACTGCGGCAGAATCGCATGCCAGAAGAACGCGTACAGGGCCATGACCATCGCCAGCCAGGCATAGCTGTGATCCAGCAGGATGAGCGAGAACGCCAGCAGTGTGCAGACCGCACCAAAGCGTACGATGGCCAGCCGCCGCCCGGTGTAGTCGCCGAGCCAGCCCCAGAGGTTCGGCGCCACGCATCGCATCAGCATCGGAATGGCGATCAGTTCGCCAATCCGCGCGCTGGAAAACCCAAGATGATGCAGATACAGCGCCATGTACGGCGCGGACGAGCCGAGCAAGGCGAAGTAACACAGATAGAAACCGGACAGCCGCCAGTAAGGAAGCTGTCCGTGAGGAAGTGGCGCCACGTTAGCGGTCCGCGACAGTGGCCACGCTCATTACAGCTGAGCCAGCACAGGCGTGGTGACACTGACGTCGGCGTTCTGACCGCGATGGCGCAACAGATGGTCCAGCAGCACGATGGCCATCATGGCTTCGGCAATCGGCGTGGCACGGATCCCGACGCAAGGGTCATGACGCCCTTTGGTGATGACGTCTGCGGCGTTGCCATCGACATCGATGGAGCGGCCCGGCGTGGTAATGCTCGATGTCGGCTTGAGCGCCAGATGCGCGATGATCGGCTGGCCGGAAGAAATCCCGCCCAGAATGCCGCCCGCCTGATTGGACAGAAAACCTTCCGGCGTCATCTCGTCACGGTGCTCGGTGCCACGTTGGGCAACGCAGTCGAAGCCTGCGCCGATTTCCACACCCTTGACGGCATTGATGCTCATCAGCGCATGGGCCAGTTCAGCATCCAGACGGTCGAAGATTGGCTCGCCCAAGCCCGGCATGACGCCTTCGGCCACGACAGTGATTTTCGCGCCAACCGAATCCTGATCACGACGCAGCTGGTCCATGTAGGCTTCCAGCTCCGGCACCTTGTCAGGATCGGGGCAGAAAAACGCGTTCTGCTCGACCGAATCCCAGGTCTTGAACGGAATCTGGATCGGGCCCAGCTGGCTCATGTAGCCGCGAATGACAATACCCTGGGTCGCCAGGTATTTCTTGGCGATGGCACCTGCCGCCACACGCATGGCCGTTTCACGCGCCGAGCTGCGACCGCCGCCACGATAGTCGCGCACGCCATACTTGTGGTGATAGGTGTAGTCGGCGTGCGCGGGCCGGAACAGGTCCTTGATGTTCGAGTAATCCTTGGACTTCTGATCGGTGTTGCGGATCAGCAGGCCAATGGACGCGCCGGTGGTCTTGCCCTCGAAGACACCGGAAAGAATCTCGACCTCATCGGCCTCCTGACGCTGCGTGGTGTGCCGGCTGGTGCCCGGCTTGCGGCGATCCAGATCGAGCTGCAGGTCCTGCAGGTCCAGCTCTAGACCGGGTGGACAGCCGTCGACGATAGCGACCAGCGCCGGACCATGGCTTTCGCCGGCGGTGGTGACAGTGAACAGCTTGCCGAAAGTGTTGCCGGACATGCGGGCGCTCCGAAAAATCAGCGAAAAAACCAGATCATTGAATCAAGCGCGCCAGTATACGCAGGCTCGACGTACAGTTCATCCTCGAACCTTCCGTTACGGCGTGCGTCCAAGCGAGACCCTGCCCTATGATGGCCTTGCGATGTTATCTGGTAATTCTTCGATGAAAGCTTCAAACATGCTGCGCCTGCTGGTCCTGCCGATGACATTGATACTCGGCCTGTTTGCCGCAACGGCCAGCGCAGCCACCCCCAATGTCGTGCAACGCCCGATGAACGTGGACACCGGAAACGGCAAGCTTTACGGCACGCTGCTGATGCCGCGCGCAGACAGGCCAGTGCCTGTGGTGCTGATCATCGCGGGTTCCGGCCCCACTGATCGGGATGGCAACAACCCTGAAGGCGGACGCAACGACAGCATGAAGCGTCTTGCGGTCTTCCTCGCAACCCACGGCATCGCCAGCGTGCGTTATGACAAACGTGGCGTGGCGGCGAGCAAGGCCGTCACGCCGGACGAGCGCGACCTGAGTGTCGAGCGTTACGTGGCCGACGTGCAATTGTGGGTCAGAGCGATCCGCGCCAACCCACGCCTCGGCCAGCTGATTCTGCTGGGTCATAGCGAAGGCGCATTGGTGGCGGCCCTTGCGGCCGACAAAGCTGGCGCTGCCGCAGTGATATCGGTTGCCGGCACCGGCCGGCCGGTGGATCAGGTGCTGCGTGAGCAGTTTCAGGAACGCCTGCCTCCCGAGTTGCTGCAACGTAGCAACCAGCTGCTGGACGAGTTGAAGGCAGGCAAGACCGATGACAAGGTCCCGCAGGAACTCGAGGTGGTTTTCAGGCCGAGCGTGCAGCCTTATCTGATCTCGCTGTTTCGACAGGACCCTACTGCCGCCTTCGGCTCGCTGACGATGCATGCGTTAATCGTTCAGGGCCGCAACGACATTCAGGTGGGCGTGGGCGATGCGTTGCTGCTTCAGAAAGCCAAACCGGATGCCGAACTGGCGCTGATCGACGGGATGAATCACGTCTTGCGCATTGTCCCGGACGATCTGGAGCAGCAACTGTTGTCCTACCGCAACCCCACTCAACCGTTGGCCAATCAGGTAACAGCCCGCATTCTGCGCTTCATCCAGGCCTTGCCGCCTGCCTGACCGAGGATTTGACGCCAGTAATCTGCAAACCCGTGGTCTGGCCCTTCAGTCTGGGCGAAGACTGCCGATAGCGGAGTACTGGCTTTGTGTTTGCTGCACAACGCCATGGACAGGACCGCCTCCATGACTGATACCGCCATGACCGAAACCGTTGCTGCACCCGACATCGCAGAAGCCGCTGCACCGGCACCGCCCCAACCGTGGGAAGACGTGGTGCCGGAGAATTTTCAGATGCTGCGCCTGTCGCCGTTGCCGACCGACCGCGCGACGGGTGGACGACCGCTGCGTTTCGTTCAGTTTGGACGCGCCGAGCGTCACAGCAAGGAACTGAGCCTGTTGCGCATCAGCATTCAGTTGCCCGGTCAGCGTGTGCGCAAGGAACAGAACAATCTGGATATCTGGGTGGACCATCAAAAACGCATGGTGCGTTTCGGCCCAGAGTCCGGCCTGCAGATCGAACCGTGGAACCGCGGTATCGGGCGCTTCCTGATCGCGCACGGCGTGCACTGGGCACAACGCAAATGGTCTTCGTACAAGATCGAAAGTGTCGCGCTGGCGAGCAAGGATGGTCTGAACGAAGACACGCGCCTGCGTCGCGACCACTTTCTGCGCACGCTGGGTTTCGAGGTGGTTTATGCCGACGCCCAGCACATGAAAGGCAGCATCAAGGACGTACACGTCGGCAATCTGCACAGCACCTGGAACAACGACAAGGTGCAGATCATCGAGATTCTCGAAGCCTCGCACATGCTGGAGAAGGCCGAGAAAAACCTGCTGGAGCAGGAAGTCACTATCCGTCAGCACGAAGACCGGGTCAGCAAGTACAAGCGCGAAGACAGCAGCCTGCGCTTCACGATTGCCTGCCTGGTGACTTTTGCAGTCTTTCAGGCGGGCCTGCTGATCTGGATCGCGACCCACCGTTGATCCGGCGGCACCTGACGTGCCGCCACTCGGGTTTTATACCCGGGACTGAAACAGTGCCTGGTGCGCGATGCACTGCTCGGCGGTCAGCATGAACACACCGTGCCCGCCGCGCTGGAAGTCCAGCCAGGCGAAATCCACTTCCGGGTAAAGCGCCTGGACATGCACCTGGCTGTTGCCCACCTCAACGATCAACAAACCTTTCTCGGTCAGGTGGTCGGCCGCCTCGGCGAGCATGCGACGCACCAGATTCAATCCATCACTGCCACAGGCCAGCGCCAGTTCAGGCTCGTGCTGGTATTCGTCCGGCATGTCGGCAAAATCCTCGGCATCAACATACGGCGGGTTGGAAACGATCAGGTCGAAGCGCTGCCCCGGAAGACCTTCAAAACCGTCACCCTGCACGGTGTAGACACGGTCTTCCATGCCGTGGCGCTCAATGTTCTGGTTGGCCACTTCAAGCGCGTCGTATGACAGATCGGCCAAGGCGACTTCGGCGTCCTTGAACTCGTCGGCACATGCGATACCGATACAGCCCGATCCGGTACACAAGTCAAGAATGCGGGTCGGCTCGCTCGCCAGCCAAGGCGCAAAACGGTCTTCGATCAGTTCGGCAATCGGCGAACGCGGAATCAGCACGCGGTCATCGACGATGAAGGACATGCCACAGAACCAAGCCTCACCCAGCAGATAGGGCGTCGGGATGCGCTCGTTGATGCGTCGTTTGATCAAACCCTGCAGCTGGGAGATCTCGTCAACTTCCAGACGGCAATCCAGGTAGCTGTCGGCAATTTCCCAAGGCAGGTGCAGTGCGCCCAGCACCAGTTGCCGCGCTTCGTCCCACGCGTTGTCGGTGCCATGACCGAAAAATACATCTTCCTCGTGAAACCGGCTGACGGCCCAACGAATATGGTCGCGCACGGTACGCAAGCGGGAAGTGATCATGGACAGACTCCTTGAGAAAACGGCAGGCCACTTGAAAAGGCCGGGGCAGGATGAGGCAATGCGCCGGATTTCCGAACGACGCGGGCAGGCATGGAAGTTTCACCCATTCGCGACGCGCCATCAAGGCAAACCGCCAGCTATCCGGCCATCCAGATGCCCTGCAGGCCATTAAAACCGTGACTTGCAACGGTGACCATTCCCATAACCCTTCAGCCAGAGGACAATGTCGCAAAAGCCCCATTCAAAAGGAGCCCTCGAATGCCTTCCATCAAGACCATGTTTCAACTCAGCGGCCGTGTTCATGCGCCGGCCAGCCTGAGCAATGCCACGTTGATTATCATCGACGCGCAGAAAGAATATCTCAGCGGTCCGTTGGCTCTGACCGGGGTCGACGAAGCCCTGGCCAATATCGGTCAGTTGGTTGCCAAGGCCCGCGCCGTTAAGTGCCCGATCGTGCATGTCCGCCACCTCGGAACCGTGGGCGGCCTGTTCGACCCACAGGGCGAGCGTGGCCAACTGGTCCCGGAACTGCTGCCTCAGGCCGACGAGCATCTGGTCGAAAAGCGCCTGCCCAACGCCTTCAACGGCACCGGACTGCACGAATTGCTACAGAGCCTGGGTCACCTGGATCTGGTGGTCTGCGGCTTCATGAGCCACTCGAGCATCAGCACCACCGTTCGCGCCACCAAGGATTACGGCTATCGCTGCACGCTGGTCGATGATGCCTGCGCAACCCGCGACCTGCCGAGCCCACACGGTGTGGTCAGCGCTCAGGTCGTGCACCGCACCGAGATGGCGATCATGGCCGACAACTTTGCCACGCTGGCACTGACCAAAGACCTGATCTGAGCCCTGCCCCTGTGGACAGGCTGTGAGCCTCTTCACGTAACCGCCCATCCCTTATTGCCCTCCTTTGCGTCCGGAACGGGAACCCAGGTCCGCCTGTTCTGGTCAGAGCGCCGATAAACACTGAGGAAACCGGAATGAAGATATCCGATGGTTTCGACGCCCGCAGGCTGCGTCCCAAAGGGCGAAGCAACTGGCGGACGCGAATCGGCAAGACGATTGCCTTCGTGTTTCTGGTCTCCGGTGTGGCGCTGGCCCTGACCGGAGGCTCCAGCCTGGTCGTGCATCCCCAGGCACTGGGCGATCTGAATGCCAATCCCGCAGGTGCCGCAGTGGTTGCCGTGGCCGGTTTGCTGGTGCTTTTGCTGGGTATGTGGCTGTGGCGCAGAAGCGGTCGCGGGCCGCGCAGTTCCGGCGGATTGAGCATGTCAGCCCATCTGATGAAAAAACACGACTGAGCGCTTCGTCTTCCCGGTTAAACTAGCCCCCTTCGCGGAGGCCCCATGCAAGACGACGATTTTTCCCTGTTCAGAAGCGAGACGCGTGGCGTCAAGCCCATCAAGCACGAACACGCCGATGTCGGCAAACCCAAGACTGACCGCAAATTACTGGCGCGCCTGCGTCAGTCGGCGACGGTGCGCACCGATGCGGTGACGATTGATGGTCTGTCCGACCAGTTCGTGATTGATGTCGGCCCCGAAGACGTGCTGAGCTGGTCGCGCGACGGGGTTCAGGAAGGCCAGATGCGCAAGCTCAAGCTGGGACAGATCAGCTTCGAAGGCACGCTGGACCTGCACGGCATGAACGTCGAGCTGGCCCGGGAAACCTTGTGGGAGTTTCTCGCCGAAGCCACAAAACTCGAAATCCGCTGCGTTCGCGTCACCCACGGCAAGGCCGTACGACTGGACGGCAAACGCCCGATGATCAAAAGCCACGTCAACACCTGGCTGCGTCAGCATTCGCAGGTACTGGGTTTCTGCTCATGCCTGGCCAAGCACGGCGGCGCGGGTGCGGTGTATGTCATGCTCAAGCGCACCATGATGGAAGGTCGCGACGAGTAAGCACGTCGCGACCAGCGACTCTGACTTCAGCGTCCTCCGCCAGGGCCGAAGCCCGGCCCCGGACCGCCGCCACCGCCCGGACCCTGATGGTGACCGCCGCCTCCTCCGCCACCGCCATGTCCGCCCGGACCGTGCCAGAACGGCCAGCAGCCCGACATTGACGACAACACGATGGCGAACACTGCCATTTTTACCATTCGACTCAACATCCCGGACTCACTCTTTCAACGGACAGTATTTGAAAACCTGTCCATCAGACCGCGTCCACCGGGGAAAATGGGTAGCCAGTGCGTTGCCATCGGGTAAGCAAAGCGATACAAAACGCCGTTTTGCAGCCCCGCCGTGCACCTGTCCCTGCGCGTAAGTTACTATATGTGACTTGGCGAAGGGGTCATGCCTTCGCGTTTATCGAACCCACACGGAAACACAGTCCTGTGACACTGGAACAGAATTACACCGCCATCCTGGGGCAACTGGGCGAAGACGTCTCCCGCGAAGGCCTGCTCGACACACCGAAACGTGCCGCCAAGGCGATGCAGTACCTGTGCCGCGGTTATGCGCAGACCCTTGAAGAAGTGACCAACGGGGCGCTGTTCAGCTCTGACGCCAGCGAGATGGTCATGGTCAAGGACATCGAGCTGTATTCGCTGTGCGAGCATCACCTGCTGCCGTTCATTGGCAAGGCTCACGTCGCGTACATCCCGAATGGCAAAGTGCTTGGGCTGTCGAAAGTCGCACGCATCGTCGACATGTATGCTCGCCGCCTGCAGATCCAGGAAAACCTCAGCCGTCAGATCGCCGAGGCCATTCAGCAAGTCACTGGCGCACTCGGTGTTGCCGTGGTCATCGAAGCCCAGCACATGTGCATGATGATGCGCGGCGTCGAGAAGCAGAACTCGGCCATGATCACCTCGGTGATGCTCGGCGAGTTCCGTGAAAATGCAGCGACCCGCAGCGAATTTCTCAGCCTGATCAAGTGATCCCCGGCTGGCAGCCACGCGCTCCGGCGGGGCTGCTGCTCCATCCCCCTATCGCAAGAGGTTGTGATCGTGTTCATGAAAGCATTAAGGGTCGGTCTCGGCCAACTCGTCATCGGCATCGATTTCCTCACTCGCCCGAGCAAGAAGAAACGTGATCCGGCAGCGCAGGCTGCGGTGGATCAATCGGCGCAGGACCTGACGCTGTACCAGTTCCACGCCTGCCCTTTTTGCGTGAAAACCCGCCGCGCGCTACGCCGTCTGAACGTTCCGGTCGCCCTGCGCGATGCGAAGAACAATGAGCTGGATCGCCAGACACTGCTCACCGAAGGCGGCAAAATCAAGGTGCCCTGCCTGCGCATCGAGGAAGGCGAAAAGACGGTCTGGATGTATGAGTCCAACGTCATCATCGACTATCTGGACAAGCGTTTCGGCGCAGTCTGAGCCCAAAGCCCGCGTACCTTCAGCGCGGGCAACCTTCCTGCCGACAGGCAACGTAAGCCTTCAACTGCTTGACCCGTACTCGGGTCTGCTCTGCCAGACACCGGGTTTGCAGCAATGGCCAGATCGACCCTGAATCTTCACGCTTGCCCACCTGATACAGGCAGTCGGCATCACGCAGAGCGAGCCATTTGCGCTGAGCGTCCTTGAGTGCCTGTTTTTTTGCCGGACTTTTCAGCCAGTTCATCTGCGAGTTGTACTGCGTGTTCAGGTCGGCATCGAGTGCTGATAATTCCTTGGCCGCGCACTGGTTCATGCTCGCCTGACTGGCGTCACAATCCTGCGCCTGAGCCGAACAGCCAATGCCCAGCGCCATCAGGGCGGCCAGGACAGTTATCGCGAAACGCATGGAATGCTCCTTTTCTCGGTGTAGTGGTTGACTGTTGTCGTGGGCAGGCCAGTTCCCCCCGGTTGCAATCAATCCAGCATCCCTACATATCCCGGCTGAGCCTTGACCCGATCCAGCCACTTGCGGATGCCCGAATAAGGTGCAAGATCAAAGCCGCCCTGATGCGCCACATGGGTGTAGGCATAGAGCGCTATGTCGGCAATGGAAAAGTGCTCACCTACCAGAAACGGCGTGCGATCGAGCTGTTGCTCCATTACCGCCAGCGCGCGGTAGCCGGACTTCTGCATGGCGCGGTACTCGACCATGCGCTCTGCGGGCAGGCCCAGATAGAACTGGATGAAGCGCGCAACCGCCACCGACGGCTCGTGACTGTACTGCTCGAAGAACTGCCACTGCAGGACCTGCGTGCGCAGGCGTGGCTCGGTCGGCAGGTAAGCGGTGCCGTCGGCCAGGAAGTTGAGAATCGCGTTGGACTCCCACAGGCACGTACCGTCTTCCAGTTCCAGAACCGGGATCTTGCCGTTGGGATTCTTCTCCAGAAAGGCTGGCGTCTGGGTTTCACCGTTGAGGATATCGACCGGCACCCACTCGTACTGAATGTTCAGCAGGTTGAGCATCAGCTTGATCTTGTAGCAGTTGCCCGAGTTGTAATCACCGTAGACCTTGTACATCGCCCTGCCCCTTCTGTGACCGAAGTCCCTGCTGATCGAATCGATTCAGGCTGCCTTGAGATTCTGTGCTGCGCGCACGACAGATGCCAGTCGTTTCACGCCTTCGTCCAGCCGGGCCGGATCAATGTGGCTGAAATTGAGTCGCAGATGGCCGTGATTGGCGTCAGGGTCGGCAAAGAACGGCTCGCCGGGCATGAAGGCGACGTCCTGCGCAAGCGCGGCATCCAGCAACGTGCGCGTATCCAGCGGCTGACGCAGGGTCAGCCAGAAGAACAGGCCACCTTGCGGGCTGTTCCACTCGGCCAGATCGCTGAAATGATCCTGCAGCGCTCGCTCGAACGCGTCCCGTCGGCTGCGATAGAACTCGCGCAACGTCGTCAGGTGCTCACGATAGTGTTCGGTGCCGATCCACTGCAAGGCCTGCCACTGTCCGAGACGATTGGTGTGCAGATCGGCCGACTGCTTGAGGCGCAGCAGGTGCGGGAACAGATCGGGACTGGCGATCAGATACCCCACGCGCAGACCGGGCAGCAGGGTCTTGGAGACCGTTCCGGTGTAGATCCAGCTCGACGTCTTCAAACGGCTGACGATGGGCCTGGCGCTGCCGCCGTCGAAACTCAGCTCGCGGTAGGGTTCGTCCTCGATCAGGGTCACGCCGAACTCGTCGAGCAGTGCCGCCACTGCCTCGCGGCTGGCTTCGCTGTAACG
>Ga0065712_10067811_pt1 | contig 30537 bp, 53 predicted proteins | sample MisRhiReplicate1_FD_59099 | JGI IMG/M metagenome (GOLD analysis project Ga0065712, IMG submission 59099) | Miscanthus rhizosphere microbial communities from Kellogg Biological Station, MSU, sample Rhizosphere Soil Replicate 1: eDNA_1 v3... | ecosystem: Host-associated > Plants > Roots >...
GTTAGGGCGATGCCTTCACTTACAGACACTGCCATGCCCCCCCACTGCGGCGCTGACTTTCGCTAACCGCACATCCTGTTCAGCGGTCAGCGGTCAGCGTCCGGCTGCGCCACGTTCTTCCCGTCATTGTCCGCACAATTCTCTGCGGCTGCGGCTGCGGCCAGCTGCTGCACCAGGACTATCCACGCCTGCCGCTGGTGGATGCGCCGTGCCCGTTCTGCCGGTGGCAGGCGCAGCGCACGGCTGCGTTCATGGAAGGTGATGTCGTCCTGTATGAACTGGACCAGCTGCTGCAGTTCATCCTGCATCTGCACTCCTTCCGCACCCGTGGTGGTAAGTGCCATTTTTGTGGGAGACATACCCATGCCGGTGGCTATGCCCCCCCTTCCTGGTAGCAGGTGCCCCCTGCGCTGCGGCACCCATGCCCCCTACTGCCCCCATGCCCCACGCTGCTGCGCCGTGCGCAGGTGGTGCCCCCCTTCATTCCAGTGGTGGCAGGCCAGCGTCACGCACCTTCTGCCGTTCCTGCTCTGCACGCCGTGCCTTCTGGTGGCCAGCTGACACCACGGACAGCAGCAGCGCCGCTGCCACTATCAGGACGCAGGCAATCAGCAGCACGGTCATTCACACGCTGGGTGGAACGTCCACGGCTGCAGGTATGGACCCACCATGAACAGGGTCCAGCAGTCTGGCGTCAGCAGTTCAATACGGTGCTGGTCATCTGCCGTGAACACGTTCACGCTTCCAGGTTCATAGTCACGCACGGTGCTGACACCAGCCGTGCAGCGGTGTTCACGGTATGCGCCAGCCAGTATCAGAGACAGACCCCATGCCCATGGATGGGAATGCACTTCACCATCAGGGTCTGATGCCAGGAAGTGGTGTAGGTACATAGTGGACTTGGCCTGCTTGGTCAGCGGGTTCCAGCCGATAATGAAGTAGCGCAGCAGGTATGGCTTCCCTTGTGGCTGGATCTGCTGGGCGAATGTCTGCTTGGTGATGCCTTCACACCAGCGCCGCATGTCCTGGTCATTCACCATGTCCCTGTTCTCTCTGTGTCTTCTCTGTGTGATGCACCTTGCACAGACCCTGCAGGTTATGCCGTGACCAGAACAGCAGCGGGTCACCGTGGTGCGGCGTGATGTGGTCCACGTCCACCGCTGCGGTCACTCTGCCTGCTGCACGGCAGTCCACGCACAGTGGCTGGTCACGCAGTACCTGTGACCGCAGACCCCATACCGGATGACGCCAGCGTGCAATGCGGTACCACGCACGCCACGGCTGCAGCTGGTCCCGTGTCTGGTCATGCGCAGCGCACGGTCCAAGGACTGGGCATCCTGGGGCACGGCACGGTGGCAGTGGTGCGCTGGGCATCACCTGTGGCCACGCAGCAGGTGCTGTTCCAGTCCATAGGTAGGGCCGTGCCCTAAGTCCTTTAGCCGTTCTGGTGTCAGTAGTTCAGACGCCAGCGCATACCCAGTAAAGGAGAAGTCCGGCCAGTCCACAATCATCAGCACGTAAGTATCAGCGGCCAGCAGCTGCTTATGATGCACGGCCAATAGCCGACCGTGCTGGTGCTGCGTGGCTTTCACGTCAATAGTCTCGCCAAAGTGTGAACAGCAGTCTGCTGTGCCACGGCGTGGCGTGATGTCAAAGTCTGGATACAGATTGAATTGCTTGCATAGTGCCATCTCAGCGCCATAGCCATTGACGTTGACTACTTCGGATGACTGGTGCGGCGTGATACGTGTGTTAGGGAACCGCAGCCGCTGGCAGACTTCATTTCGCTGTTTTCCCATCCAGCGTGCGATACGCTGTTCCTGTTCATTCAGGGTGATGCGCGGTCTGCCGTTGCCATTCATACCCATGGCTTTATCTGACTCACACCAGCACGGGATCAGGCAGCGGCACGGCTGTCCATGTGGGACGCCACAGGTGCAGCACGTTTGGGTGCATGTTCACGTAGTCCGCACGGCGTGGATGCAGCTGCATCACCGCATCGTCGTCGTCCCAAAATAGATCCTTCACGTGACACATCTCCCGCCAGTTTGGCGTGCGTGTCTGCGTGCCACGGCGTGCATGCACACTGACGTGTTCCCAGCCAGCGCCGTCACTCGCCAGCATGAACAGGTTCCATCCAGGTTCAACAGACGGCACAGCGAACGCGCCGTTATTGCCATCCGTCCTGTCAGACAGCAGCTGCTGCGGTGCCGCTGCAGCCAGTGTCAGCCGTGCAAGTTCAGGCACGTGAAACATGGTCACTTCCGTGGTCTGTGTTTGCGCCCAGTGGCTGCGTGGTGCTTGGCACCGCTGTCTGCTTCCATGGTCGCCTTCCTGATGTCCTCACTGTTGATGTCTTCAAGGGCAGTCCGAATGGCGTTATAGACACCACGCTGCCGCCCCACACGCTTGCAGTCAGTCCAGCTTCTTCACCACTGGCGCATAGTCCAGTGGTTCACCCACTGCCGCAGACAGCGCACTGACCAGCATGGCAATGTGGACATACAGCTGACGGCGTGGTGTCCGTGCCGCACGCACTTCATCCGCATAGAAGTGCAGGATGATGCGAGCCATGGCCCCATAGTCCTGGTCCAGCCGTGCAGCCGTGATGTGTCCCAACAGTCTGGTGTCATCCGTGGTGCTGCCGGTATCTAGTGGCTGTCTGTTGCCGTGGCGTGTCATGTGGGCAGTCCTGCCTTCCGCAGCAGCGGCAGCACGTCCACCTGACGCACGCTGCGCTGCTTCTTCTGCTTATCCTTGGGTGGCTTCAGCGTCAGCCTGCCACCACAGTCCGTGAACGGGCAGCGGTCATACACATCCAGACACGCTTCAGTCCACTTGGTGTGGCAGGTATTGCAGAACAGGGTCACGGCTGTTCTCCCGCGTCATCACGCTTGCGCAGCCACAGCAGCAGCGCCGCACCGCTGATGTCCGGCGCATCACCACTGGTGTCCGCAGGTGGCGTGGCTGTTCCAGGTAGCACGTCCACGTCAATGTCACCCTTGGCACGCATGCTGGTCAGAGACTCCACCACGATGGGCAAGTTCACCGGACCATGCGCACGCAGCGGTGCGGCCAGTGCTTCCTGCATGGTGGCCATCTGTGAAGTCAGTGGTGCCACAGCCGCGTCAATCATGGCCTGCACCTGTTCTTCAGTGATGCCAGCCGGTGGCTGCGTGCCGCTGCCGCTGTCACCCGGCGTCACCACAGGTGGACCACCCAGGTCACGCCATTCCCACAGCAGTGTTCCTGGTGTCGGGCCATCACGCAGCGGACTGACCGGGTGCGAGTAGTACCCAAGTTCATCAGGCGCAGCGGTGGGCAGGAACATCCGGCCAGCAATGCGGCCATCCGTGCCTATCTGCTGCGTCAGTGCGTGATGGGGCATGGATGCGTCTGGCACCTGATACTGTGGCAGTCCTGCTGGAATAGTGCTGGCACCCAGCACCGCTTCATAGTCATCCGCAGGTTGACCGGGTGACTTCTGAATGACCGAGAAGAAGTACAGCCCGTAGTCTTGAATATTCATGTTCTCCCCTTCAGATCAGCAGTCCTGCCCAGCGCAGGACAATGAACACGGCAATGACCAGGAACACCAAATCAATCAGCAGCAGCACCCGTGGTGGATGTGATGCTGACGTGAACACGGTGCGCAGCGCGAACCACAGCACCACCAGCAGCAGCAGTGTGAACAGCAGCGTGATCATTGCGGTCTTCTCCCGTATGCGGATGACTGCAGCAGCTGCTGCTGCGCCATCTGTGCGCAGAACGTGGCGGCGCAGCGCCAGCCACAGAATGTGGCATCAAGTCCACAGTCACAGTCTTCCGTGGTGACTGGTTCCACCCATCGGACTTCCATCCAGTCCAGCGGCAGCGCCGCGTCTTCCGGCAGGTCCAGACTGCGGCCACAGTGGTCACACGTCAGGTGCATCAGTCTGCCCATCACTGCCCCCTTCCACTAACATCCGGCGCACAGGTTCCCCATGCGGCTGTCCGTCCTGCCGAGAGCCAGACAGACACATACTGTGCGCCAGAACCGTGGCGGCCACGTCAGTCACGTGGCACAGCCGTGTTCCGTGCAATGTAGCGGCGCAGACCGGCACGGGTGAACTTCACCAGCCTGCCCACCCTGACGTATTCAATGCGGCTGCGTGATACCCAATTGAACAGGGTGCCACGCTTCACGCCGAGTATCTCAGCTGCCTGATCCACGTCTAACAGCCGGTCATCATCCGCACTGCTGGTGGTGCGTGGGAGAAGTACTGGCCTGATGTCAGCGGCTGCAAGTTTCGGCATGGTCCTGGTTCCCTTCTTCCGTGTCTTCATGTGCTTCCTTCCGCAGCAGCTGCAGCGTGGACGCCACACGCTTCAGCGCCACAGCCACGTCACGCAGCGTGTCCCGTTCACGGCTGGTCAGCGGCAGGTGTGCATCATCAGCCGTGTCCAGCATGGCCACTGCCCGTGTCATCAGCACGGCGCTGCGCCGTTCCACGGCGGTCATGGGTGCGTGTCTCATCGCAGTGATTCTTCCGTGCGTTCAATGGTCAGCAGCAGCCGCTGCATGGCAGCCGTGTGCTGGCGTATTTCATGGGTCAGCGCAGCGTGAAACATATCCAGCAGCTGCGTGCGTGCCTGCAGATCAGTCACTTCCGCAGTCAGTGCCTGCACCACTGCTTCCGCTGCAGCGCACCGTGCTTCCACGGTCTTCAGCCGTCCACTTGGCGTGTGGTCTTCTTGCAGGTCAGTCACGCTGCACGTCCTGTGGTGTCTCTGCCCGTGCCTTCTTCTGCCGGTGAAGCGTGCGCAGCTGTTCTATCAGCGCCACCGTGGCGTATCGCTCCCGTGTGGTCATCAGCTGTGGTTCTGCGGATGGCATGGCCTTCATGGGTGGTGGCGTGCCGAACCGCTGCCGCAGCTGGGACAGTGCTGCCCGTGCTTCTTCCGTGGTCAGTGGCTGCACCTGCGGCTGTTCCTGGTGCGGCGCTGCTGGCAGTGGTGATGGCCGCTGGCCTTGCAGCGCACGGTCCACCTGCGTCATGGCATCCGACAGCAGTGACAGCGGCTGTGGATACGTCAGACCCAGCTGGATGACGCGGCACTTGATACGTTCCCGCCATTTGGCGTCGTCCATGGACAGGTCTGCTTCTAGTAACTGGCGTGCTATAGCGCACAGCTGCCGCAGCTGCACTGGCTTCCGCTGGTGGAAGGACTGCATTGCGTTCTTCTCCTTCAGCGTGTGCATTCCCGGCGTCTGCGTCGGGTAGGTATTTACTGGTTGTACGGATCAGCAATGGCTTCTCTACTTAAAGCTGGTTCTGTCTAGTACTTCTTCTTAGTACCTGTACCTTGCCAATGTGTAAGACCCCTTACATTGTCCGCTTTCGTATGAAGTCATTCCGCTTTCGCCTTCCGGTATTGCGCCATGTACTTGCGGCTGCGCTCACGCCTAACCCGTTCCGCTGCAGCAGTTGGGTTGTATTCATGGAAGTCATGGATTTGATAGCCACCCTTCACCTTTCGCCATAGCCTGACACCACGTGCGCACATGGCTTCAGCGACCAAACTGCACTTTGAAATGGCACCACAAGACGCCACTGCCTTCAGCGGGATGAACCCGTCAGTCAGGTGCTGGCGTGCGTAAGCGATGCCCCATAAGTGAAGGTGGATGATAGTGGATGAACCACGTGCGCCTAGACGTGCGCCAGCCTTCATTACCTTTGGGTGCGTCAGCAGACTGTCGTGGACAACCATCCATGTCACCTATCTGTCAGCAATGTGTCAGCAATTTGTTTTGTGCCGTCCCGAAATATCAGGGACTGCCAGACACGCAGTGGACGCCTGTGGTGCGCTGGTCTGCGTGACTCTAATCTGTCTCCAGTCAATCGGATAAGGCCATCACGGGCAGCTGACCGAAACACGCCACCCAGCGCAGACGGATTGCACCGCTGCACGGCAGCCGCACCAAGTTCCGCCCACAGATCGTCACTGGTCAACAGCGGCTGACGGCGTGCGATGACGTAGATGCCACGCACCATGTCCATCTTCCAGTCATCAGCGGCACGGTCACCGGACTGCTGGCAGCCAGCGTCTGACAGCTGCGCCGCACGTGCGGCGTCCAGCACGGGTTCATCAGCCGCAGCGTGGATGCGCAGTCCTGGTGTCCAGTGTTCCTGCCCGGTGGCAGGGTCAGCATCCATGTGCGCTTCCACGTGTCCCTGCTTCCCGTCACAGCGGTGACCGGGACCAGGACGTGCGCCACCACAGAACAGGCAGTGTGCTTCTTCCATGTCATGCCTTCACGCTGCGGCGCTGCGCCAGTTTCTTCATGCGCACGGCATACGCAGCACGCAGTGATGCCATGGCTTCTGCGTCCAGTCCTTCAGCGGTCTTCAGCTGTTCGCCCACGTACTTCAAGCCAGTGGCCGTGGTGGCATCCAGTACCTTCTTCAGCCACTGCTGTTCCAGGTTCACGGTGACCGGCGTGCTGCCACCTGCTGCCCATGCGGCCAGCTGCACGCCGGATGACTCAGTGATGGGTTCATTGGCAGGGAACAGCGCACGGTGCTGCTCCTGTAGCTTGATAGGCAGCGGCACACCAGGACGGTCTGCCATCAGCAGGAAGGACGCGGTTAGTTCATAGGGCAGGTTCTTTTCACTGATAGGCACCCAGCCATTCAGCCCGGTCAGCGTCTGCTTCTCTCTGACTTCCCATGTGCCTTTGTCCGTGCGGACCATTTCGATCTTGGGTTCCGCACGGAAGCACAGAATTAGGTGCGGTCTGACCTGCAGCAGCTGCTGCATCATCCGTTTGTGCGCCATCTTCGGCTTTATCCAGCTGGCCATCTTGCAGGCTTCCCGCTTCTTCCAGTCCGTGCCTGCCATCCGGTCCAGTTCATCTTCCTGCTGGTCCAGCACGCCACCATCACCAGCCCATTCATGTGACATTGAATCCACCACGATGACTGCGTAGTCACGGGCAGCGGCAGCGGTGATGGCTTCCGCATAGCGGTCTGGTGTGAACGGCGCACGCAGGTCACCGTGGTCAAAGCGGAAGCGGTCAGCGTAGTGCTTCGCTCTGCCTGCTTCCGTGTCAATGACGCAGAACGGCGCAGCGCCGCTGATACCGGCAGCCAGCCGCATGGCGGTGAACGTCTTGCCGCTGCCGCTGCTGCCGGACAGGCCAATCAGCAGGCCGACGTTTTCGCGTGTGGCTGGCCGGAAGTCAAAGGCCATAGTCAGTCACCCAGCCGGACACGTGCAGCAGCAGCAGCGCCATCTTCAGCACCCGTGCCTTCAGCGTGGCTGGTTCGCCAGACTTGGCAATGAAGGCACGGCCACGTGTCCACGCTGCACAGTGCAGCGCATGCTGCAGGGACTGGCAGCGTGCCACCAGCTGCACACGTCCGGCGCACAGCTGCATCACCAGGAACTTCCTGCTGCAGCTGGTCATCGCATCTCCTTCTCAAGCCATTCCGCTTCGTGCCACGGTGGCAGGGTGGCATAGCACGTCTGGCGTGGGTATCCAGTCCAGTCACCGGACTGTAGGCACCGCTGCCAGATGTCCAGCGCATAGATGCACTTCTTCTCAGCCAGCAGTAGCGCATCAGGACCGAGACTGATCACGGACAGCGCATAGGGTGGGAAAGTCTCCTGCACGCAGAAGCGGAAGGTGGCCACGTGGCCGGTCAGCACCTGCACGCCACGCAGATACCACGCAGCCTGCAGATCCCAGCCGCTGCTGAACATGGACCGGGACCAGCTGTCTGGATTGGCGCTGGCGCTGGTGGTTTTGTAATCGTCCACTGATAGCGGCGTCTGCCGCAGCCAGTCCAGACGGGCACGGCACCAGACGCCGGATGGTTCCTGCCAGATCAGCGTGCGTTCAGGTTCACCGTTCAGGAACATGGCGCTGCCACCATCACGGTGCTGCGCCAGCTGCAGCCGTGCAGCCACCATCATGGCCTGCAGGTCCAGCCAGCGTGCGGCCAACAGCGGCGTCAGTCCGTCTGCCCGTGCTTTGTCCCGTGCATCCTTGGCCGCATTCGTGCGCCAGTCCTTGGCATCAATGACCGCCACGGCAGCCGTGCCTTCCAGCAGCATGGCGTGCGCTGCGGTGCCCATGTCATACGCATCGCAGTTCTCGTCCGCTGCATCCAGGTTCAGCCGTGGATGCGCCTGCCGTGCGTGCGCCGCCGATGACTGGCAGATGCGCTGCGCAATGGAACTGGACAGTGATGGCGCTGGGCATGGGTCAGCGTGATAGACGCTGGCCGGAATGTCATAGACACCAGCTTCAAGGACAAGCCGACCGTCAGCCATACCGCACCACCGTTCTGAAAATCTGAAAACTGCGGTGAACTGTGGTGAACGTCATACGTGCCACAGTGAACGTCAGTGAACGTGGGTGAACTTGAGTGATTTTCGTAAGCGTCAGGCGGGGAAGGAAGGACGGTGCTGCAGGTGCAGCTGGTGCGGCTGTGCGCAGGTGGACCCTTCAAACGCCGGACAAAGACAGCGCCGCAGCTGGGAGACTGCAGCGGCAGAATCGCAACGATACGGCTGCCACGGCGCACGGTCAAGCGCAATCGGCAGCGCCGCAGGGTAATGGACCAAGGTCCATTATCCCGTTCGATATGGATCAGGCTGGCAGGTTGGCACCCGTGTCCGTGTCCGTCTGATGGACCAAGGTCGTATTGACGGCGCTGGCCGTTTTTGCTAGGAATAGCGAGCACAATGGGGGTCCATCCAGGAATGCCCCCCATTGTGCTATACTGTTAACTCATTGAAACGGCAGACGGTTAACAGGAGAACGATAGTGATTCACTTTGTAAACGCAGGCAGGCAGGTGGCACCGTGTGGTGCCAATCAGGGACAGAAGCTGCGAGCACGGCTGGTGCTCACGGAAGACACGCAGAAGGTGTCATGTGGGAAGTGTCTGCAGTACCTGCGCAAGCGTGCAGCGGCTGCGCAGGCTGACGCTGATGCGCTGCGCAGCTGCACTGGCAGTGTGGCAGTGACGCTGACTGACGGACCCATCACGGTGACCAGCACGGCGCTGACCGTGGCGCAGCGCCGTCAGCGGCTGACCGCAGCAGGCATCATCATCCGCAAAACGGATGAAGGTGAGTACCGGGTGAACTACCGTGGCGCATCTGAACGCTATGCGGCGTATGAGTCAGACATGCTGGCAGCGGTGGAAACTGGCGAAGCCATGAACAGGCAGCGGCCAGAAGTCATCAAGGCAGACATCAGGGTGAAGACAGGAGAACAGCGGTGAAGCAGATGACCAGGAAGAAGAAGACCGCAGGAACAGTGGGACGCACCGTGCGTCCCACACGTGCGTATACCCGTGGCTTCACGCCACACGGTGACGGCGTGGAATTTAAGGTGCGCCGCATACCGTCCACGTTCTGGAAGCAGGTGCAGGCGAAGGCGAAGCGTGAAGGTGTCAGCGTGCGTGGGATGTTCCTGACCACCATGCAGCAGTTTTTGGAGCAGTGAACAGCTGGGTGCAGCCTGCCGGGAAGCAGACCGCACCCATTCCCCCAGTTAACAGCAGCAGGCGACCATGGTCGCAGATAGGGTCTGACAATGAAAGTGTTTTTGCGGTGCAAGTGCGGTGAACGGGACAAGCGTGCAGCAGGGTGCAAGCACTGCTGGGCAGCGCAGTTTAAGTTCAAAGGTGGGAACCCCATCCCGGTGCAGACGCCGCACACCAATAAGCTGGACGCAGAACGGTATGCGGACAAGGTGCGCACGCACTGGATCAAACGTGAAACGGGTGACCCTTACGACCGGGAATTCATGGCGCTGCATGAAGGGAAGCCGTTGACCACTGGTGGCCTGCAGGTCATCCAGTGCCGTGACCAGTACCGGGAAGCGTGCAGGCAGGAGATCACAGCAGAAACCAGGGACCGCTATCTGCGCATCCATAACACCTTTATTGCGGTGGTCGGCGCAGATACCCTGATGCACACGCTGACGCCTGCAGACGTACACCGCTGGCGCATGGAACGGGTGGACAGCGGCGTGTCACGGGACACAGTGAATTCTGAACTGGCTGGTGTCCGGGTGCTGTTCAAGCACGCTGGCCTGTCACACACCATCTTCGGGAAGACGGCGCTGGTGAACGGGCAGAAGGTGGCAGGTATCAGGAACTGGGAACCACAGAAGAAGGAGCGGAAGCACAGACCGCTGACCGCTGAAGAACAGGCGCAAGCATACGCCTGCCTGCCGCACCCGTACGACATCATCGCAAGGGTCACCCGTGAAGTGACGGCGCGACTGTCTGAAGTCTTCCCGCTGCAGCGCCGCCACGTGGGTATTGCCACTGACGCTGATGGCACGCAGTACGGCTGGGTGACTAAGAAGCTGAAGGGTGGTGATGGTGACAGGTCCACCATCCCGCTTGACCTTGCGAAGACGCTAATGGCGCTTGCGTCCAAGTCTGATGCGCTGCTGTTCCCCACTGTGTATAACCCAGCACGCACGCTGATGCAGAACTCCAAACGGATCAGCGATAACTTCTGCAATTACTTCAAGCGCATCGGCCTGCAGTGTTCACACCATGCGTTCAGGCACACAGCCATTACGGCCATGATGGACCGTGGCAACGTCAGTGACCTGACCATTGCCCAGCACGCTGGCTGGAAGTCCACACGTCAGATCCCAACGTACGGGCACGTATCAAAGACAGCATCACGGCTGGCCGTGGACGGGAATGCAGCGGAAGTGGCTGCCATCCTGAAGAACGTGAAGCGCACGCCACTGACCACGAAACCGCAGAAGCGGAAGGTGGCCGCATGAAGACAGCAAAACAAAAGGAGACAGCAGACATGCTATTGAACAGCAGCAGCGGCGTGGCGTTTGAACTACGGGCAAACGTCGCCATTCGCATTCTGGTGGAACGTGTGGAACTTGAGCAGACGCCGCACCTGACGCTGGACCAGGACGGTATGCGCCGGAAGCAGTGGCAGACCATTGCGGCTGCGGCGCTGGATCAGTATCTGCCGCCTGCGTCACGGTCACTGCCTGCCGTGAAGGTGAAACGGAAGTACACCAAGCGGAAGCCAGCGGAAGTCCCTGCCAAGGGTCACGTGATTAACGCAGCTGACGCTATCCAGACCCAGCTGTCACGTGCGAGTTCGGCGCTGCCACCCAAGCAGTGCGTCTACTGTGGCAAGGACTTCAAGCCACTGCCGCAGCACTACGCACGGCAGGTCCACTGCGGCAGACAAGCGTGCAAGCGGAAGAAGATGGCGCAATCAAAGCGTGAACATACAGCACGGCAGAAGGGTGGTGACGCATGAAGCGGTGGACAGTCCGGCCACCCAAGCACCGACGCATCGCGCCACGGCTGGCGTCTGGTGACCACCGCATACCGTCAGGGAACGGTCTGCCGCCAGCGGTCAAGTACGCCATCCAGTCCATTGCCAATGCGGAAGGCAGGTCATTCAGCTGGGTGGTCGAGGAGATATTGATTGACTGGGCACGCAATGACGCACGGCTGCGGTCACGGTTGAAGGCAGATGACGTGGCCTACCAGCCACGGAAGGCAGACGCCGCACAGCAGGAACGTGAACACGCTGAAGACGCACGGCTGAAGGCAGCAGCGCATGCACGGAAGGCCAGCTGATATGGCTATCTTCTTCCCTGCTGACGCTGCGCCACGTCCAGTGTCACCACCAGATGGACGCACGGCGTTCACGCTTCAGGAACTGCAGCGGTTCGTGGGTGGGTTCATTGAAGCGGTGGGACTGAACGTGCTGGTCCAGCCTGACGGTACGCCCGTGGTGCTGTTCGTCAATCAAGACGGGAAGCGTGGCCCAGCGGCACCCGTGAACAGGTACGCCACGGCGCTGACACGCATGGCGCTGGTGCCGGGTGACGTGATTGTGGGTGACGCCATTCTCTGCACGCTGGCGGAAGCTGGCGAGACTGACGCAGGTGACGCTGATGGCTAAGAAGACGCCGCTGCACTTCACGGTGACTGACCGGCGCACCATTCTGCTGGCGCTGCGTGCTGCCATCCGCTATCAGGACATGCTGATTGACGCCAGCTGGCCGGATGAAGGTGACCCAGCGCCAGACCAGCAGGAGAACATCAGCAGAGCAAAACGGTACATCGTCCGGTTTACACAGCTGGTGACACGCATGGAAGGTGACAGCTAATGACCAGCGCACGCAGCCGTCAGTTCACCCACCTGCAACAGCGCACGCTGGAACGGCTGCAGGCACACGTTCCAGCTGGCTGCCCACTGACCGTGCAGCGGCTGGACGCTGCTGCGGCAGGCTGGGCGACTGGTGGCTTTAAGGTCACTGGTCCCGGCTGTGAGTGCATCAGCCGTGCGCAGGTTGTTCTGGCATTCATTGACGGGTTCGTGGCTGCGTGGCAGTCCATGCACCCGTCACTGGAAGACCAGCTGCAGACGCTGCGCCGGGTGCGTGAAGCAGCGCAGAAGGCAGGACTGGAACCATGACGGAACTGGACATCATCGCAGCGGCAGTGGACCGTCTGCTGATGCACATGACCACCCGTGACCTGCTGGTCCTGCGCACGGCACTGACGCTGGACAGGCAGCACGCAGCCACGCCAGACACGGTGCTGTTCTGCGATGACCGCATAGCACGGATAGACCGCATCCTGCAGGCACGTGCCGTGCGGCAGGAAGACGGCTGACGGATAGACGCACGGGCAGCTGACCGCCTGACAGGACGCCGGACACGGGCACCCACCCATGTCCGGCGTTTCGCTGTACGGTAGGCTGCTGGTCGCCAGCGGCTGCGTGCGCCACGGATCACGGCAGCTGACATGGTTCTGACTGCGTGGCTGGTGGCCACGCCGGGAGACACGCATGGTGCTAGGCAGCACGCTGCTGGTCTGGTGGTGGCCGGACTGGCACGGGTTCAGGTTCCACCGCTGGGAAGGACCGCTGGGGAATACGTACCGCTGGAGTCTCCTGCTTGGGTGGCTGGAACTGCGCAGGCTGCGCTGACTTCACCCAGCTTCATCCAGGTTCACCGGGCGCGAATTGAACGGTAGTGCATTAGGTAATCATGGCCGGAAGGCACACGCAGAATGTGCCCGTATTCATTGGGTGAAGTGCATGTATACGGAAGTTCAGAAGGAACTACCGCAGCATGCTACTGGGGTGAACGTCAGTGAACCCCAGTGAACGTGGTGCCCGAATTCATTGACGTTTCTGCGTGCTGACTTCACCCACGTTCACCCTGATTCACCCAGCCGTAATCATAGCGGTAAGCACAGGGTAATCATGGAACGGCCCTGTGATAGCGTGCGCACCCGGCAGCGCAGTCACGCTGTGGCGGCGCTGGGTAATCCTGCTCAGTCCCTGCAGCCGCTGGGTGCTTGCATTCGGGCACCCAGCCACGGTGGTGCTGGCTGCGCTGCCGTTCTGCCTATGGTCACCACGCTGCTGCTGCTGTCCATCATCCTGAACCTGTTGGCGTCTGCCGTGAACGTGCTGACCGTCAGGCGCACCAGACGTGTGGCTGACCGCCTGAAGCAGACCGCTGCCCGTGCCATCGGCTTCACCATGTTTGTGGCTGGCTGTGAAGACCTGCCGCCAGACCTGCGCGATCTTGCACGCACGGCGCTGCCACCAGACATTCAGCCACCCACGTCAGGAACGGTTCACTGATGCAGACTACCCGTGTTCCAGGTTCGCGCTGCCACGTGTGCGGCAAGCGCCACAGCGCAGCCACAGCCACCCAGCGCCAGACGGATCAACCGTCACCGGGTGACTATGCCGTGTGCTTCTACTGTGGTGCAGTGGAACGGTTCACGGACACGCTGCAGCTGGTGCCCGTCACGCTGGACGCAGACACGCCAACAGAAGTGCTGCGGCTGGTGCGCGCCATCAAAGCACGGACGCGGCACTGACACGCAGCTGTCAGACGCCAGTGCCAAGCAGCTGCTTTATCCAGCTGGATGCCTGCAGCTGCGCCGCCATGGCAGGCAGGTCACCCACAAAAAAACCTTTGATTGCGTTCACTTCATCTTGCGTCAGGCCCAGCGTGATCAGGTCAGCATCAGGCCATGACTCCAGCTGCGCCTTCATGCCCATGCCTTGTTCCACGAACTCGGTGATCATGGCCGCCACATGGCCTGCTGAATTCTTCAGGTCCGCTGCCGTGAACTGCTTCCCCGCTTGAACAATGGCCATCAGTGCGTTCCCTTCTGAAGCTAGATTTCGTAGATGATCTGGCCACGCACATACAGGCCAGTGGTGACCGGAAACTGCTGTCCACCCACACGGGAGATAGTCAGCACGTTATTTGCTGGCGGGATAGTGGCTGCCGCTATTTCATACGCCCCATTCAGGAAGATAGGTATGGCATTCGCTGGTGTCCCTGCCCATATAGTGGACACCACCGGCAGCTGGACATGGATGGCAGCCGTGGCTGCTGACAGCGCCGACGCCTCAATAGATACTTGCATCCGCATGGCGTGCAAGTCTCTGCGGTACTTCACATACGCACCAGCGGAAGACCAGACGCCAGCGTCACTGTAAAGCGCAGGCGTAAAGCCTATCCATGCAGACTCCAGCCGCGCCAGTTCACTATCCACGCTGTCCAGCAGGTTTTTAATATCTGCTTTGTCCCACACGCTGCCGACCGTGTTCGTACCGTCATCATCCACCAGCGCATTGAACCAGGTACGATCTAAGGCCATTACAGTGCCCCACCTTCTCTGCCCCGCAGACGCCGCAGCAGGTCCGCAAACGTAAACAGCTTGCTGCTGGCTTCCACGCTGCGCTTGGCCAGCACCCTGCCAAGTCCACCAGTGATGGCAATTTCGCTGAACGTCACACGCTGAATGCGGAAGGTGCCGCTAATGGGTGGCGTCGTTAATGTCACCGTGATCAGGCGGCCCACTTCACAGGATGTGTCACGGGTATCAAAGCGCAGCGTGCGCCGTGGGTCTTTGCGGTCAGCTAATAGTGCTTCGGTATATTCCTGCAGTTCACGCAGCGTCATCCGTGAATCAGAGTAGGGTTCTTCCACCACGCCGTCAGCACGCACGCCACCCAGCCGTGCGGCCAGCGCATCCTGCGCGGCCACGTCTTCCACTTCAAGACGGATGGCCACATTGTCACCCTTGCGGACGCTGCGTGTCAGGCCGACCACACCGACCAGTCGTGGCTGCACCAGCACCTGTGCCCCATACCGCACCGTGGCTGACAGCGCACCAGGACCACTGGCAGGCAGTCCGGTCAGCGTGCCAGCGCCGATGCCTGTGTACTGAATGACCATGTTCCCCACACGTGCCCAGCCAGCGCCGCCGTCATTCTCGAATGGCGCGGTGCCTGAGACTGGCAGCACCGTGGACCCTGCCACCACCTGCTGTGCCGTGTCAGATGGAATGGCTGACGTATCAGCGGTCGGTGCGTTTGCACCTAGCGTGGCATCAGCAGCACGGTCTATATACGCGGTATCAGTGGCGTTCAGCGTGGCCAGCAGCTTCAGCTGCGTGCCTGCTGCCGCTGTGCGGTATAGCTTGCGCGCAGTCACGGCAGGTAACGCTGACTTAGGAAGCTGGTTCAGGTACAGCGAGTCATACGGCGGTCCTGGCGTTTGTGGATGTATGCCACCACCACCTGCTATGGTGTCACTGTCAGACCAGACCGGCGAGATTGTCACCCATTCGTTGTAGACAATAGACTGCGGGACATCCAGATGCCCCGCGCCATAGTAGACCGCCCCGAACGGGTCAGGGTTATTCTGCGGTGCCGTGCGGTCAATCCATATCTGCCGATACCGTGCTGTTGGTGCCACGCCACCAGGGTGCAAGGCAGGGTAGTAATAGATGCCCAGCGGTGACAGCGCCGTGGGTCCAACATACAGCTGCCAGTACTTACCAGTCCACACCACGCCAGTGGGATTGCTGATGCCGTAAGACGGACCATCGAACGGAAAGGTAATCCGTAGATAGTAGATGCCGCCAATCACAGGCTGATTGATGTCACCCGGTGACGGACCATATGCGGCGTCACGGATGGTCGGCTGTACTGGATTTGGTGGCATGGCACCAGAGGCAGCGCCGCTGGCTGTTGGTCCCGGCAAAGTCTCACCGCTGGCAGTCAGGAACGACACGGCGTACTTATAGACACCACCCGGCACTAGTGATGACGCACCACCTGCCTGCGTGATGACCGGCGCATTGCTCGGCGCATTACCGCTGCCCACCAGCGCACCGACCGCACCTAGTCCACGCACGCCTGCATACGTCAGCCGCATGGCGTTCACTTCCGCCAGACCACCTGACAGGCTGTACCAATTTTGCTGGTCACCCAGGTCTATCGGCACTTCCGTGGCGTTAGCAGGCAAGTCCACGGCAGCGCCAGCACCCATGCCACGGCCAATGACACGGGTGACCACCTGTGACAAGTCTTCCGTCAGCTGGTGGTCACTGGACGTGTGCCCAGCTGCGTCCGTGATGCTGTTGGCATTCGTCACTTCCTGCGTGAACACGTGCAGGCCGTTCTGATAATCCAAATACCAATAGGCACCAATACGTTCACAGATGGCCGTCAGGCAGGCGGCCACCGTTTCATTGGTGAACGTGATCTCGTCAATGATGGTGTTCGGGATACTGACATAGGTGTAATAGTCAATGCCACGGGTGAACCGCACTATCAGGTTCGCAATGACTTCCTTCGCACCCGCACCGATATACCGTTCCAGCACACGCTGCCTGTTCAATAGCCATGTGGGATCTATGCCTGCCAGATCCCACGCCACGTTCTGGTGCTTGGATTCATACCGCACGGTGGTCTGTAGGATGTGGCCACCGAACAGCTGCTGCGCCGGACTGCGGTCCCCGTCATAGATGTCCAGCTTCTGGCCAGCCACTGGCGTGAACCCATGGCAGCTGACAGCCGCTGTGTCCACCACGTCATTCAGCGCATGCTGGATGGCGGCACCTTCAATGCGCAGGTTCCGTGACCTGTCCACGCCACCGACGCTGCCGCTGACAATAGACTCGTAGTAGTTCAGCCGTGCGGCGTTCAGCCGCATGACGTTCAGCCGTGCGCAGCCGGGAATGTGTGCGTGTGACGCCACTTAGAAGCGAACCCCCTGCATACGCATCTCGGTCACCAGCTTGCCTGCTATGTCATTGGCGTCCGTGCTGTTCACGTTCACGTTCAGGGTATTGCCCCACGCTGCACCAGCGGCAGGTGCTTCAGTGGCCATGCGGTTCCGCTGCTGCGCCTGATACCCAGTCATGGCACCACCCTGCATGCCGACAAAAATGCCAGCGTCCTGGTATGCCTTCATCAGTTCAGCGCCAGCCGTCATGGACTCCCATGCGCTGCGGTTCACGCTGCCAAAGTCACGCATAGCCACGGTCATCCGCTCCACCGCTGCGGTGGTCTGGTCCGTGGCTGCCTTCCCTTTGTATTGCCCGTCAATATATTCCTGCGCCATGCGCTGCGTTTCGGCTTCATAGTCAGCCGCTGCCTTCTTTGCGTCTTCGATTCCCTTCAGGATGTGGTCAATGCTCACGTCAAACTTGGTGCCGACATTGCCCCATTCAGAACCCAGTCCACCCGTCACGGTGCCAATGGACACGGTGGCGCTATACAGCTTATTCAGTTCCGGTGGCGCTTCCTTGCCCATACGCTTATAGGCTTCAATGGCCAGACCTACTTCCGTGTTCAGTTTGGCCTGTTCTTCCGTGGTCATCTTGGTCAGGTTCTGGATGCCACCCAGCGCCAGCTGATATTCGTTGGCCTTGGTGATGTGCTCGGTGCCGAACATCTGATCACGCAGCTTCTTCTGCGCTTCCGCTGCGGCTTCCGTCTTCCTGGTGGCTTCATCCTGCGCAGCGGTCTGGTCCTTGGTCTTGGCCAGATAGAAGGTGATAGCGGCTTCCGACATCTTGTATTCACGGGACAGGTCCGCCACCGTGGCTGTGTGGTTATCAATGGCCGCAGACATGGCTGGCAGTTCAGCCCGGTGCTGGCGAATCTCCTTCTCCCACAATGCCTGCCGGTGGATGGCGTTATCCATTTCCTTTGTGCCACCCTTCACCGCGTCATAGTTAATCTTCATCGCTTCCGTCAGGTCAGTGATGGTCCGGCCAGATGTCTTGCTGGCCTTAGCCAGCACTTCCTGCTTATTGGCCAGTGTCTCTGCCTGTATGGCGTTCATGCCCCATGATTCATAGATCCGATCCCACGTGTCCGCCATGCCGGTGAACTGCATGGACCATTTGCCGAACTCCCATGCGGCAATGGCAGCGGCCAGCACCGCACCTGCCGTGCCCAGCGCACCCAGTGAACTGACACCTTTAGTGGCCACGGTACTTAGTTCTTCCAGTGCGGCCACCGGCTTGCTGATGCTGAATCCCAGTGCGTTCATGGACGCATCTACGGAGCGCAGACCGCTGGTCAGCTTTGGCAAGCTGCCTGCGCCTGCTTTAGCGCCCATACCTTCCAGCGCCGTGGCTGCCTGCTCTGCGCTGACCGTGGTCCGGCTGGCCATGTCAGCCACGCTGTTAGACGTGGCGTCTGCTTCATCATGGATAGATGTCAGCGCAGCGGCTGCCTTATTGGACTCCTGCACAAAGTCTGAGAAGTCAGCATCGAAGGTGGCGGACAGTGCCATGTGTTATGTCCGTGCGCCGTGGCGCAGTTCATCCGCGATGATGGAATAGACGTGCGTGGGTAGCGTCTGCACTGTGTCCCAGGTCAGTCCGGTCAGCCGACAGACTGCAAGGTCATTGCTGATGATGCGTCTGTAGAATCGGTTTTTTTTAGTGCGTCAGCGGCAGCGTCAATGGCTGCGTCATGTGCCTGCACCGCACGCTTCACTTCCAGCGCCACGGGAATGCGCAGGTTATTGAACACGTCCTGCAGTTCATCCTGTGGCAGACCCTGAATGTCAATGCGCTGGCCGCTGCTGTCCGTCAGCGTCCAGTCCACCAGATAGGCCATGACCATGGCATCGCCGGTCTTCAGCATGTCCCGTGACAGCGTGCCGTCTGCTGACTCTCTGTAGACACGGGCAAGGTAGGCCATGTGCTGGCCGTGGTTCAGTTCCGCATGCACCGTGATGCTGCGGCCATTGGACAGCGGCAGCACCGTGGTGCGTGGCGTGACGACATCAGACATGCACTTACCTTCCTTCAGGTGGACCCAGCGCCGCCGTCAGTGACGCACCTTGCACCAGCAGTGTCTTCGGCAGGACAGGGAAGCACCACAGGCCAGCCGGTCTGGCTGCCCGTGGTGCCGTGAATAACAGTGGCAGCTGCCGCAGGCGGAAGGTGTCCGCACGGTCAATGCGTGCGGACAGCGTGAACTGGTTCTGCTCGTCCTTGGTCAGTGTCCACTGGCTGAGAACAGCGGCGTTACTGCCTGACCACAGGATGGACCCACGCTGCCCACGCATAACCAGCGTGCGGAACACGGTGAACCTTACGCCGCCCTGTCACGGTCAGCACGGGCACGTGCCATGGCTGACGTGGGCAGTGTCCACGGACCAGCAGCCATGAAGGTGCCTGATAGTGCTGGCGCACCTTCCACATCCGTGTCAAGTTCAGCGTCCATATACGCCAGACCCTTGAACGCATACGGCGTGGCGGTGCTGGGATCATTGCTGTGCGGGATCAGTTCCAGATAACCCGGCGCAGTCAGCGCACTGGCTTCAATCAGTGACATATCTTCACTATTCCAGAAGCCACCCAGGTCGCCGGACACGTCACGCATACCGGGAATATAGACGCGATTGGTGTCTTGGAAGCAGGTCACATTTATCTTCTCAGTGGCCAGTGACAGCTTCCAGGATTTGATAGAGACAAGCGGCATGGCAGACACGCCACCCACGCCAGTGGCGTCCCACTTCACCAGACCGTCACGACCTGCGAGTATCATTGTGCTTCTCCTATTGGTGTGACCTGCACCCGGTAATGGCCACCGTGATGCTGCCATCGGATGGTCTGGTCTACTGTGTCAGTCTCAGGGTACCGAATCCGTTCCGTGCGCACCGTGGACAGCCAGCCGTATCCAGGTATCTGCAGCGGCTGGTCTTCTAACAGTTCATCAATGCGCTGCGCTGCGTCATCCGCATTGCCCGTGGCGCTGTCCAGCATCACGGCACGCACCAGATAAGTGGTGTCTTCAATGGCACGGCGCAGCTGCGGCGCTGCCGCGAACTGTGCCTGATCAAAGGACGCCACCAGCGTGACCAGCACAAAGTTCCGCCTGCTCTGTGGCGCAGTGCCAAAGTAAACGCCACCGGGACACAGCGCCAGCAGTGCGGCGTCAGCGGCCAGCACGCTGACAAGCGCCGTGTCCACAGATACGGACTTAGGCACTGCCGGTCACCTTCAGTCCTTCCGCACGCAGAATGGCTCTGTACTGCGGCTGCAGTTCACGGTTCGCACGCAGGATACGTGGCCAGAAGATGTTCAGGCCAAACATCTGCCCACGGTCACCGTGTTCTGGACCCCATGACGTGTGCCGCTGCACCGTGCCGTGTTCAATCAGGTGCGCCACGGGTGAACCCACCACCACGGTGGCAATGGCTTGCGCCAGCCGCTTTGCGCCGGTCTTCTTCCCACGTTCCACACGCACGCTGCGCTTCAGGTTCCCTGTCCGGCGTGGATACTGCGCTTTGATGTCAGCGGCAGCTTCCTTGGCCGTGGCGTTCACCACGTCCAATGCCTGCATGGCCATCCGGTTCGGCAGCTGCAGCAGGTTCTGCTGTTCCTGCTTCAGTCCTTTGATCACCAGCTGGTTCTTCACGGGTGCAGTTCCGCACAGACCAGCGTCAGTTCACGCCGTGCCGTATCAGGGTCACGCATGCTGATCACCTGAAATGTCCGCTCGCCACGGTCAGGGTCTTGATACCGCAGCCGTGTCTTCAGCGTCACCTGTGGGTGATAGAACAGGCCAATGGTGAACAGTGACTGGCCGATGACCGTGCCACCGGCAGCGGCTGCCGCTTCCTGGTCCGCCTGTGATGCAGCGTCTATGCGCACCCACATCTGCGCCGGGTTCAGCGGCTGCCAGTCGTCCGTGAATCCACCAGTGCCGTCCGCCACGGGTTCACCTGCACTTTCCAGGTTCACCAGCTTGTCCAGCTGTCCAGCGGTAATCACGCCAGCACCGGATCTGTGTAGCGCCGCAGCAGGCCAATGACCACAGGTGGCAAGTCTTCACCGGGATTGCGTGGCGCAGAGTAGATGGCCGCACCCACGTCATCACCACGGAAGCGCCACAGGTCCGTCAGCATCAGCAGCACCGCTGCCTTCACATCCGCTGGCGTGCTGGTGGCGTCCGTCCACGCTTCCGCATTCGTGCTGCCGAAGCCAGACTTGCGCACCCAGCGCAGCACCGCAGCTTCCGCACCTTCCGTCTTCAGCGTCAGGTCAGCTTCACCCGGTGACCCGTCAGCGGTGGTCAGCCGCAGATGACCCTTCACTTCCTGCAGCGTCACCAGCGTCACCGGCCAGCGTCCTTGCCATCACGGCCACACTTCACCTGCAGCGTCCACCCAGCAGCGCCGTCACCAGGACGTGCAGACGTGGCCGCATTGCAGTGCCACTGACTGCCACGGTGCGTGACCTGATCACCCGGCGTGTACGCTTTGCCGTCTTCATAGGTGCCGCAGTACTGCGGCGTATTCAGGCGCAGCGTGCCGATGGTCTTGACCTGTTCCCCACGCCGGAAGGCCAGGGTGACAAGTCTGGCGTCAGTGGGGTCTTGCACTGCCGTCATCTCGTCACAGGAGAAGCCATCTGAACCCGCTGCGCCATCCTTGCCCGGTGGTCCCGGAATGTATGCCCGTGTTTCCATGACGGCTGTGCGTTCACGCAGCAGCGTCACGGCAGGTTCTACACCTGCCAGCCGTGCATCCAGCGCGGCGCACCGTTCGGTCAGCATGGCGTTCTGCGCCAGCACGGGTGCCAGCGCCGCACGGATGGTCATGGCAATCAGATCAGCCACTGCCGCAGTGCTACCCATGCAACGTGCCCCCTTCATCAAATGCCTTTGTCAGCAGGCCAGCCAGCGCAGACACATCCAGGTCACTGTCTTCTTCTTCAGCGGCAGGTGCGGCTGGCGCAGCTGGCTTCACAAACGGCTGGTTGGCATCACGTTCAGCCAGCGCCGCCAATGAGAACATCTGCTGCTGTGCCATGGGACTGCCACCACCGGGCACAGTGCCCATACCAAAGTACTTCTTCCGTGCTTCATCCGGTGACAGCACGCCACCACTGACTGCATCAGTGGCTGCCTTTGTCCTGGTGGCTGTGTCCATCCACAGCAAGTCATCAATGTCGAACTCGGTGCCGTAGATATGATCCGGCACCGTGGTCAGTCCTAGTCCGTCATCCAGTGATAGTTCCAGCGCCACAATCAGTGACTGAAGGCACTGACTATAGTATTGCTGCATCAAAGGTTCTGAATTGGCGTACGGGACTGGATGACCACCGCTGTCAATCAGCGCAGCCGGGACATGGAAGCAGGCGCAGATCGTTTCCGTGGTCCACTTCAATTGCTCTATCAGCTGCGCATCCACGGCATTCACCGCCATGGGTTCATACTTCAGACCATCACCCAGCACGGCCACTTTGCCGACGTTTGCGCCGGTATAGTTCTGATCCCAAAATAGCTTCAGCCGGTCAGCGGTGGTCTGGTCTATAGAACCCGGCGCAGTCAGCACGCCACCCGGATTGCTGCCGTTACCAAAGAAGTTCGTGGAATTGTCTTGTATCTTCAGACCCTGCAGCGCCACCAGTCCGCAGGCATAGATGGGTGACACGCCAATCAGCGGATGAAACAGCGGCACCATGGGGTCATGGATGACTTCACGGGCAGGCACAGCCACACCTTCCTGCGGCACACCTGCCAAGTCACTGCGCTGCAGCTGATAGAAGACGCTGCCATCCGGCGCAATCAGCACGGTGACTGACTGTGGGTCCAGTCCGTACAGCGCCACCACCACGCCACGGCTGTCACGCTGCTTCAGGATGTAGGCATTGCCAAAGCGCAGCTTGCTGACCAGCCAGTATTCGATGAATTTGTTTATCAGCTGGTAGCGGTTCGGCTTGCGCAGCACCGGACTGAAGGCAGGTGATGCAGTCTCTGACCAGATACCTGCGGCGTCCATCTCCACCAGCCGCAGGCGCAGCTTCCCCACGTCCTGCGCAATCAGCGTGGTGCAGGAGAAGACAGCCGCGTATGACATGGCTGTCTGACCTGTGACTAGTTCATCGTTCTTCTGCCACGCACCAGGATAGTGGTCACGGACAATGACAGGGAACCATCCGCCACTGCCCGTGCCCCGTGTCACGGGCACGGCAGCTGCCGCAGCAGTAGCAGCCGCACGTGTCCGTGACAGTTCCATGCCGAACAGGCGCATGCGTTATGCCTGCGCTGTGCGGCGTCCGGCCTGCGGCGTTTCAGCCTGCGCTTCCACACCTGACGGCGCTGGGTAAGCAGCGGCTGTCAGGTACTTCACGGCATTGGCGTTTGCACGCTTCCAGTTCACGAACCGCTCGGCGCGCAGACCTACGCAATTGTTTTGCCACAGGGACACCAGCACGGTGGTGGCGTCTGCCGGTGACATGGGTGCGCTGTCCATCTGAATGCTCGCCTCGCGGCTGGCGTCGATGGTGACGCCACCATCATCCGCATACAGGATCAGTTCCGGCTGCAGCGCGATGACTAGTGCCTGCGCTGCCATGCTGGTAATGAAGTTCAGACCCTTATATGTGCCACCTTCCAGACCCACACCAGGGAACACCGGACTGCCATCCAGGTTCGTCCTGAAGGACAGCGACAGCGCATTGGTGGGTGACAGGATGATATTGACGCCACCCACGGGAATGTTATTGCTGGCGAAGTGGCCAATCAGCGCCATGATGTCAGCCAGTGGATTGGCTGTGGCCGCTGCGGTCGGCGCACCATTGGTGATGCTGGCCGGATTCACACCAGCCACGGCAGCCACTGCCGGATCAATGAACTGCTGATCCAGGAACTGCGCAATGCCTGCCACCATGTCCTTCCGCACCAGTGCTTCTGCGGATGGATTGGACAGCCGCACCAGTTCTTCCGTCAGCACAATGATGCCAGCGGCCTTGCTGACGGTCAGTGCTTCTGAACTGAAGGCCAGCTTTGAGACTGGCTTCGGCTTTGTTTCTCCGACCCAGGAATATGTACCACCAGCTGTCTGACTGGGCACCTTGGTATTGAACGGCACCTGCCGCAGTCCACTGATCTTGCCCAGGATGGTGGCTGGCCGCAGCAGTTCCAGGAAGTCATCAGCGATGTTCTGATTGATCAGCGGCGCTGCCCACGTGGCATCGGTGGTGGTGCCTGCGGCAATGGCTGCCTTCAGGTTCAGCGCCACTTCAGGCGTGCTGTCATTCCACCGCTTGGCGTACTCGGCTGCTTCCCACAGATTGCCATTGCAGACCAGTTTGGCGCACGCCATGCGGATGAACGCCGTACCCTTCGGGATCAGTGACTTGACCTGCACCACAGGTGTCTGCGGCTGCAGCTGCGGCACCACCACTGGACGTGCGGCGCTGGCGTTCAGTGCTTCCATCTCGCGCAGCCGGGTGATGTGTCCGTCCAGTGACTTCACTTCCGCACTGTGTCCGTCATACACCTTGGTCTCGTCCGCTGACAGCGTGGTGCCTGCGTCACTCGACTTGGCCATCAGATCCTGCATGGACGTGATGACGGCGGCACGCTTGGCTTCATGCTGCGTGATCTGTTCTGCGTATGTCTGATTCATGGGTGGCGTGTTCCTGACACGCACGGTCGGCAGGTCCGCAGCGCCGGACTGGTCATGGCTTAACGCAGCCGATTTGATATTGGTGATGGTGGCCTGCACGTTCATCGGGATGGTGACGGCTGACAGTTCAGCCCATACCCACCGCTTGATATGCAGTCCACCGGACTTGATAGGTGCAGCTTCCAGTGGTGACCAGCCGACAGACAGACCACGCACCAGCCGTGACTTCACGGACTGCCACGCTTCATCCAGTCTGTCCTTCAGCGTCCCAGGTTCAGTGACCTGCGCGAACTTGGCCGTGATGTGGATACCGTCAGGCATCACCCGTGCGGCAGTGACTTCACCCACCGGCTGCGCCTGCTGGTGCTGCCACAGCAGTGGCATGGGTAGCGTGAACTGTGCGCCACCGGGTTCCATCACGTCACCACGCCGGTCAGTGGCTGGCGTGGATGCAATGCCTTCAATGACACGCTGGTCAGCGTCGAAGGACTTGATGTCTAGAACGGCGTAAGCACGATCCAGCATGTGGTGTGCTGGACACTGTGCGCCGGGTTCAGCGGGAAGGCGACTTTAAGGTTCTAAAGTCCAAAGCAGAGCGGACCAGCGCAGGCAGAGACTGCTTCTGCTGCAGTGCCTGCCGTGCCAGTGCGTCATACCTGCGTGACGGCAGCCGGATGGTGACGCACACGCTGCGGTCAGTGGCGTCTATGGGTGGTCTGCCGATGCGCTTCTTCATCACGGATGGCTGCCAAAGATGAACGCCTGATATGCCTTTGGCGCTGGTGCGGTCTGCCGTTCCATCCGGTCCACGGCCATGACCAGTGCGGCCACCGTGTCTATGCGTGCGGTACTCAGCTTCTTCGATGGCTTGATATTCCCGGCGCTGTCAGTCTCCACGGCCACGTTCCCCACGTGGTGCCGCAGCACCGGGTGACCGTCATGGTGCAGCGTGCCACCCAGCACGGCACGTTCCACGGACTTGGTGGGTGCGGATAGATTAGCGAATCCCTGACGGATAGGCACGCACGTGAAGCCGTCCTGGTCCTTCAGCCGCGTCACCAAGTCCGTAGCATTCCACGGGTCATACGCCACATCCTTCACGTCACTGTCTTCTGCCCACGTGTTCAGTTCCGCACGCACCCGTTCATAGTCCACGATGCTGCCGTCTGTGATGATCAGGTGTCCTTCATCACGCCATTGTTCATACGGCAAACGGTCACGCAGTCCACGTTCACGCAGTCTGTCTCCAGGTAGGAAGGCAGCCACACGCACGCTGAAGCCAGTGCCGTCAGCGTCAGGATAGACAGCCACCATGGCGGTGATGTCTGTGGTGGTGGACAAGTCTAGACCCACGTAGCAGGGACCAGACCACAGACGTGGCCGCTGACGGCAGGCGTCCCACGCTTCCACGGGTATCCAGCGTGATGCCTGCTCAGTCCACTGATTCAGGTACAGCCTGCGAAAGACGTTTTCCTGTGCAGGTATCTCCTGCGCACGGGCAGCCATGGTGCGCATTTCATCAATACTGCGGAAGTCACCCAGTGCGGGATTGCAGCTGCGCCAGACCTTTTCACTGCGCCAGTCAGCATCAGCGGCAGCTTCAAAGATGACCGGCAGGAAGGATGGATCCAGTGCCGGGTTCTGCAGCACGTTCTTCGCGTGTGCGTACAGTTCCCACAGGATGCTGTGACGGTCATAGCCAGCGGTGCTGATGGCAATGACCAGCGGCTGCGCACGTGCGCCAGTGGATGACGCCAGCACGTCCCACAGTTCACGGCTGGGTGCCGCATGCAGTTCATCGTAGATGACGCGGCTGGCGTTGAAGCCGTGCTTTGAATAGGCTTCTGCGCTGATGGCTCTGTAGATACTGCCGGACTTGCGGTGGACTATGCGCTTCTGGCTGTCCAGAATTTCACACTGCGCCAGTAGTTCACTGTCATTCCTGATCATCTGCGCAGCCACATTGAAGACCAGCGCCGCTTGGTCTTTGTCCGCTGCCGCACTGTAGACTTCTGCGCCTGCTTCCTGGTCGAACAGCAGACCATCCAGCGCCAGTGCTGCGGCAATCTCTGTCTTGCCATTCTTCCTTGGCATCATCAGCAGCATGGTGCGGTACACACGCCTGCCGCTGCGGTCAGTCTTGAACAGTGGCCGGATGATCTGCTTCTCCTGCCATGGCCGCAGCTGGAAGGACTGGCCAGCGAACGGACCCTTGGTGTGGGTCAGCCTGTTGATGATGGCGACTTTGCGTTCAGCGTGTGTCACGTGTCCACTGACACGGCAGGGAAGTCAGCCAGTGGGGAAACTGGCCTGATAAGTCTACTTTGTCAGCGCCGTCTTCCGCTTCAGCACCATGCCGTATTCATTGGGTCCGTTAGGCAGCTGCACGCCACGGCGCAGCACCAGCTTCTGCCGGAACTGCCGGTAGTTCACGTGATGGTGCCAGCGGCCAAAACGCCAGACCAGCCGTGCGCAGTCAGGGTGCAGCTGCACCACCATCTGCGACTTCGGCAGCGTGCCTTCCTGCAGATAGAAGTCAGACGTATTGCCACCCATCACCACCTGCGTGCGCACCTTGTCCTGCAGGAAGGCATTGAACAGCACCGTGACCCAGCCTGCCTTCAGCATGCGCAGTGACAGGTCCGTGTCTTCGTTGTACCTGCCACGCCAGCGGTATGGCACGTCATTCCGTATCAGATTGCAGCTGTAGATCCGTGTGTTCAGCCTGAAGGGTGGGTGGGCAATCTTGCGTGGTGTCAGTGATTCGTAGTTCGGACCAGCCATGCTGACGTTGGCATACCGCAGGCAGAAGTCTTCCATGGCACGCAGCGTGGCACCATCCGTGACCCACGCTTTGACGTTCTGGTTCAGTCTGTAGAAGTGGTAGATATTGTCATCCATCACCCAGTGCCACGGCGCACCAGCGGCAGTGGCGTGGTCCCATGCAAAGTTCCGTGCGGCACCTGGTCCACGTGACTTGCTGTCTCCCAGGTCATCGCAGGTGTCATATCGCTGCTGATACTCAGACGGCAGCACCAGCAGCCGTGACTGGTCACAGTCCATGGCATACAGGTCACGTTCCTGTTCTTCCACAATCACCTGATACGGCGTGCGCATGGCATCCAGCGCACGGATGGTGAGTCTGCGCCGGAAGTCATGCCTACCCTTGCTGACAATGTAGACAGGGAACCGTGGCTGCATCATTGGGTATGTCAACAAAGACCAGACGCGGCACGCATTACCGTGACATCACTGTTGGTCTGACCGCTGCGCAATATGCCTACCTGCAGGCGGAAGCGGTGGCACGCACCACCAGCATTGCGCAGCTGGTGCGGGAAATACTGACGGAGTACCTGCCACCGCTGATGGACGCACCAGCCACGCCACGACGCCGGGTGCGTTAACTGCCAGCGTCTTCCGTGTGGTCATAAAAGACCGGCACTGGATGGTTCAGCAGTCCGTCTGCGTCACGTGGCCACCACATACCGTGCGCCTTGTCCGGCAGCGGACCCACCAGCGCACTGAAGGCATCAACAGCCGCTTGGTCACGGAAGTGGATGGTCAGCGTGCGGAAGCCATTGGCGTCCGGCTGGCGGAAGTCCGGCATACCGGACCAGTCACCATCAGACGTAGTGCCCAGCAGCACTGCTTCTTCCTGCTCGGTGAAGAACGGCTGCAGCGGCAGGTCAGCGTCTGCGTCTGCACGCAGCTGGTCCACGTCCCACTCGGCCAGTTCCGCTGACCGATTGTCATAGATGGCCAGCGCACGCTTCTGTTCTGCGCTCAGATTGCTACGCCGCACGGCAATGATGGTGCTGCCGTCAGCGTCCACCACCTGCACCTTCTGCATGCCTGCGGCAGCCGCTGCTTCCACCACGCCGTTCCCTGCCAGGACTTCACCGTGTTCATCAATCACGATGGACCGGGCAGCACCCACGTCACGCAGTGCGTCCGTCAACATCTCCACATTGCGTGGCGTGCGCTTGCGCCTGTTGGCCGGATCTGGCGTCAGGTCTTCCAGGTTCATGGCCGTGCCTTCCGTGCGCACCAGTGCGCCAGTGCTTTGTCAATGGCGTTCCGATAGCCAAAGTCCACCAGGAAGGTGAAGCCTGCACGTTCCAGATAGTTCATGGCCAGTGCTTCACGCCATGACACCTGCAGGTTAATCAGTGCGGCTGTCTCCTGCCACTGATACGTCATAGCAGTCCTGCCCACTTGGACTTCTGCGGCGCTTCCATCTGCGGCAGCGTGGACATGCGTGACCGGCCACTTGGTGTCAGGCCGAGTTCGGTCCACAGGTGACGGCAGTGGGTCAGCGCACGGTCAGACACCTTCAGGTATGGATTCACGGCAGGCACACCAGTGTGCAGCTTCACCACCATGCCCAGTGTGTGAATGCGGTGCTGCGCTTCCAGATAGCGTGACCACTGCTGGCACAGCGCAATCAGTGCCCCACGTTCCACGTGGCTGATGATCCCGCAGGTGCGCAGGATAGGCACCACACGTGCCCATTCCGTGATGGCACGGCTGTCTTCTCGTAGTTCTGGTGGTGGTTCATCAAAGTCCGCAGACACTGGTGGCAGCTGCGGTTCGTCTTTGCGTGGTGCCTTCAGCTTCCCACGCAGCACCTTCATGCGTGTGGGTGCCGGACGCCTGCCGCTGTTCCAATTACCGGCCATAGCGTCCACCAGTCCGCACGGCCACCCTGTCCCGTGACTCTGCGCAGGTGGACCAGTGAACGGCGCTGAAGTCCACCACGCTGACAAAGGTGCCGTCAGTGCGTTCATAGACACGCTGGATCAGCACGGGCAAGGTCAGCGGCACCTTCTTCCCCTTCAGCGTGGTCACCCATTCCACGTTCTTCCGGCATGTCTCTGCACGGCAAACGCCGTATGCCGGTGGCGTGGAACGGATGACCGCAATGGCGTTGCAGTCCGTGTCTTCCTTCATGGTTCACCATCCTTCACAAACGTCACCCTGCCAGCTTCACCGATGATAGTCACCTTTGCCAGCAGCGTGATGCGCACCTGCGTCAGTTCACCCACGTGCGCCGCGATATCCACGCCACGCACGTGCCGTGACACGTCCACGTCATCCAGCATCAGCGTGCAGTCATGGCCGTGCGGCTGCAGTACCAAGCACAGGGTGGGAACATCAGCATTCATGTGGACTCCTGATGATCAGCCGCACGGCGCTGCTGTGCCGTGTGCAGGGTGGAACCCAGGTATGTGGCCACTGCGCCAGACATCGCACCACCGATGGCCGAAATCATGTTGGCGCTGTGGTCACTGATTGGACCGCCATAGACCGCAGCCACCAGCAGCGCACCGCACCAGCCAGTGGCCAGACCGCACGCCAGGACAAAGGCACAGCGGCCAGCCCATTCACGTGTGTCCGCACGGTGCGGTCGGCTGCGGTTATCTGCGGTCATCTGCGGTGAACAGGTCACGCTGTCCTGTGGTCCGTGCGGCGTCATGGCGCTGACCAGCCGCTGACCGTGGCGTGTCTCCAGACTGAAGGCAGCACCATGGCCGGTGGTACGCTGGCAGAACCAGTGGCCACCCACACGTGAAGCAGAACAGCGGCTGGCCAGCTGAATCCGTGACGGATGTTCTGATTACGTTGTTCACCGTAATGGCTGAATAGTATGGCAATTCATTGGCAATTCTGCGTGTTTTGACTTACCGATGGAATTGCTCAACGTTTTGACGCCGTTTTGGTGCAAAAACGCCTGTAAATCTTTCAAAAACACTGAAAATGTGCGCC
>Ga0065712_10067812_pt1 | contig 30490 bp, 30 predicted proteins | sample MisRhiReplicate1_FD_59099 | JGI IMG/M metagenome (GOLD analysis project Ga0065712, IMG submission 59099) | Miscanthus rhizosphere microbial communities from Kellogg Biological Station, MSU, sample Rhizosphere Soil Replicate 1: eDNA_1 v3... | ecosystem: Host-associated > Plants > Roots >...
GCTGATTGCTCAAACAACTCGCGGTTCTGCTCGAGTGTTTCAGCAATCTGCACATGATCCGCAGCGTCGACACATAGAAAATTGGCCACGAGGAATAGCCACTCTGTAGCCGGTACCCTCGGCAATGGCGTACGCGAGACCGCAGTCGGCACAGGATAGGTCAAGATCAGATCGAATGGGCCGGACTTTGACGCATCCATACTGTTGACCAGTTGGCCAATGAGAGCGGTACTCAAGTTTTGAGAAGTCATAGTTGACCACCAAGGATGAGCATGCGGCTTTTCGGTTGGTTGGCATGGAAGCGTCTTAAGGTCGCCCAAGCGGGTGGTGAATTCAGCGTAGGTCGAGTCAATCCGGGTGATTGCGTCCACCGCACCATGTAAGCCGCACAGCACAAACGCTTCGTCAGGCTCATCCGTGTCATAGAAAATCGAAATCTCCATCAGGTTTTCCCATTTGCCTCGCGGTGCAACGATCAGCCCCTCTGCAGCATCAACACGTCGTTCTTTCACCAGTTTGAGCAGGTCCTCTTGCATGACTGCAAGTTCGGAGTAGGGGATTTGAAGGCGACGAACCCGCTTGGGCGCTGCGATTAAGCGAAGAGTGACACGCGTCATAACGCCGACAAGTCCCATGCCACCCAAGACAGAATAGAAAAGGTCAGCTTCTTTTTCTGGGGAGCAATGGTGGAGGGCGCCATCTGTAGTTATGACCTCAAGTTCTAGCACGTTGTCGACCTGGAGGCCCTGCCGGAAGGATGTTGCGCCCATGCCGCCCCAAGAAAGCGTTCCTCCAACGCTCAGGTCTACGAAGTCCGTTAGCACGGGAGGGGTCAGCCCATGCGCAATTGTCGCTTCAAGTACAGAGGTCCAAGTCGCGCCCGCATCGACAACGCACCGGTCTTGTTCGACCGTATGGACTTTATTGAATCCCGACATGTCAATTAGCACACCGCCAGGGCCCACGACGGCTTGTCCGTAGACTGATCGTCCCAACCCCCTGATCGTGACCGATAGTCCCAGCTGTCCAGCCGCTGTCAGTACAGTTGCGATGTCTTGTCCAGACTGCGGCCGCAGTACCGCACAGGGGATTTCTGAGAGGATATTGCCAAGGTCTGTGGCCATCTGCTGTCGGGTTTCTAAATCTGTACACAGTCGGCCTTCTAGATCAGGCAAATGTACAGCTATCGTGTCGTTCATAATTGAGACTCTCTGAAAGTGATAGGCAAGGGAGGTGCCTTCAAAGAGTAAGGAGAACGGACGATCATTTATGTAATCAGCTCAGATGGCATGGATCATTCAGCGAGCGCTGTGTATATATTGCCTGACTATTTGAGTTGAGTAGTTCGACTGCGCAATGCGTCGATCACCTAGATCCTACCTGTCAAGCCCGCAAAGTCGGCTGTGTGGAGGGTATCCATTGTCACTAGATGAGATGACCAAGCAGTTGCGCAGCGCTATTGATGCCGAGCCGCTCGTAGGCGCGCCGACGATAGGTCAGAACGGTTGCTGGAGTGATGTTGAAGTGCATGGCGATCTCCCGCGAATTCCTTCCGAGCATTGTGAATGCACACACGCTGCGCTCGCGGGGCGTCAGGGTTGGGAAATGTTCGGCCAGTTTTGTCTCCAAGCGTGCGGCAGAGTTCAGTCCTGGATTTTGTAGTTCCCAATCAGGTAGCTGAAAGTGGCGTCGTGCAACAGGAAAAGCTGCGACGGAGAATCGCATCAGCTCGGAGAGCGTGCGATCGTCAGGCGTCTCACAGGTAAGAAAGAAATTGATCATCGACCACCCATTCGGGTTGGTGCGCACGAATGACACTCGTGAACGAAATCCGGGCTCATCAAAATGGTGCCAACGCAGCCAGGTGTCTTGGATTCGTGAGGCCTGATCAACCCTGACGAGCATCAATCCGGGTGAGTGTTGGGTGCGTAGCTCCTGAATCAGCGGATCTTGTTTATGGTGATGCAGAGCATAGCTTTTGGCGCGCTGTAAGCTATCCGCCCTTCGGCCATAAGAGCCAAACGGATTGAGCGATGTATCGACTAAGTAGCCGGAAATTTCTTCCACCGGAACAAGCACATTCACTGCGCTCAACATCGCAAAATCCATGTTCGGTGTGCCGATGCTGTCGATGAGATGCGCAAGCCATCCCATCTCCACACTGGCTATGTCAGGAACTGTGACCCATACCATCATCGTCTCCCGGCGCCATTTAATTATACTTATTTGGCTTTCTTGCTGAGTCTAGCCTTATCTTGGGCTGTAATGACTGGATTTCTAAGCTAGTGTCACTGACAAAATGACCACCCCGGGTATCGAGGTGGTCATGAGAGAGGGAGTCGCGCCCCAGCGGCCATGGCTAAAAATTGGTCAAGCGTGTGCCGTGCGCTTGGCAACTGCAACGTCGATTTCTTCGGACGTCACCCAGTTTCCGTGAAATGCGGGCCGGAAGTGGAACGGTACGTGAACCGTCGCAATTGGTCCCTGAGCGATGTTCATCGCTTCGAATACCATGTAGGCATTACCTTGTCCCTCGATCCGGAAAACTGGGGCGATGATAAAACCATCCCCCTCGGCGCACCCCGGCTGGCGCGGTACGAACAGCGGCTCACCCAATGCCCAGCGATCGTCCGTCCAATAGGTATCCAACTCGCCCGTCAGTTCATCGCGTCGTTCGATGCCATTGAAGCTCACAACCGACAACAGGTGTGGAACCGAAGGGCGACGGAAATCCTTGCGCAGCCACCAAACATAGCGGTGCCGAACCGTTTCGAAACGAGCGTCAATGCGCGGAAATTCAATGAACAGATCGTCATCGATCAGATTCGTTTCCTCGATCCGGTCGTCAGTATCGCTCATGTCCATCGACCAGTTGACGATCTTAATGGTGCCGTTTTTCCACTCTTTGGGCGGCTCTGCAGCATCGGCTGGAGGGAACATCGGTGGCGATTCCGGGGAGGCCATGGCTGCTTGCAATATGATTCGCCCGTTTTCCTCCCAGGCATTGACGAAATGCATCGCAAAGCGCGCAGGCCCTTTGAACCAACGCGCTTCGCCGCTTCCGTCGCGCGGTAATACGCCTATGTAGCTAGGTTTGGTGCTGTCCCACATATAATACGGTGCACCCTTTTTTACCCTTTCCGGAAATGTCACGGCGGGCGAAACCGGGAAGAGTGCATAATGCTCGGTTGCAAACCAATCATGCATCAGACAAGGGTAGGGGGCTTTGAACCAGGTTTCCCGTGGTACTTGGCCATCGGCATTCACTGGCAGGAAAACCACGTCGTTGCTTCCTATTCCCTTGGCTTGATACCCGAACATCAGCAACTCGCCCGTTCGTGCGTCGGGATGTGGGTGAGCGGTGACCACTGGGCTGGTAATTGTACCTTCGGCATTCCACTTTCCGATGGTCTTTAGCGTCAGTGGATCAATTTCAATTGGAAGCGCGTCTTCCTTGAGTGCCAATAGACGGTTAGCGTGGAACACGACATTGGTATTGGCTGTGCCGCGATCCACACCCGCAACGCTGGGGTCATCGGTGTAAGGGTTACGATAGGCGCCGAACAATGATCGACCGGCTTTTTCCTCAGCTAGGAAGCGGTCAGTGCGTACGTATCGGCTGCGGAAACTGGCACGCCCGTTTTGGATACGTAGCATGGTGATCATTCCGTCACCATGCACGATTGTGTCATCGCCAAGCATCGGTGGAAATCGATTGTCTGGCCCAGCACGGTACAGGGCACCGTTCAACTGCGGAGGTAATTCGCCTTCTATCTCTAGATCGAGGATGTCGGCCTCAACACGCGAAGGGCTCATGACTCCGGAGAAGACAGGCGAGTTCTTTGGGAAACCGTGGCTCATGTCAGCTATTCCTGCAATGGTTTATTTTATTTTGTAGGCTGGCCAGGAACAGCGTACAGGTCGAATGATGTAACCCTCTGTCATCAGCTCCGATGACAGAGGGTGTGCCATTAACCTGTAGGTTTTTGAGCTGCGGGCTGATTCTGAAGCTCAGGAATATCAGCGAGAGTTTGCGTTGGTCGGTGTGGCTACGTTAGCCGGATGCTTCTAATAGTCCATGACGGGACGGTATGTGGCTGATGGATACGGCGCTGTCGCCGATGCCAATCTCGTCAACCTGCGTCGGTCCCGCAGATCAGACGCAAGGGCTTGCGCCTCGATCTATCCTGTTGCATTGACATCGCCCAGGTGGCGTTCTGCTAATGCAGGAACTGTTGCTGGAGATTCTATCGCTAGGGCATTTCCGTGAACTTTACAGTGCGCCTAGCCGCGAGCTGGAAACGTTATGCACCTGGCCTTGTTGAGCCGGGCGAGCCTCCATGGAGGCTGAGGTGCGAGCTTTCCTCGCACTTTGCCAGAGCGCCCATCAATAGAATACTCACCAGTGCTGACGAGTTTGAGCTCGTTTACTGGTGTATTTCAGTGACCGACATGGTGAAGATCAGCTTGGACCTACCCGCATTGGCGTAGGAGTGCGCAACATCTGTTTTTGCCACAGCAGAGCAGCCTGCCGGGATGACTAATTCTGTTTCCCCGACCACACATTTCAGCGTCCCTTTCTCCACATGAAACAATTCAAGCGTGCCCTGAGGATGTCCTTGGGATGAGAAGGACTCACCCGGAAACATTTCCCAGCGCCATAGTTCAATCATATTGGGTCCAGTCGTTCCTGCAAGCAGCCGAGCGGTCCCACCCAGATCGCCGGTCCAGAGCGTAGGGATCTCCTGACTGTCGATAATGTGGGCGGCAGGGGCGTCTGTGACATTGACGATGTCTGCAACAGAAAGCCCCAACGCTGCAGCGATTTTGCACAGGATGCCAATGCTCGGGTTAGCCGTACATTTCTCAATTTCGACGACCATGCCTTTACTCACCCCTGAGCGACGAGATAGCTCATCCAACGTGATTTTTTGATTCTTTCGTGCCTGTTTGAGTGTACGCGCAACGGCTAGGCTCACAGTCTGAGCATCGGCGCCGGGCATGGTCGATATACTGTTGTTTAGGGTCATTATTGATGGTCATGAGAGAAAGTTGAAAGGATTCTCGACGCTTGCTGCTGGTGTCGTCAATCTGCTCGATAGCTCGATAGCTGGATCTGACTGGCAGGGTCGATATATTGACTTTTTTGAGCGCCGATGACTAGCATGAAACGACATGTAGATCACTGGAGATTTTTGATGCTGTCCGTATTGCCGTTAATTGACCAATCTGTTGCAGATTTGGCACCGGGCTTCCGGGCGCTGAGTATCGTTGTGAAGGCCGCCCCCCTCACCAACCTTGGTGTCGCTCAAGCAGCCCTGGACCGCGCTTGCCAGGCAGCGTTGTCAAGCGGACCCACATGGGGAGACGCGCATCTGGCAGCATGGGCAGAGACCTTCCGAAAGTTTGGGGCCAAGCCACAACGCACGCCTTGCTCAGCTGAGGCATTGCGCAAGCGTGTTCTACGAGACGGCAGCGTACCGAGCCTGGATCCCATCGTTGACCTCTACAATGCCATCAGTATTGAGTATGCGATCCCTGTAGGCGGGGAAAATATAGACGCCTATGTGGGCACGCCGCGGCTCGTCGTCGCAGACGGTACCGAGCCTTTTGACACCATGAAAGAAGGCGTTCCAGCTCACGAGTATCCAGACGCCGGCGAAGTGGTATGGCGGGACGATAAAGGCGTGACATGTCGCCGTTGGAATTGGCGGCAAGGTGTCAGAACCCGACTGGGTGCTGATGCAAAACACATGTGGTTCATTCTGGAAAGTTTGCCAGCGATGCCTCTTGAAGCGCTGACAGAAGCAGGCGACAAGCTTATCGAAGGCCTGCAACTGATGATGCCAGGTGTTCAAATTGAAAGCGCACTGATTGGTCCTGGATCTAATTGATCCAAAGACGACACCCTGGAGTCATGAATGATATTTACCGGCCTTGGCGCATTTCCCTTGACGCCTATGAATGAGCAGGGTGTGGATGAAAACGCCTTTACTCGTCTTGTTGAGCAACTGGCAGCCGCCAATGTCGACTCCATCGGTGCACTCGGTTCTACTGGAAGCTATGCGTATCTTTCTCGGGCTGAGCGCACTCGCGTTGCGCAGTTGGCGGTAGAGGCTGCGGGTGATGTGCCTGTTATGGTCAGCATTGGATCGCTACGCACGCGTGACGTGCTATTGCTCGCCGAGGACGCGCAAAAGGTGGGAGCCAAAGCTCTGTTGCTACCACCGGTTTCCTATCAGAGGCTATGTGCGGAAGATGTATTTTCGTTGTATGAAGCGGTCTCGGCTAACGTTTCCGTTCCACTATGAGTCTATGACAATCCCGGCACCACTCATTTTGAGTTTACTGACGAGCTGCACGGGCGTATTCGCGAGCGGCATTGTCAGGTGATGCCCACGAGCCTACACGCCTTTCTGAGCGCTTAAAGCCACTCTGGGCTTTATTCAGGCAATTTTGCGGTAGCTTTCGTGTCGTGGCGACTGCCGCAGAGCTTTGTGGGTTTACCCAGCACCAAGCCTGCCCCTGCAGCTCAGCACGATAAATGGCGAAGGGCGTAAGCAAATTGCCGCTGTGATCGAGGAGCTAGAGCTGAGTTCAGCTGAGCAGCGCGAGCAGTATTCTGCTGCACCTTTCAGGCTGGGTGCGGCAGAAGGAATTATGCCTACAGTTTCAGTTTCAAAAACGTCGTGAAATGGTCCTTGTGCCCCTGCAGGATCTCGCCTGACAAGATCGTTGCGACACTCCCCCGATGTTGCAGACCATGGGAAAGCACATGCGCCAGGATTTGCTCCTTCGTCATGTTGCCTGGTTTTCCGTCCTTGAAAGTAAATGTCACGTGATCAGCCAAATCCGCTGGCGTGACGGCTTCTGTGTATTCGACAAACCATTGATTCGTCTTGGAAAACTGCTCTTCAAGGTGAATCAGATCCTGCGGTTGGTCAGTCACGACGAAGTCAAATTCGTCTGGCTCTCCTTTCAGTCTGGCGATGAACAGTTGGTCAACAATGTTGATGTGGCTGAGCCAATAACAGGCCTTTTCCATTTCCGCAGGGAAGGACTTTGCAATGGGCGCTTTCAAGCACCGGAACAGCTCTTCCTCAGCCCATGCCTTGTACTGGTAAAGCGAGTGCAAAAGGTTCTTGGCACACATGGTGTTCTCCCGGTCTTCTAAATCGACAGGTGCCCTGCGCTGTTTGGCGAGGTGGTGCCAAGGCTTCGTTGCGTATAGCTGGAATCAAGGCAGTGGACAAATGCAATGGTCACTATATTGACTTTTATAGTCAATAGGTAGAGTCTGGATGACAAGCGTAAAGCATGATGTTGGATTTCAGAGGGCTCCGCCAGAGAGGCGGCTGGCTCAGGATTGCTAGAGGGTGTCTCAGGTTATGAAATACGTCAGTACGCGGACACCCGGCAAAACATTCTCGTTCAGCAACGTCCTCATGGGGGCATACGCACCGGACGGCGGATTGTTCGTTCCTGCCAAGGTGCCCCATTTTACGGCCCAGGAGCTCTCCAGACTGGAATGGCTGCCTTTCCACGAGCTCGCTTGTCACGTGATCGGGCCCTTCCTGGGAGACTGGATGCCTCGGGATCACTTAGCCCGGATAGTCGAGCAGACATTTTGCGGTTTCAAGAGCAGGGCGGTCGCGCCGCTTTACCAAACAGCCACCAATGAGTGGGTATTGGAGTTGTTTCACGGGCCTGCCGGTGTCTATCAGGATTTCGGTCTTCAGTTGATGTCCCGCCTGGTCGATTACGCTTTGTCGAAGGAAGGGGCGGAAGCCCTGATTGTGGGTTGCACCGGCGGCGACACTGGGGCAGCAGCCATTAAGGCTTTCAATGGCATGCGAGGCGTGACAGTGATTGTGCTGCATCCCTCCCGGGGCATGACGCAAGCGCATCGGCGTCGTTTGTTGAGCACGGGGCAGGCCAACGTTATAAACATCGAAGTCGATGGGGATTACGCCGATTGTCATCGGTTATGCGAACGGTTTCTCAAGGGGGGGCACCGGACGAGCAAACCGCTCATTTCTTTCAATTCGGTGAATTGGGTGCGGGTACTGGCGCACCTGTCGTTCTTTTTCTATTCGGCGCTTCAACTGGGGGCTCCAAAGAGGGAGGTCGCTTTCAGCGTACCCACGGGCAATTTCGGTGCACTCTATGCCGGGTATGTGGCCAGGGAGATGGGCTTGCCTATCAGGCAATTGATCGTAGCGACGAACGCCAATGCGGGCCTGCATGACTTTCTGCAGAACAACCTGTACTGCAGCGGTGAAATCCGCGCCACCCAAACGCCATGCATGAATGTGTCCGTGGCCTCGAATTTTGAGCGGCTGCAGTGGAGTGTGCTCAATGGATGTGGGACCAAGGTCGCCAGGAATATGGAGCTGTTGGAGGAGGATGGGCGGATCCAACTAGAGCAAAACGAATGGCTGCAGGCGCGCAAGCTATTCGATTCCCTTGCCGTGAATGACGCGCAAGCATTCAACTGTATCCATGAGGTATTCGTTCAGAGCGGCTACCGGGTCAGTGCGACTACTGCCATCGGGTTGCGAGCGGCACGTGTCAGCAGGCGCAGCTTGCTGATCCCCATGATTTGCCTGGGGACGACGCATCCGTCGATTAGCGGTGCAGGGCTCCAATGTTTATCTGATGACCGCTGTATTTCAATTCCCAATGATATTGGCGCATTGGTGCAGGTTATTGAGAGTTTGTCCATAGACACGGAGTCTCGCTTGTTATAAATCCGGAGTCAGCGATGAAACGTGTTTTAGATAAAGTTGATGAGAAAATTTTGGAAGAGCTCACGCGTAACGCGCGGCTTGCTCATAATGATATTGCAATGAAGGTTAATCTGTCTAGAAATGCGGTCAGGCTGCGTATTGAAAGATTGGAGCGTGATGGGTATGTCAGAGGTTATACAATTATTAAGGGGATGCCTGCCGCCGATGCGGGGCCCATTAACGCATTAATTTTCGTTTATCGTAAAGATAGAATGCATGATGCCGAAGTTGTCCGTTCTGTTGTGGCGATGCCTGAAGTTATCACATGCAATGTGATGAGCGGCGATCTGGATATTGTATTGACAGTCGAAGCTATGAACTCAGATCGTATCCATAGGGTCTGGAGTGAAATCTCAGCACTGCCTGGAGTTTTAAATACGATGACGTCCTTTGTTTTATCCTGCACCAAATAGTGTGGATAGAGCAAAGTGAGCTACCGAACGAGCATTTTGCTCGCAATAACGTTCTGTTTGCCATATTCGTGAAAGTGCGTTGACGATTTACTATTTCAGCACCAAAACATAACAATGAGATCTGTGCCGTGACTGAATATAAAATCGCTCTGCTTGGCTTCGGTGGCGTCAACCGCGCGCTTGCTCAACTTATCGCTGATAAGAATTCGCGCTGGGCAGATGAGCTGGGTTTCGAATTGAAGATCGTTGGCGTCAGTGATCTATTCCTGGGCTCAGTCATAAACAAAGACGGTCTGGACGCTTGTGAGCTGGCTGCGGTGCCTGCTGTCAGAGGCAGCCTCAAAGCTTTGCGTGGCGGCAGCGCAGAACCTGCGAATGAATCCGTCATCCGATTTGCTGGTGCAGATATCGTTGCTGAAGCAACTTTTACCAACCCTGTGGACGGTGAGCCAGCCACTACGTTCTGCCGCTGGGCTCTTGAGAAGGGCGTCAGCGTCGTGACTACCAACAAAGGACCTGTGGCGCTACATGCGGAAAGCTTGAAGGCGCTTGCTGAAAGCACCGGTGCTCAGTTTGAGTTCGAAGGTTCTGTCATGAGCGGAACCCCGGTTATCCGTTTGGCCAAGGAGTCATTGGCAGGCTCGGAAATCACCGGTTTCAAGGGAATTCTCAACGGAACGTCGAACTTTGTTCTTTCCAGCATGGAGACAGGGCTGGACTTCTCAAGTGCTATCGCAAAAGCCCAGGAGTTGGGTTATGCCGAAGCCGATCCAACAGCGGATGTGGAAGGACACGACGTGCGCTTGAAGGTCGTCATCCTCGCTAATGAACTGCTGGGTGCAAAACTCAAACCAAGCGATGTCTTGTGTAAAGGGATCTCTGGCATTACGGCCAAGGATATTGCCGAGGCGACGAAAGCCAATGCCCGTTGGAAGCTGATTGGCAGTGCAGAAAAACTAGGCGATGGCTCTATTTCGGCCTCGGTCAGCCCACAGCTATTGCTGTCGAGCGACGCGCTCTCAGCCGTGAGCGGAGCTACCAATGCAATCACGTTCAACACCGCCATTCTCGGTCCGGTCACTGTAGTGGGGGCGGGCGCAGGTCGTTTTGAAACCGCCTTCGCATTGCTCGCCGATATTGTGAGCATTCACAACCGCAAAACCACGTTAGGTAAGTAATCATGAATAGCTTGAGTCTCTCGCTCGCTGCTGATTATAAGGCCATTACGGTGCTCAGCCCGTTTGACGGTAGCAAGGTAGGTGAGGTGGCAGACATACCTGCGTCATCAGCTACGACGATCGTCGACACCGCCATCCTGGGTGCCTCGATTGCCAAGGATCTCGCAAGGTATGAGCGCGCACGCATCCTGGAGACAGCTGCACACTCGGTTGATCGTGATAAGGATGCCTTTGCCAGGCTGATCGTTGCCGAGTCTGGCAAAACCTTGAAGCAGGCGCGAAAGGAGGTGCTGCGCTGCGTCAACACCTTGAAGTTGTCTGCCGAAGAAGCCAAGCGTAATGCCGGTGAAGTCATCCCTTTCGATGCTTATGTCGGCTCTGAATTTCGTCAGGGGTGGTTCACGCGTGAGCCGTTAGGCGTAATCGTCGCCATCACACCCTACAACGACCCGCTTAATCTGGTTGCCCATAAACTGGGACCTGCTATTGCCGGGGGAAATGCGGTTGTTCTCAAACCGTCTGAGCTCACACCGCTATCCGCGATCAAGCTGGTGGAGTGCTTGGTCGACGCGGGCCTGCCTCCGGTTGTCGTCACCGTTGCCACAGGCGGCGCCGCGCTGGGCAAGGCTCTTGTGGCCCACCGTGCTGTGCGCATGGTGTCGTTCACTGGCGGCTTTGTCACCGGTGAGCAGATCGCTCGCACAGCCGGCCTCAAGAAACTGGCAATGGACCTTGGCGGTAATGCACCGGTCATCGTGATGGCTGATTGCGATTTGGATGAAACAGTCGATTCATGCGTGTCGGGAGCTTTCTGGGCGGCCGGACAAAACTGCATCGGTACTCAGCGGATCCTCATCGAGGCCCCACTCTACGAAGTCTTTAAGACGCGCTTTGTCGAACAGACCCGGCGGTTGATCGTGGGCAACCCTACTGATGAGCAGACGGACGTGGGGCCGATGATTACCGAGGCGTCAGCCAAGCGTGCCGAAGAGGTCGTCAATGACGCCATCGCCAAAGGCGCCACCTTGTTGTTTGGCAATACACGCAACGGATCGCTCTATTCACCAACCGTGCTGGAAGGTGTCGACCGCCATTGCAAGTTGTGGTGCGAAGAAGTGTTCAGTCCGGTGGTCATCCTACAGAGCGTCGCATCTCTGGATGAAGCATTGACCCTGGCTAATGAGCCTGAATACAGCCTGCATGCCGGCATTTTCACCAGCAACCTGAATGTCGCAATGGAAGCTGCTAAGCGGCTGGAGGCGGGCGGGGTGATGATCAACGACTCTTCCGATTATCGCTTTGATGCGATGCCCTTCGGCGGTTTCAAGTACGGGAGCATGGGCCGTGAGGGCGTACGTTTCGCTTACGAAGATATGACGCAGCCCAAGGTCATTTGCATTAACGGTGCGAGTGGAAGCTAAGCAGCTGACTCGACTCAAGAATGAAACCTACAACAATAACGAGGACTCGACATGCGCCCCGATAAGCACAATCTTTCGACATTATCTGCAGCGACGCTGGCTGTTCACGGCGGGAATGTCGCGGATGTCACCAGTGGCGCCGTCCGTACGCCATTGGTTATGGCTAACTCCTATCTCCTACCAGAAGATCCGGCGACCATGGACTGGTCCAGCCCGGACGGCCTTGTGTACACGCGAAATCAAGGTCACAACCAAGTCTGTCTGGAGAAGAAACTCGCGGCCCTTGAGGGATGTGAAGACGCGGTGGTATTCGCAACGGGTGTTGCTGCTTTGCACTCGGTGTTTTTTTCGTTCTTGAAAAGTGGTGACCACGTCATTGTCAGCGACATCACCTATCAGGCGGTATGGCGGCTTTTCGCAGAACTCCTGCCTGAACGTTACGGTATTGAAGCAACGTTCGTAGACGTCGGTGACCTGGAGTCGGTGCGGAATGCCATTCGGCCCACTACCAAGCTGATCCATACCGAAACGATCGCTAACCCCACCACCAAAGTCGCGGACATTGCCGCACTGGCTGAGATTGCCCATGCGCATGGCGCGCTTATCTCTGTGGACGCGACATTCACTCCTCCTCCATTTTTCCGTGCCAGTGAGCACGGTGTCGATTTCGTCATTCACTCACTGACCAAGTACATCAATGGTCATGGTGATGCCATGGGCGGGGTGGTGATCGGCTCCAATCAGCTGATCAACAAGATCAAGAATGATGCATTGGTTGACCTCGGTGCGACCATTTCTCCGTTCAATGCGTGGATGATCATGCGTGGTTCAGTCACGTTGCCACTGCGCTTGAAGCAATTATTGAGCTCAGCCGAAAAGTTGGCTCGGTTTCTGGAAGGCGATAATCGGATTGCCTACGTCTACTACCCAGGTTTGCCTTCCCACCCGCAGCACGAGTTGGCGCGTCGGCAATTTGCGGGCAAGGGATACGGGGCGGTGATGGCCTTTGCAGTAGAGGGTGATCCTGATACCCAGAACCGTTTTGTTTCGAATCTGCGCATCATCACATCGGCTGTTTCATTAGGACATGACGAGTCACTGATTGTGCATGTGGGGGCAGAAGGGCGGGGCGGCTTTGACAAGTATCCTGAAGAGTTTCGTCAGTACGGGCATCTGCGTTTTTCCGTTGGGCTGGAGGATCCAGAGGACTTGATCAAGGATATTACGTTCGCGCTGGACGCGACATTCAAGTGATTTAAATAAAGGTGTCATGTATCAGGGTTTGGTCAACCCGTTTTTCCCCCCGTCCTCGCGTGGGTCTTTTTACAAGTGTTCACAAATAGTCTGCCAACTGCTAATCGTTCACTCGTTCGTATTACAGGAGTACCTCGTGGCTTGGATAAGTTTGATCGTTGCAGGAATACTTGAGGTCGTCTGGGCTTTTTCGATGAAACAATCTGAAGGGTTTACACGATTAGTACCGACGGTTGTTACATTTATCACGGTGATTGCCAGTTTTGCGTTGTTGTCGTTCTCGATGAGGAGCCTTCCGCTGGGCACGGCTTATACCATCTGGACCGGCATTGGTGCGGTAGGCGCGTTTGCAGCAGGTATTTTCTTCATGGGGGAGCCCGCTACGCTGTTGCGGATCGTGGCTGCTGTTTTGATTGTCAGCGGTTTACTAATGATGAAACTAGTATCTGCTTGAAAGGCGAGCATTTTGCTCGTGATAACGTTCAATTTGCCATATTCGTAAAGTCGCTGCACTCAGGTAACGTTCAATTCAAGGCGCTGACCTTGGTAAATAATAACAAGCGTCACGTTTTAACGCTGTCAGATGTTTACTGCCCTTAATCCAATTACAATATCTAGGGATGTACTTATGATTTCGCTAAAAAAGCTGTACTTGATTGCGTGCTTGGCGTTGTGCACAAATGCAGTGTCGGCCAAAGAATACTCTACCTTGCGTTTCGGCGTTGATGCCAACTACGTGCCGTTTGAGTCTAAGGCAGCCGATGGTAGCCTCAAGGGATTCGACATTGATTTGGGCAACGCGATTTGCGCCAAACTTTCGGTCAAATGCATATGGGTAGAAAGCGATTTTGATGGTCTGATTCCGGGGCTCAGAGCCGGCAAGTTCGACGGCATTCTGTCATCCATGACTGTGACGGCCACCCGCGAAAAAGCCATCGACTTTTCAAACGAACTGTTTTCCGGGTTCACGTCCTATGTGTTCAAGAAAGGTTCGGGCCTGAGCGCAGATGTGGCATCACTCAAAGGCAAAACCGTTGGCTACTTCCAGGGCAGCATCCAGGAAGCCTACGCCAAGGCCGTGCTGGACAAAGCCGGTGTAAAAATTCAGTCCTATCAGAACCAGGATCAAGTGTATTACGACTTGGTAGCGGGGCGGTTGGATGCATCCCTGCAGGACACGCTTCAAGCGCAAATGGGTTTTATCAATTCCTCCCAGGGCGCTGATTATGAAATGAGTCCGCCTGTAGAGAGCCCCTATCTTCCCTCCAAAACAGCCATCGGCATCGCCAAGGGCAATACAGAGCTTAAGGTCTTGTTGGATAAAGCGATCCAGGCTCTGCACGATGATGGCACCTATGATTCGACCCAGAAGCAGCACTTTGGCGATCTGAATCTTTACAGCGGCAAATAACCACCTGACGCTCATCCGCTGGGTGGGCGTTTATCGCTATAGGTTGTTGATCATGTTCGAAACACTATTAGGCGCATTAGGGCTCTCTGCATTCAGCCTGCAAGGTTTTGGCCCCCTGCTGCTCGAAGGCGCTTGGATGACCGTCAAGCTTTCCTTGTGCTCCCTGATGCTTAGCGTATTGCTCGGGCTGACAGGGGCCAGCGCCAAGCTTTCCAGCCTTAAGCTGCTGCGTGTGCCGGCGCAGCTTTACACCACGCTGATTCGTGGGGTGCCCGACCTGGTACTGATGCTGTTGATTTTCTACAGCCTGCAAACCTGGTTGACGGTCGTCACGGTAGCGTTGGGCTGGGAGTACATCGAAATCAATCCCTTCGTCGCTGGGATCATCACCCTTGGGTTTATCTACGGTGCCTATTTCACTGAAACTTTCCGCGGGGCCATGCTGGCAGTACCTCGTGGCCAGGTCGAAGCTGCTACCGCCTATGGGTTAAGTCGCACTCAGCGTTTTCGTTTTGTTGTGTTCCCGCAAATGATGCGGTTTGCCCTCCCGGGGCTGGGCAATAACTGGATGGTGATTCTCAAAGCCACCGCATTGGTGTCAATCATCGGCCTGGCCGACTTGGTAAAGGCTGCCCAGGACGCGGGGAAAAGTACCTATCAATTGTTCTTTTTCCTGGTGCTGGCTGCGCTGACCTACCTGATCATCACCAGCGTCTCCAATTTCGTCCTGCGCTGCCTCGAAAAGCATTACGCCGCAGGTTCACGGGAGGCAGTGCGATGATCGAACTACTGCAGGAGTACTGGCGGTCATTTGTCTACAGCGATGGCCAGCAAATCACTGGTCTGGCCATGACATTGTGGCTGCTCAGTGCATCGCTTTTCATCGGCTTTATCGTGTCAATCCCATTGTCCATTGCACGGGTCTCGCCGAGGTTTTACGTGCGCTGGCCGGTGCAGTTTTATACCTACCTGTTCAGGGGGACACCGCTCTACATCCAACTGCTGATTTGCTACACCGGAATCTATAGCCTGGCCGCAATACGTGCTCAACCTGTGCTGGATGCATTCTTTCGCGACGCAATGAACTGCACCATTCTTGCCTTCGCGCTGAACACCTGCGCCTACACGACCGAGATATTTGCCGGGGCCATTCGCAACATCGCCCATGGCGAGGTCGAGGCTGCAAAGGCGTATGGCCTCTCTGGATGGAAGCTCTACGCGTTTGTGATTATGCCGTCAGCCTTGCGTCGCTCGCTGCCGTATTACAGCAACGAAGTGATCTTGATGCTGCACTCGACCACGGTGGCATTCACCGCCACGGTACCGGACATTCTCAAAGTCGCCCGTGACGCTAACTCTGCGACCTTCTTAACCTTTCAATCGTTTGGGATTGCGGCACTGATTTATCTGGCGGTGACCTTTGCGCTGGTCGGTTTGTTCCGAATTGCCGAACGTCATTGGCTGGCATTTTTAGGGCCGACCCACTGAGTCCTGTATCTGGCAGGGCTGCTCCCAATCCGCTTAGAGGATGATTGCGAACATGTACAAATTGACGGTTGACGGGCTACGCAAAAGTTACGGTACCCATGAAGTGCTCAAGGGCGTTTCCCTGCAAGCCAAAACGGGCGATGTCATCAGTCTTATCGGCGCCAGTGGCTCGGGAAAGAGCACTTTCTTGCGTTGTATCAATTTCCTGGAAACACCTAATGACGGTGCCATGAGCCTGGATGGCAAACTGATCCGCATGGTTAAGAATCATGCGGGATTGCGCGTAGCGGATGATCGCGAACTGCAACGACTGCGTACCCGCTTGGCCATGGTCTTCCAGCATTTCAACCTGTGGGGGCATATGACGGTGCTGGATAACATCACCATCGCCCCAAGACGAGTGCTGGCCGTCAGCAAAAAAGATGCAGAAGATCGTGCCCGGCGGTACTTGGATAAAGTTGGCTTGCCTGCCCGTGTTGCCGATCAGTTCCCTGCATTTCTTTCCGGCGGGCAACAGCAGCGGGTGGCAATTGCCCGTGCGCTGGCAATGGAGCCTGAGGTCATGCTGTTCGATGAGCCCACCTCCGCACTTGACCCAGAGGTAGTGGGCGAGGTGTTGAAAGTCATACAGGGGCTCGCTGAAGAGGGGCGCACCATGATCATGGTGACCCATGAAATGGGGTTTGCACGCAAGGTATCGAACCAAGTGCTGTTTCTTCATCAAGGACTGGTTGAAGAGCAGGGCGGGCCTGAGATTCTGGATAACCCACGAAGCGAGCGCTTGCAGCAGTTTCTTTCCAACGGACTGAAGTGAAAACGCGTTGGCTATGACGACCGAAAGGAAAAACCACACGGCCTCTGAGTTTTTGGGACGTATCGACGAGGCCATCGTCAACGTCCTGCGCTGCAACGGGCGCATCACCTACAAAAAACTCGCCTCACTGGTGCACTTGAGCGAGAGCCCTTGTCAGCAACGCGTTCGCAAGCTGGAAAGGCTGGGAGTCATCCGTGGTTACGGTGCGTTCATTGACGAGCGCAAACTATCACCCGGTTTGTTTCTGGTGGTTCTGGTGACGCTGGCTGAGGGCCGCGGGTGCAACACGCAAAAGGTATTTGAAGCCGTTGTCAGTACTTGCCCGCAAGTCATTGAGTATCTCTTGGTGAGTGGTGCGCTGGATTACTGCCTGCGAATGCGTTGCCGGGATATGGAGCATTACCGATCAGTCACTGAATGCTGGCTGGAAAGCACTGAACTGCACATCGAGAAATTGTCGGCCTATCCGCAGTTGGCCGTTATCAAGCCTTTATCGACGCACCTTGGTATCGAATAACAACTACAACACCCCAAGCTTATGGATAAACCATGATGATTGCGAACCTGAAGTTCAGTCATAAGGTATTGCTTGCGGCATCATTCGTTGTTGTCGCAGCGTTTTCGCTATTTACGCTTTACAACGACTTGATTCAGCGCAAAACCATCCGCACGAACCTTGAAAACCACCTTGAGGAAATGAGCAAGATCACGGCTGCAAGCGTTCAGTCCTGGCTCTTCGGACGGATACTTCTGGTTGATCACGTTGCCCAGACGGTTGCCAATGATCCAGCTCCGCAAAACATCACGCGGTTGCTGGAGCAGAGGTCGTTGCTGTCGACGTTTACCTTCACTTATCTAGGCAGTCGTGACGGTAGTTTCGTCATCCGGCCGAAGGACGATTTGCCCGCTGATTACGATCCTCGCACCCGGCCTTGGTATACGGACGCCATGACTGCTGGAGGAACCACGCTGACCGAGCCGTACCTGGATGTGACGACGGGGCAGTTGATGATGACCATTGCAACTCCGATCAGTCACGACGGCCAATCGCTTGGCGTGGTGGGCGGGGATCTTACATTAGAGACGCTGGCGAAAATCGTCAGCTCGCTTGATCTGGGAGGCATCGGCTACGCCTTTTTGGTTAACGCTGAGGGCAGGGTGCTGGTTCATCCAGACAAAGATCGGGTGATGAAGCAATTGAGCGATATTTACCCGCAAAAAACACCGTCACTCAGCACCCATATCAGTGAGACTGAGGAGGAAGGAAAACCTCAAATTCTGATGTTCTCGCCGATCAAAGGACTGCCTTCGGTGAACTGGTATGTCGGTTTGTCTATCGACAAAAGCAAAGCTTACGAGGCACTTGGTGATTTTCGTGCATCTGCCATTTTGGCGATGGTTATTGCCGTGGTGATCACGCTGCTTCTGCTGGGCATACTGATTCGCGTATTGATGCAGCCTCTGAGGCTGATGGGTAAAGCCATGCGTGATATCGCTCAGGGTGAGGGCGACCTTACCCGCCGCTTGAGTGTGCATTCAAAGGATGAGTTCGGAGAGCTCGCCGGCGACTTTAACCTTTTCGTGGAGCGTATCCAGCGTTCAATACGTGAGGTTTCCTCTGCTACCGAGCATGTCAATGAAGTGGCTAGGCGCGTGGTGCAGACCTCCAGCTCTTCTATGGCAAACTCGGACGAGCAGGTCATTCGCACCAACAGTATCGCAGCAGCGATTAATGAGCTGGGGAGCGGCGGCTCAGGAAATTGCGCGTAACGCAGGTGATGCTTCCCAGCAGGCGTCAGATGCCCGACTTCAGGCGGAAGGTGGCCGCCAGGTAGTGACGCAAACAATAAACGCGATGGACGAGCTATCAAAAAAGATCCGCATGTCATGCAACAACATAGAGGCACTGAATGGCAAGACGGAGAATATCGGTCGGATTCTTGAAGTGATCAAGGGCATTTCTGAACAGACCAATCTGCTGGCACTCAATGCCGCCATCGAAGCTGCACGGGCGGGGGAGGCCGGTCGTGGTTTTGCGGTGGTGGCAGATGAAGTTCGCAGCCTGGCTTACCGCACCCAAAGGTCAGCTCAGGAAATCCATGCGATGATTGACGAACTGCAGTTGGGCGCGCGCGAGGCGGTACTCACCATGAACGAAAGTGAGCGCTACAGTAAGGACGGCGTGATTATCGCCAACCAGGCCGGTGAGCGACTAGGCAGTGTCACTCAGCGCATTGGTGAAATTGACGGTATCAATCAGTCGGTGGCGACTGCCACTGAAGAGCAGACTTCGGTTATTGATTCATTGAACGTGGATATCACCGAAATCAAAACCCTCAACCAGGAAGGGGTGGAAAACCTTCAGGCTATCCTGCAAGCTTGTGACGATCTTGAAAGACAAGCCAAGCGACTCAAGCAGCTGGTGGATGGATTTCGAACCTAGCCCCTACTAGCCGGCGGGCTGCTTCTCATCTTCTGGGATAGGACTGACGGTTTCCGACCGAAATCGAGAGCGGTATTCACCGGGGCTGATAGCCAGCCGCTTGATAAAAACTCGGCGCAAGCCATTGGGATTCTCGAAGCCGCAACGGTGGGAGATTTCTTTAATTGATTGTTCTGTCGTTTCAAGATAACGGCGAGCCGCATCAATACGCGCATCTGTGAGAAATGTCATCGGCGGCATCCCCGCCTCTTTGGTGAACAGTCTCGACAGATTGCGTGGGCTCATGTGTACCCGAGCTGCCAATGAAGTCAGGCTATGGTTCAACTCCAGATTGTTGAGCAGATACTCCTGAATCGCTTCAACCTCGGAGTTGAGGTCTCCCAATAGGTCAAAAAGTGGGCTGAACTGGGATTGCCCACCTGCATGTCGTAGGTAAACCACTAAGTATTTCGCAACATGATGGCCGTTTGTTTGCAGTTAGACCCAGATCTATTGCTCGACGACGTAGCTCTCCGGTCTGTATGTATTAATGTCTAATGATAATGGATTTCAGTTCAGTGTAATCATTGATAAAGGCCGAGCCAAACTCACGACCGATGCCTGACGATTTGATCCCGCCGAATGGGACGGCGGGGTCAAGGAAAGTGTGCATGTTCACCCATACGATTCCGGCTTCAATGCGTGGCACATAGTTCAGCGTTATACCCAGGTCATTGGTCCACAAGCTGGCCGAGAGTCCATAGGGCGTATCATTGAAAAGGTTAAGAAGCTCCTCCTCGTCGTCATAGGCCAGGAAAGTACCAATTGGTCCGAAGGTTTCCTCGTTGAGCAAACTGGCCCTTGCTGTGTCCACCCGGATGACGGTTGGCTTGACGAAGTAGCCGGGACGATCAATCGCTTCGCCGCCGTAGATGATTGCGTTGCCTTCGCTACGTGCTTGTTTGAAGAATCCATTGATCTTGTCGAAATGTACCTTGTTAGAGAGCGGCCCGAACTGCGTGGTCTCGTCGAGCGGGTCGCCGATTTTTAATTCGGCCAGCGCGCTGGCCACCTTCTCCAGAACCTCATCGATACGCGAACGGTGCAGGAAAAAGCGCTCCCCGGCCGCGCAGATCTGGCCTTGGTGTATGAAACCTGCCTCAAGAATGCCGGATACTGTCTTGTCTACACTCACGTCCTTGAGAAAACCGACAGAGTTCTTGCCTCCTAGCTCCAGTGTGCTACGGGTGAGTTTGGATTCGATTGCACTATGGGCTACTGCCAGACCCGTAGGGATCGATCCGGTGAAACTTACCTTGGAAGTATCTGGGTGTGCGATCAACAGACGGCCGGCACTGCCAGTGCCGTTTAGCACATTAAGCGCCCCAGCGGGTGCGCCGGCCTCAGTCGCGAGCTCGGCGACTCGTAGCATTGTTAGTGGTGTAAATTCGCTGGGCTTGATGATGCTGGTGCAACCGGTTACGAGGGCCGACGCAAATTTCCACACAGCGATTACGATGGAAAAGTTCCACGGCACAATACCCGCTACCACTCCAACGGGTTCGCGCCGAGTGAATGCGCTGTAGCACTCACCGTTGAGCGAAGGCAGCGAGGGGCTGATGGTCTCACCATTGATGCGCGTCGCGGCGCCTGCATAGAACCGTAAGAAAACGATAGCTTGGTCTACCTCGAAGCCTCGCGAAAGCTGGATGGTTTTGCCTGACTGCAAGGTCTCGATCTGGGATAGTTCCTCGCGGTGTTTTTGAAACAGTTCTGCAAGGCGCAGCAGGATGTTTCCGCGTTCCGCAGGTGTCGTGCGGGCCCAGGCTCCGCGGAAAGCAGCCCGACTAGATGCAACTGCGGCGTCTACATCTTCGTTGGTCGCATCGGCAATACTCGCAATCTGCTGTCCGCTGGCAGGGTTGATAATGGCGATTCGAGAACCTTGCCCCTCGATCACGCGTCCATCAATGTAGTGGCCATGTTGGCGCGCAAGAAATGCCTGGACTTCAGGCAGCAAAGAGATTGTGGTCATGGCGTAATCCTTTTAGTTACCGAGAAATGGCTGTGCCAATTTTCTACTTCGATAGTTGCGTAAGGGGATTTCGAAGCACTAAAGTTAAAATGTTCCGGCGTTGCAACGATGTTTGGGTCCTTCATCATTCTTAGTGTCCAGTGGTGGTGCACACGTATCTATTACCAGTGGCAGAAGGTGCAGTTTTTAAATTGAATGGGGTTTTTCTGAGCCCATTTTAATTTTCCGTCCTAGCCGATTGTTGCCTTAGCGGAAATGGGGCAGTTCTGCTAATAGAATGCGCGAAAGAGACGTCCGGCGTCTGTCGTCAGGTTTATCGACAACGTGACGGTGGTCGGATGCGGAGCGAGTAACGCCTTCATGAGGCTAATTACAGCCTGTATATGAATTGCAAGCTTCATCGTCTGGCTCCAAGTCGGCCAGATCTTGCTATGTGCCGGTGCCTATCATATCGCCTGACTATAGGGGCATGAAGCTGAGGTATTTAATCAGTTAGGGACTCTCGAAGCTCATGTTGGAGCCCGCCTGCCGGACACGCTCATGCTATCCAACGATTCTTGGTGTGCCTACGCTCAAGTTGTTGTCGCTCAAGGCTTGAGCTGTCTGAATTCGTTGAGCAAGCTCAGCAACATCTGCAGTTTTTTCTCGCCAAACTGCTCGAGAATTAGATTGTAGTTGCGCTCTACATCCTGGTTCATAGAGACGTAGCTCTGCTGACCTTGATCCGTCAAACTCACATAGACACGACGCTGATCCTGCGGCACCTTCCATCGACGCACCATACCATCCCGCTCCATGCGCGAAAGTACCCCGCTCATGCTCGGTTTGAGAATGCAAGCCTGGCGAGCTAATTGATGGATTTCCATCTCATGGGACTGCTGCAGAATACGAATAATCCGCCACTGCTGCTCAGTCAGCCCGTGCTGATTCAGTGAAGGCCGGAAGAATGACATAGCTGCTTCGCGCGCTTGAAGCAGGGTTAGGGTAAGCGATGGGTGAGATGTGGGCATGCGGACAGCTCTTCTACCGGATCAGAAATGAGATGGGGGATGCATAACCAGTTCCAGTCAAGGCGAACCGTGACCGCAGGCAAACGACGGCTTGTTTCCATATCCCGGTTTATCACCCAATCTATCCAGCCGACGTACCGGAAAAACACTCATTTCGAGACCACTACAGTATTGCTTTAATGGATATCCATCGTCGCCACAGTTGCAGCGATCGCGAACATAGGCACCGGATCATAATAATGGACTTTGCCAAGGCCTCCTTTCGTGGCTGCGGCGAGAGTGATGAAAGTTCGAATTTCGATACCTCCATGTCCTGCATCTCGCAATATTTCATTGTCTGTATACCGTGTTAGGGATTTTCTATCGTTCCTGGACCAGTGTCCTAGAAATTCTTTGTCCCACTCGACATTGATGCGTCCCGTTTCAGGTGATGCGGGCCAATGAGATATGCCTCCAGTTGCGAGCACTGCTACTCGTTCGGGAACCTTGTCCAACGCGCGCCTCAAAGACTCACCCAGCGCCCAGCAACGATGTAGAGGCGTAAATGGTGGATGCTGGCAATTTATATTGACTGGAATGATGGGTATGTCATAGCTGGGTGTCAGAAAGTGAAGAGGTACCATTATTCCGTGATCCAATTGCCACTCTTCGCAATACGCTATATCTACATCTTGCAGCAGTTCTGGAACTAGGAGTTCTGCAAGGCTTTTATGTCCCGGTACAGTAGTAGGTTTGATCTTGAGCCAACCCTCATCTTCCACTGGGCCGTTGTAATCCGCAGCTGTTCCTATGGCGAATGCAGGCATATTGTTCATGAAAAAATTGGCAAAGTGTTCTGCTGCTATTATCACTATCGCGTCCGGTCGTGTCTGCAGCATGGCTTTACGAAGACCTTCGAAGGCTTGAGCAAGATTTGAGCGTGTTTCAAGTGACACATGCTCAGCTTGAGCGGTGATAGATGGGCTATGACTGCAGGCACCAGCAAAAACCATCGGCATAATTACTCCTTCAGCTCTAAAGCGTTGTTGACCCGAATGGGTCCATAACGTGTGACTCCTTCAGTCACACCCTCCACAAACTTGGCCCTTGGCAAGCCGAGAATGGCGGTGTAATAAAGTAACAAAGCTTTGCTGACACCCATGATATAAAGTTTTCCGATATCTGGTGTAAGAAGAGCTTCTCGTTCCTCTAAGGTCAGTTTGTACTGAAGTGTAATGTCCATCTTGCTTTCTATAAAACGGGCTCGGAGCGTACGGTCCCTGTTTAGATCGAACATCAGCTTTTGGACTTGGTAGAGGCTCATTTTTTACCTCAGACGGCATGTTGTGACGCGACGGCAGCCAGATCTCTCAAATTACTGTGATTAGTGCGCGTCTTGGAGTCTAATTCACTTATCTCCACAGATAGTGAAATTGGGGTGGTTTTAATGTGTTGAGCAAAGCAGGAGGCAAGTTCGCCATCAATACGCGCCACAGCCGAGCGTTTTGCTTCTTCGGTAAAACCGTTACCAATTCTGATATTGACGTGGACCATGATGTTTCTAGGGTCTCCATCAGCAATTTCAAAGTGGTCGGCGAGGTATAGTCTCGTGCGTACACCTATGGTCGGGAACCAGTCAATGCTGATGGCGGATGCATGCACGCGCTTAACCAAATCGGCGGGGGAAATGATCTGTGTTATTGAGGGTGTCGTTTCAATAATAATATGTGGCATCGCTAACTCCTTAATTTGTTACATGCTCGGATCTAGATGGGGCTGATGTGCGGGGGCGTTTCGGTATATTGTTTAAGCCATTTCATCAATGCAGTGACTACAACTTCTGGTTGCTCTAGCATCAACATGTGCCCACTGTTTTCGATAATTTGTAAAACGCTTCCTGCTATCGATTCATGCATCTCCTGGTGCGGGCCGACCGGCATTGCAACATCTTGGCGTGCGCTCAGAATCAGGGTTGGCACGTTAATTTTCGAAAGAAGATCGGATGCATCCGGTCTAGATAAGCCCATCCGGACATGAGCTTTCAGGCCGTTGCATCCTTGACGGACGGCCATTGCTATTAATTCTTCCACCAGCGGACGATTGTCGAGTTGGTCTGGATGTACCATGCGCTGAACCCATTTTTGGGCTAACATTTCCATACCGTTTGCTTCTGCATCTTCAATCATCGCTTGGCGAGCGATGATCTCCGCGTCTCCAGCAGGCCCGGTTGGCCGTCCTTTGTAGGCGGTACCAAAGAGACCCAAGAGTCGGACGCGATGCGGCGCTTGGCGAACCACCTCAAAGACAACCCGGCCACCAAGTGAGTGACCTGCGATGGCGAATTCACGGGGGGCACTTGCGAGGATGCGCTCGGCCATACTTGACACCGAATCAGTGGTCTCGATATCCGCAGTAACGCACAAGGCGTACTTACTGAGGCCGTCTACTATTCGGTGCCATACAAAGTTATCGCAAAGCATTCCCGAAATCAGGATGAGTGGGACTTTTTTTTTGGCTTCCATAATTCGGTTCCTACGTTGTAAGTATTGTTCTGCTAACTGTTTGATTACTGGTCGGTGGCAGACTGATCACGCAACGCATCGAGCGAAGGGACGTGTTAACTGGTGTATATAAAGGTTGTCTAAAACATTGTTCATGCAGCGATGTTGCACTTGATTTTCGTCAATGGAGACCCGTCTGTCAGCGATACCCGGGCGTGCACAAAATTGTTCAGTGTGGCCAGTTTTTGCGTTGCTCCGTACATAATCGGCACCGGCCTCTGCCGAAGGCGCGCAGGCTGATGAAATACCTGAACTTAGTCAGCTAATTCGACGTCCTTTGGCTGAGCTTGACTGAACTGAGATTTACTTCGTCAGGGAACATGTTCGACCCGCAAACGAGGCATCACCAACGATGTCGGTGTTGCCTCGTTTAGTTCCGCGCACAGGATGTGCGAAAGGAGGAAGGTTGTCTGTCGTCAGCTCTATCGACAGGTAGCCTGATGCGTAATATTCTCCATGCCATATGCTGTTGCATACACTCGAGCCATCTCAGATGATTGGCATCGCCTTCATGTCCGAGTCAAAAAGCGCATCCGTGGTAGCGTTCTGACAATATGGAGAAACAGATTAAAGAGCTTGGTGATCTTAACGCGAAGGGTGCAGCAATGGCTGGGGGAAACGCAACCGATCTCTATGCCAAAGGAGTGTGGTTAGTCGCCGATCTCAAGTCGTCACCCGTTACACCCCAATTGGGGTAGTTGGCGGCATCACACCTTGGAATTTCCCAGTACTTTTGGCCATATGGAAAATTGCTCCGGCTCTCTTGGCCGGAAATACCATGGTGCTTAAACCATCACCATTTACCCCTCTATGTACACTTAGAATTGGGGAACTCGCCAACAAGATTCTCCCACCAGGCGTATTGAACATCCTATCTGGTTGCAATGAGCTGGGGCAATGGATGACGGTGCATCCGGGCATTGGCAAAATTTCCTTTACAGGTTCGACCTCCACCGGCAAGCGTGTCATGCAAGGCGCTTCCGTGAATCTGAAGCGGCTTACTTTGGAGCTTGGTGGGAATGACCCTGCCATTGTTTTGCGCGATGTTAATCCCAAGGTAATTGTTAAAGATCTATTTTGGGCATGTTTCTCGAACAGTGCTCAGTTTTGCGTAGCTTGCAAGCGCCTTTACATTCATGAGGATATCTACGACGACGTCGCCCGGGAGCTTGTAGCTTATGCCAAAACAGTGAAGATGGGTAACGGTGAGGACCCTTCCATCGAACTGGGACCTTTGCAGAATAAGATGCAGTTCGACAAGGTCAACGACCTTCTCCAAGAGTGCAGAGATCGTGGGCTTAATTTTCTACTGGGTGGGGACGTGGATAACGCTCCGGGATACTTCATTCCCGTTACCATCATCGACAATCCGCCTGATGACTCTCGTTGCGTAGTGGAAGAGGCGTTCGGGCCTGTGCTTCCACTTCTTAAATATAAAGACATCGATGAAGTCATCGCACGTGCCAACGATACTGAGTTTGGTTTGGCCGCATCCATTTGGGGTAAGGATTTGGTCCTGGCGGAGCATGTCGCTCGCCGAATTGAAGCCGGTACGGTGTGGATCAATCACGCGCATCAGTTTTCTCCTGCTATCGCATTTGGTGGTCATAAGAGTTCGGGGCTGGGCATCGAAAACTCACTGCATGGTTTGGCTGAGTATAGCAACATGCAAACCGTACTTCGAAAATCACACGCTTGAGACGAGGTGATAATATGCAAACCTCTGTCGGTGCGATGGTTACAAATTCGGCCAAGATATTTGGGGATAAAACCGCCTTAGTTTTTGATTCAAAGACTTGGTCTTTCAATGATATTGATCGCATGTCAACTCGGCTAGCCTTACAGCTAAAGTACATGGGTGTGCGATTTGGAGACGTCGTCTCTCTCTACTCTCCTAACTGTCCTGAGTGGATCATCAGCTACTACGGTATCATGAAAGCTGGAGCAATAGTGAACCCACTTAACCTAATGCTGACCGCTTCTGAAGCTGCGTTCGCCATCAGCGATTGCAACGCTATAGGTGTGATAGGCGCGTCGGATAGATTGGAAAACTTAATGGATTTCCTACCTCAAACTGAACTTCTGTTCAGAGTGTCTTTTGGTATATCCACCGACAGTGAGATCGTCAGATTTTCAGAACTGCTCGAGTCGGCTGTCGACGTTAGTAATTTCTCTATAGACGCTGAGGTGAGCGGGCTGAGCATTTCCACTATTGCTTACACTTCAGGTACAACTGGCCATCCAAAAGGTGCTGTGTTGAGTCATGAGGCCATTCTGTTGAACACTGCGATGACGGCAACAATGCATATGCGCACGGCGTCTGATGTCGTTGTTAGTGCACTACCGCTATCTCATGTTTATGGAAACATTGTTATGAACACAGCCATTGCATATGGCATGACATTAGTGCTCCATAAAAGCTTCGATGCTACGCAAGTGCTCTCCAGTATCGAGGTTAACCGGGCAACAATTTTTGACGGTGTTCCAACAATGTACGCATATTTACTTGACCATCCTGACATCCGCAATTTTGACCTCTCATCACTGACTCGCTGCACCGTCGGTGGGCAGGTCATGCCAGTAGCAAAGATGCGAAAAGTTGAAGAAATATTTGACTGCCAATTGCTTGAGGTTTGGGGTATGACTGAGATCGGTGGATTGGGTTGTACGCATTAGCTGTATGGCGCCAGTCGTTTGGGTTCCATCGGCACCTCTTTGCCACATTTAAGCATTCGGATAACCAGCACTGATGATCCAAGCTGCGTCCTGCCAGTAGGAGAAATTGGTGAGTTACAAGTCAAGGGCGCGATTGTTATGAAAGGATACTTGGGTAAGCAAGAAGCTACCTTAGAGACGCTGTGGGATGATGGGTGGTTGCGCACTGGCGATCTGGCTCGGATGGATGAAGATAACTTTGTCTACATCTTAGATCGTCTGAAAGACATGATCATCACGGCTGGATTCAATATTTACCCGGCCGAACTTGAGCGAGTAATCGCCGAGCATCCAGATGTATCTATGGTAGCTGTCGGGGGCATTAATGATGATCTAAAAGGAGAATTAGCAAAAGCTTACGTTGTAAGGCGTAAGGGAGCTGAACTCAGCGCGGAGGAGCTTGTTGAGTTTTGCCGATCTCGTCTTGCTGCGTATAAAATACCACGTGCAGTTCAGTTCGTGGATGATCTTCCAAAGACAAGTAGCGGAAAAATCATGCGGCGGAAATTAACTGATTTGTAAGTTCGCAGAACCGAACCCTTAATGTATACGTCCGGCCAAGTCATCTACCCAACCCCGCAAAGCTAAGACGTGGTGTGCACTTAAATTTAAGTGCGCACCAGTTCTAGCCTTTTAAACGGGTAATTCACGCAGCCAACACGCCGTTCCTACTTATTTCTCCTTGGCTTCATCCGAAAGTCAAGAGAACTGCTCTTTGCTGGCCGCGACAATGTTGCTGCTAGCGGGCGAGGTCACCCACTTTTTCCCGGGTGGCTGAATATGCATCGCTTACACCTCCAACTAGGCGTTTGGAGTCATCAACCGTTTTGTCCCTGGTACCCTCGAGACTGCCTCTGAGGTCTTGCCGCTCAGCGACTCGAGCTTCCCTTTGAAAAACTCATGCAAGTGTTCTGTTCTGTTGATATCAGTATGATGTTAGGCTCGGAGAGCGCCAGCAAGCTTGCAGCTAACGGGCAGGCGCAGCGTCCATCACAACTTCTTGCCTATGCTTGTTATTCGCGTCGCTGAACACCCATCGTCGAAGCCATCGTTCATGGCGCACTTGGTCTTCGACAGGCGGTCACGGCGTTTGGCGATAGCTATCACCTCCAGCGAGGCGGAGCGGTAGTCGAATTGGAAGCGGTTGGAGTTTTGATAGTGAAGCGCGGCGCTGGGAGTTCCAGGGCTTCATCTCCAACGGCGGAGTTGGCAGTTGCCAACAATCATCCGGAGCTTCACGCGTTTTTACTGAGCCAAGTCGAGCTGTTGGGGTACTTGCGGAAGCACATCGCCATTGTGCAACCAATGGATTCCTATTCATCGTCGCAAAGGTGTAGAGATTGGAAGCGCAAACGTCCGGCTTGCTGCGCAACAGCGGCTGTAGGAAGAGACCTTTCCATCGAATCAGCCGTAGGAGCAGACAGCCGCCTTCTTTGCCCAGATCGAACGGTGCGAGACGGTCGGTCCTTTCGGACGACGATTGATTTGAGGTCATCCATAACAACCTCAAATCAATAAGCGCTAGATTTCTTCGAGCTTGCTGACGCTGAGCGCAACAGCGTCACTGTTGGATTCAAGCCCTTGAGGCTCTTTTAGCTGCCCCCTGCCGAGAGATAAAATCACTGATGTTGTCCACCGCACTGTCCATCAGTTCCTGCATGGCGTCTTCACTGCTCCAGGCAATGTGCGGATTTAACAGAAAATCATCTCGATCAATTAACGTGAAAAGAGGATTGCTGGGGTGCAACGGCTCATGCTCGACCACGTCCAGTGCCACGCCGCCCAATCTGCCGTTATGCAATGCATCGATCAACGCAGCTTCGTTGATGACTCCACCCCGGCCGGTATTCACCACCACTGCGTCTGTCTTCATCAATGCCAATTCTTTGGCCGCAATGAGGTTATGGGTCTCTGGCGTCAATGGGCAGTTGATGGACAACACATCACAGCTCTTCAGCAATTCAGTCAGCGGGCGACAGTCTGGGCCAGGGCGCTTGCCACCCCGGTCCTCGAACAGCACCTGCATACCAAAGGCTCGCGCCACGTGCGCCAGGCGCATGGCGATCGGCCCGCTGCCAATGATCGCCAGTTGTTTGTCGCGCACATCGCGGATGCGATGGTTGAAGTAAATATTCTGGTAGGGCGCCTCGCCGGCGCTCACCTGGCGCATCAGCCGGGTGAACGCGGCTGGGCGGCGGAACAACTCTAGAATCATCGCCAAGCTGTGTTCAGCCACGGTGTTGGCTGCGTACCCAGGTACGCTGGATACCTCGATACCATGTGCGTCGCAGTAATCGACATCTACAATGTCTCGCCCAGTAAGGGCCAGCGAAATCATCTTCAGCTTCGGCAAATGCCGCAGGTGTTCTTCGCGCAGCGGTACGCTGCAAGTCAGCGCAACGGTTGCGTCCTTGAGATGCTCAATGACCTGTTCTGGGCGGGTGTAAGCAAATTGCTGCCAACTGTGCTCGCAATCCGGGCGCTTCAGGTGCGTGGAGGCCGCCAGGCCCTCGTCGTCGAGGAAGACGATATGTTCAGTCATGATCACATCCTTATTTCTTCTGTGCTGGCACGTAGCCGGCTGGGGCCATGGCGACCAGTTGGCGAGTGACGAAGCCGGCGTCCTGGTCGTGATCCTCCAGAGATTCCTTGCGCACTAGCGCATCACGCACCATATGTGCGCCAAAGAAGCGAAACGGCTCGGGTGGCAAGAGCTTCATGCTCTGGTTGACCAGGCCGCAGTTGGCCCATTCGTCATTGGCGTGTTCGACCAGCGACTTGATGATGCGGCTGGCGAATACGGTGGTGGCCACGCCATTGCCGGAGAAACCGATGCCGTAGGCGATATTCTGGTGGTGGTCGAGGTAGCCGAAGTTCGGTAAACCTTTCATCGCCCGGTCAATCGGGCCAGTCCAACTGCTGACGATCGGCACGTCGGACAGTTGTGGGTACAGGCGACGCAGCTCGGCGGCTACCTTGTCGGCCGCTGGCGAAGGTTTC
>Ga0065712_10067814_pt1 | contig 30374 bp, 49 predicted proteins | sample MisRhiReplicate1_FD_59099 | JGI IMG/M metagenome (GOLD analysis project Ga0065712, IMG submission 59099) | Miscanthus rhizosphere microbial communities from Kellogg Biological Station, MSU, sample Rhizosphere Soil Replicate 1: eDNA_1 v3... | ecosystem: Host-associated > Plants > Roots >...
ATCTTGCTCCGTGGGGCTGCTTAAAAAACCCGACCCCCCGTAGCTGAACCGACGGGGTGCCGGAGCAGCACCCTGGGTCTCCTGCTCACGCTGGAAACGCTCGACGTGACCCCTCCGGGTGTTGTGGTGGTGGCACCCCGCTCGGAGGCCGGACATGGCGATGAACTCGAACCATGACGTGCTCGGAGTGACGGAGACGATATGGTCGGTGACGGTGGCCCGACGTGTGCAGCCCGCGATGATCCGGCAGGTGTAGCGATCGCGGGCGAGGACGGCCTTGCTGGCGTTGCGCCATGCCGCCTTCTTGTACCAGCAGCCTGTCTTTCGATGGCAGCCTGGGCACTGGCAGTTCGGGTTGAGGCTCATCGACGGAACCCCACCTTCCGCTCCGCCCGCTCCTGCTTGCGCTCGGGTACGCGATGGGTGGACCAGCCCGTATCGACGCTGATGTCCGGCACGTAGAGGAAGACGTGAGCGCCGTGCTCATCCTCTGAGGCCAGCTCAGTTGCATGGCCCTCGATGGTGACCGGATACGGAACCTCGGACCAGTCGTACTCGCCGCGCTTCACGCCACTTCCTCGATGCCGAACGCAGCCGGCCGCTTCGCCAGTGTCCGCAGTCGGTGGATGATCTCGGGGTCGTTGACCTTGAGCACCTTGCTCGGCGGGAAGACGATCGGCTGGCCTTCGAGGTCGTATACCGTCTTGCCGCGTGTCCGGAATGTTACCGCCCGGATGCCCTTGCCGGGGATGCGGATGCGGGTATGGGCTCGGATGGCGTCGTGATACAGCTCGGCCAAGCGGATGAGGGCAGGCTTCTCGTCGTGGTACGTGCGGACGTGCTCCATGCCCCGCTCGGCCCAGCCCTTGCGGACGTCCTCGCGCATGGCCTCGCGGATCACCTTGCCCAAGGTCTCGGGGGTGGCCCGGAGGAAGGGCAGCCCGCGCCACAGGCCCGTCATCCGCTCAATCGTCCACTCGTCCGCGCCGGCGATGACGGGGATGCCCATCGCCCACGCCTCGACAGCGTTGCAGCCGTATCCGTAGGCCAGTTGGTCGAAGACGATATCGGCCGTCGACTTGATCGCCATCGCCTCGGCCCACGTCTTGTTCTCCACCAGGACCAGTTCGACCGGGAGCTCCTGCTCGAGCTCGCGGACGACGGAGATCAGGAGGTCGGTGTGCTTCAAGCCCCGGTTCGTCGGGCACGAGACGATCCGGACCTTGCCGTCGGGCTCCCTGCGATGGGCTTGGCCGAACGCAAGCAGCTCGTCCACGTCGTATGCCGTGGGCAGCCAATGGAGCACCTTCGGATCAGGCCGCTGGAGGTCGATCGTCGAGACGGCCTGGACCATGCGGTAGAAGGTGGCGATGTCGAGCATCGCCTTCGGGTCGCTCCGGAACAAGCTTCCGTGGTGGTGAAGCAGGGCAGGCTTCTTCAACCGGAACCGCCGATAGGCAGCATGGCTGTTGTTGAGGTGGATCACGTCCGCCCGCTCGGCCATCTCGCGGATCATCGGCTCGGTCTTGCGGTCCCAGTGGATGTCGTTCGGGAATGCGAAGTACGCCTCGGCCCGATGAACAGAGCGGATTTCGAGCGTCTTGAGCTTGTCGGCGGCGATCTGGAAGCGGCTCACGACCCCTGCAGGGTCGGTGATCCCGATCGCGAGGGCCGAGAGCACCTCGGGGTCGCGGCCGAACGTCTCCGCAGACTTGGTGAAGCGGTGGTTCTGGCCGTTGGTGTCCAAGCCGTAGCTGAGGATGAGGGCCTCCATCAAGCCGCCACCTGGACCTGTGACGAGAGGACGACCCGTGCCCGCTCAACGAGTTCCAACGGGTAGTGCTCCGCGAGGATCGGCCACGGATCAGAGTGCTCGCGGACGCCCCACACGTCGCGGAGCGTCTCGTACGGCGTCAGGAACGTCTCGCCCCGGAAGCCGACGTACTGAAATGGATGCACGTCGCGATGCTTCCATCGAAGCTGGCGGCGGATGCCCCGGATCGTCGACCCGTCCACGCCTCGCCTGATCTCGTCTCTGGCCGGGCGAAAGTGCGAGTTGCGCAGCGCCATCCGGTCGATGACGTATGGTCCGGCACCCTTAGCGTCCGTCACGTCGCACTCGGCCATCCGATCCGCCGTCACGACGGCATACAACCCCGAGGTCAACGTGTGGAAGCGCGGGATCATCGGCAGGAAGTAAGCGGGGTCAATCCAGGAGTCGGACCCGATCGGCACGACGCGCGAGGCACCATTGCGGCAGGCGTACTCGATCCCGTCGTTGAACTTGCGCCCGAGCCAATCGTTGTTCTGCTCCACGACATCGAAGTCGCGCTCGCGGGCGAGGTCCAGGTTCTCGTCATCCGCGACGACGACGCAGCGAGCCTCGATGCCGTTCGCCGCAAGAGTGCGGATCACATCGACCCGCTGGTCGAAGCAGACGGCCGAGAGGTCGTACCGTCGCCAGGCCGGGGTGACAAACCAGATGGTCACACGAAGTTGCCGCAGCCCGAGTCGTCGTGGACGTGACGACGACGGAACAACCGGGACAGGAACGCGATCACGGCTTAGCTCCTTCCGCAACGGGTGGCGCGTCATGCGCAGGCGGGGTGGCGATGGTGGTCGTGTAGTTGGGCTGGCCTGCGGCGGTCTGGACCGTGACGGTGTCACCTGGACTCACCGTGGGCGGCTGATTGGCGATCAGGAGGATCGCTGCGCCGAGGACGCCCTGCCAGACGCCGCCGAGGGTGCCGACAGTCCCCGGATCGGCTCCGAGGGCGATGAGCGACGCCACGATGGCGCCGGAGATGGCCGTCGTCAGGCCGAGCCAGAGGTTGGTCGGGCGGCCGGCGATCATGAGACGAGCTCCCGATGTAATCGAGCGACGTGATCCGCTAGCCGTCGCTTGACCGGCCGCCACGTCGATCCAGTTGCAGACCACGGACAGGTCAGGCATTGCGCGGTGACAGGGCCACGTTCAAGCGCGCGCCGCTTGCGTTTGGTCATCGGCCTCACGGCGCGGGCTCCGTCCCTGCCGATACCTCGGCCTCGGGGTCCTCGATCGGTTCGCTGTCCGGCGACTCCGGTGCGGACGGCTCGGGGCCAATCGCGGGGCGTGGGGTCTCGGCGTCCTCCTCCTCGACGGTCTCCGCGTCGGGGGGGATGGAGTCGGTATCTGCGATCACGGGGTTGTTCTCGATCATGAGTGCCTCCGAATGATCGGCCGCGCTTCCATCGGCGGCATGATCCGACTTGAATATGGGTTGGCCCGTCGATGATCCTCAACGTCTCGTTTGAGCGCCGCGATGAGACACGGACTGGCCAAGCCTGGCGGCATGGATCGCGTAATCCAGACGGTCGATCTTCACGGCACCATCCATGTAGCGCGGACGTACTTGCCCTTGACGTTCACCGGACCGTCGAGGAGCTTGACGAGGGTCTGCGAGGTGTGGCCCGGCCACGGGTAGCGATGTGGCACGGTGCAACGGGCCGAGAAGCCGCCGGTATTCGCCACGCGGGCGTCGGTCACGATCCCGTTGACCACGGCGTAGAGCCCGAAGTCGCCCTTGATCGAGACGTGCGGCACGATGGGCGGGGCCTTCCCGGCCAACGCTCGGAGCGCGGCGATGTCGCCGTTGAAGCGATCGAGGTCGAGCGGCGAGCCGCGGTACTGCCAGAACGTCCAATGGACGGCGGGCACCTGCGACCAGTTGGCGACCCAGTTGTAGTCCTGCCACAGCGACGGGAAGCCCGACTCGGAGTGATAGAGGCCGATCTTGCGGCCCGTCTTCTGGACGGCCGCGATGAACGCCCGCGCCTGCGCCTGCGTCATCGACGGCTGCCCACCGTTGGACTCCAGGTCGAGGACGTAGAGGTCCACCGTCCCCGCGGCCCCGAGGAAGGCGGCCACCTGTGACGGGACGTAGGCGGCGGTGCCAAAGTGGTACGCGCCCACGATCAGGCCCGCCGCTCGGGCATTGGCGATGTGCGTCGCGTACATCGGATCGGGCCACGTCGAGTAGGTGGCGCGAGCGAACAAGAACGACCGCGTTACCAGCGGCGGAGTCGTCGACTGGTACTTGGAAACGTCGATGCCCTCGAGGCTCATGGGACGGACCTCGGCTGCGGGATGAGCGGCTCGGGCCGGGGATAAGCAGTCGGACGCCCCACGACGAACGAGCTTCCGAGGGCGGCGGCGAGCTCGTGGGCGGTCTCGAGTGACGGGAGCATCAGCCCGCGTCGGACCCGACTGATCGTCGAGTGATCCAGCGACGTTCGCCGGGCCAATCGACGGTTCGACAGGCGACGCTGACGCATCAGGTCGTCGAGCCACCCGGCGAAGAGCGAGGACGCCGACAGACTTTCCGGCCCAACTGGTCTCAGCGCCGACTGATCGGTGCTAACACTTGTCGGATCGACCGGCGTCCTCATGAATGCGCCACCCGGAGCAGCAACGCGGCAGCGGCGCCCGCCTCGGCGCAGGCGACCCAGAATAGGATGCGACGGATCACGCGGCTGGCCTCTGGACGCCGGACAACCGCACCAGCAGCGTCACGCAGTCGCGGCAGATGATCGGGCCGTCATGGAGGATCAGGTTGGAGCGCGCACCGTCGGCGTGCGGTTCCTCGTGAGCACCGCACCGCGAGCAGCGAGGCACTCGTCGGATCGTCGTGACGGGCTCGTTGACGTTCACGGTTCCATCACCAGCCGCTCGAGCGTCCGCCGCGTCCGCCGATCGAGATAGCCGTTGAGGGCGATGCCGGCCGGGACGGCCATGAACAGCGCGAGGGTCCACGTCAACGGCGTATCGCCCGGACGGGTCAGAGCTGGCAGGACCACGATGAGCAGCGCGGCGATCGTCGCTAGCCGGACCGCCTCACTGCGGAGGTTGGCCCGTGCCTGGATTCGCCATGCGAGACTCGTGCCCGCGACGGCTCGCCAGCCCTCATAAGCGTCGATGAGATTGCTCAGCGTGACGATGGCCGAGAACAGGTTGATGGCTAACCAGACGGCCTCGACGGGGTTGATGCTCATCGCGTGCGATTTCGCACGTCGTGCGTGTCGGCCCGCAGGACTTCGACCTGAACGTCGATCGACTTCTGGCGGCGGGCGATCCGGTCAAGACGCTCCGCCAGACGCTCCTGTTCAGCATTCATTGACGGCGGCTCGCTTGCACGGAGGCCAAGGAACAGGCGTACGCGGTCCATCAGGCGGTTAGGCATCGTCGACGCGTTTCCGAAGGGCGATCGTCGTCGACTTGTCGGCGAGGTTGGCGCCGGTCATCGCGAGGTCCCGCCAGTAGTCGCGGTCCACCTTCATGTCCCGGTCGGATCGCTGATGCTCCCGCCAGAGCGTCACCACCACGGCGATGGCCCCAATCGTCAGGCCGATCGGACCCAAGAGCTCCGACGGGATTCCCACTCATCAGGTCGCCGGACATGGCTGGACAGGAAAATTGAGACTCGCCCATTCCCCCCAAAGCGCTCGTGCTGCCGCGTCATAGGCGGCTGCGGCCTCGCATTCGGAATTGAATCGCCCTAACCAATGCGCTCGCCCACCATTGCGGATCGAGGCCTGCCAGCGATCGCGCCAGCGAGATACCCCTTTGTATCTGCTGGTGTACGTGCGACTCTGCCCCTTCCGCTGATTGTGATGATTATCCGAGACGGTACCGACGCGGATATTCGCGCGTCGGTTATCCAGCCGATCGCCATTGACATGATCAGCAATCCGCGGATTCCCGGCACCTAGGCCAAGAAGTATCCGCGCCAGCGATTGGGTCGCTCCCGCGATATGACGAGCTGGCGTCCCATCGGCATTAGACCAACCCCAGGTGGCATAGCGGCGATCTTCTGCATCGATCAATGCAACGCTGCCATCGCTAAGCGAAAAGGCGATCCAAGGCTCAGTCGGATCGTGAGTCAGCACGGCGAGCAGCGTAGCAGCACTTGGGGGTTTGTCTACAGTGATTTGGGGGAGTCGGGCAGGAGGAGCTGGCGGCGGCGCTCAGCGTCGCTGAGATCGGCTGCGTCGGTTTCGGCGGCTTCCACGACGGCAACGACGCCGGGGTTCACCATCTGCGCGACGCCCGCGCTATCTTCGCCGCCCTTCCCGCCGCTCCCTCAGAGCCAGAAGCACCGGGACCACGGTCACGGTCCGTCGTCCCTCCCTGGCCAGAGCAGCACGACAGTCAACGAGCGAATAGTGGTGTTCCGGACTCTTGGCGTGAATGTTCAGCCAATCCGGTCCCTCCGTGGCGGAACGAGAGGCACGCTCGGCGGCTGCAAGCCAACCTTCCTCGAAGGCGTCTCGGCGGTGATGCGTATCGCCGCCGTGAACCTCATCGCGTCGAGCAGGCGGGAAGTCATGCCACCGCTTCCCATGCCGCCATTCCTCATAGGCCGCGCTCAGGGCCGTCTCGCTGGGGGTGGGCTCGGTCATCGCGTGGCCTTCTCGGTGAGACGGGCTGCGGGTGGCGGCAGCAGCGACAGGACGAAGCTGTACGCCGCCGCAGCTCCCGCGTCGAACTGTGGCCTCTTACATCGAGGAACGAGCTCCAACTCGGCCTCGATTTCGGCACGCAGCGCCTCCACGTCCAGTCCGGGCGAAGCCGGGCCTGACCGGGCTGCGTCGAGGGTGGCGATCAGCGGACGTAGAACCTTGTGAATGGTCCAGATGGCGTCGCTGGCCTGCTCCTTCGACGGAGGCGTCGGGCCCGCCAAGACCGGCTTCTGCCAGATGTAGTCGTGGACCAATGACGCGGCCACGTCGGCTGCGTGTAGGTCGTTCACGCTCAGGGCTTCCTCTGCGGCGACGGAGGTGGGGACGTACCCCGCGCTGTCGATCCGGTGACGCCAGCAGCCGAGGCCATCGGGCGCTTTCTGGCAATCGGGACACGGCTCTGCGGCGACGGAGGCGGGGTCAGTCATCGGTCCGTCATCTCGAAGTGCCACGCACGACGACGACGCCCAGGACGGAAGTGCTCCCGTCCCCATTCGCTGTCGCTCAGAGGCACGACCTCAATCCCGTGGCTGACGAAGTGTCCACCCGGCCACGCGTCTTGAACGGCGGCTAGGGCTTGCGCTTCGGTAGCTGCCTGAGTCACGCGAACCCAATAGTCGCCGTCCTCGTTCTCGTATACGGTCGGCGTGACCTCGATGTCGCTCACAGATCGGCTCCCTTCTTGTGGATCAACTCGATGACGGCGCGGATATCGGACTTCACGTAACCCTCGACGTAGTCACCACTGGGAACAAACACGCTCACGACGCGCAACTTCCCGACCTCCTCCTCTAGCTCGGAGAGGGCCTGACGGACGGCCTCGGACTCGACCTCGCGGAGTCCCATCTCCACGATCGGTTCAACGATGAACTTCGAGACATACGGCGCGCTGTGGGCCGGTGCCCATTCGACCGGAACCGTGTCCAGCTCGGCGAGCCGCCGCATCAACGTCTCTGCGGCTTTCGTCCTCGGTTCCCGGCGCGGGGTGGGGGTCTGGGTCATCGGACGGGCTGCGGGCGAACGAGCCCAGCGACTGCGGCGGCAATATCGGCCTGTGTGTGGTCGAGTGTCATCGTGTAGCCGTGGCATGTCGGCCATCCCGCACGGAGACACGCGGCAAAGTTGACGCGCCGCTCCTTGTCGCACTTGTGGCAGCGAACGAGGGTGTCAGTCTGCCCACTCATGACGATGGCCCTTCGAGAGCGGCGTCGCCGATGCCTTTGATCGGGCGCCCCGGACATGACTTGCGGACAACATCCCTGCGCGTAGCAACGCCGATGCGACAGTCCATGCAAATCCACCTGACCCCCGTCATCCGGTAGAAGGCGGGGTTGCTGATCCAGAAGTGCTCTTTCAGTTCCTCTCGCCCCGTCTCCGTCCTCACAGGGAGCTGGTTGTCGGTCACCCTGGTACCCCTTCCTTCGATGCAGCGGTTTCGATCAGCGGCCAGGTATCGCCCTGAGCCTCGACTCGCGCTCGGCAGGCTGCGCGGTCTGCGCACGCTTCGATGTGATCGTAGGCCATCCCTGGGGGAGCGGTCCGCCAGTGGGCCAGCCCGTATCGGAGGTCGCGCCGGTCGGCGTGTCCGCAGATGCGGCACCGTTCCGGTTCCGACCACGCTCTCATCCCGACCTGCCGGAGGCTAGGAATGTGTGAGCCGGGCACACGCCCCCCGTTGCCGGGGAGGCGTGCGTGCCGTCTGGCTGAGTCGGTCGCCGTATGCACGTGATCGCTGGGTCGTAGCGCCTCGGTCTGCCGTTATCGCTCACCAGCGCGCCCGGACTTGCGTCCACAGGACGGGGGTTCTCGTGGATTCGAGGGATGCTGCGGTGCTTCGCCGCTCGGGACGGGTACCCGCTGCTCGCCTTGCCAGGGGCGGGGCGCTTATCTCCTACCTTGACAGGGGAGATTGGCCTGTCTATTCTGGCATCGCAGGCGTCTAAATCTGCGACGGAGACCCCCGACCCGTTCGGGGGTCTCATGCTGTGCGGCGCAGAGTGACAGACGGACGTGTCAGCGCGCAAGGGACTTCTCCACGAAGTTGTCCACACGTTATCCACACTCCCAGGGGCTGATCCGCACGGGCGGCAGCCGTCGGCGGTGAGCGTAGGTGGCAACCCATCCGCCCACGCGGACGGACTCGATCGCCACGAGCTCGGCGCGCCAGCGGTATGCCGTCCGAACGGACATCCCCGTCTCGCGGGCGACCATCTGAGGCGAGCGCCCAGCGATCAGGTCACGGGCTGCGTCTGCGGTCATCTCGGGCGTGGTGCGAGCCTGGTCGAACAGGCGGAACATCGAGGCGGAACCGGTCGGCATCATTCCTCGGCTCGCTTCTTCGCAAGGTGCTTCCGCTGGTACTCGGCCTGTCTCTGGCGGTCGTACGCTCCCGGACCACCTTCGGTGAGGGAGCCCCGGATCGGCCCGGACCAGTTGACGGCGCTCGGGCCTTCATCGAGCCAGCGGTACTCCCCGTTGACCACGACTCGACGCTGGCTCATGCCGCGTCTCGCAGTCCGACGCCAGCCTTGGCCGGGTCTTTCCAGAGCAGCGTCTTGCGCCCGTCAGCCGAACGTCCTTTGACGGACCAGCCGGCCATCTTGAAGCAGTAGCCGGGATTGGGTGACTCGACCTTGGCGTCCCACACGTTGGTGAGGAAGCCGTCCGGCCCGCAGGTATACCGCTCCATCAGCATCAGCTCGGCGCCGAGGATCAGGGCGCTCGACAACTCTGGCCCCGTGTTGCGGAAGATCGTGCAGGTCCACCCATCGAGGCCGTTCATCTGTCGGATGCCGGACTTGGGATCGGGTCGCCACCAGCCGAACACTGCGCGGCAGTCGTCGGTCAACAGGACGAGCGTCTGGCCGGGCGGCATGAACTGAGGCGAACCGATGGTGCGGCGGCTGTAGTGGCCGTCAGCAAGACGAGCTCCGGCGGGCGTGAACTTCGGCACGACAAACCAACTCATCGGTTCGCCAGCTCGAGCAGGACGTCAGCGTGGCATGGGGCGGCAAGGTCACACCAGCAGGCGAGGTCGCGGCCGAGCAACGGAACGAGGTCGGGGACCTTCGGAAGGTCCACGGCGCCCGTGATGTCCGATCCTTCAATCCATGCCATTCCGCCGATGCTCCCCTCAGTGAACCCGATGCGGCGGCCCCACGGATGGAGGGGTTCGGTATACGACGCGCCCCGCATCCAAGCGCGATGCAGCAGAACGGCCGCCTCTTGCCAGTCCTGCAAACCGAGCACAGCCGCCGCTCCCGCGATGAAGGCTCCATCATCGGGCGCGACCACGAACGGATTGCCCCACCGCGTCGGCCTACCGACGTACACGGCCCCCTCGGGCATCCGCCAGCCCTTGGTCCGCTTCCGCTGGATACGCTGCGGGCTCACGCCCGCACCCGCTGGAGACACACCGGACAGCCGTACTTCGGATCGACGTGCCCGCACTCGGACTTGCCGTCGATGTAGTCGAGCAGGATTGGCCGCCAGGTGCGCCCGTTCTCCGTCTTGAGCCGGTGATGGTTCGAGCAGAGCATCGCCCCGTTATCCAGGGTCGAGCGCGACTTCATGGAGATGCCGCCCGAGGCCCGGACGTGATCCGGCTCCAAGGCGCCGTAGCATTCGCCCGGCATCCCCACGACGAGCCCGACGCAGAGGCGGTCCCGCTCCCGGAGGCGAGCGAGGACATCGGCTGGCCAGACGGTCCCGCGTGAGGCTTTCAGCGGCGCATACCTACGCAACATCGTCGAGTCCGAGGGTTCTCTGGCCCGGCTGGACGAGATACAACCCCGTGTGCCCGTCGACGCGCTTGCGGGCCTCGATGACATTGCCTGCTGCTCGGAGGTCCGAGACGCGCGCCCGGACGTTGGAGACGTATGGGTGGAGGGCGAGGGTGATCTCCATCGCGGTCGCCCCGTCGTGTTCGTATAGGTAGCGCAGGACGCGCTCGGATTGGGTCATCCGACCAGCCCAAGCACTTCCTGCGAGCAGCGTTCGGCCGCCCGCGCGCAATGCGCTTCGTCGATTTCTACCCCGATCGCACGCCTGCCAGCGTTCTTCGCGGCGACAAGGGTGCTACCCGACCCCATGAACGGGTCTAGGACGGTGCCGTGTGGCACGAAGCCAAGCACCCATGCCATCAGCGCCACCGGCTTCTGATTCGGATGGTCACGGCCGTCCTGCTGTTCTCGTCCCTGACGGTGGGCACCAGACCATCGAACGCTAAACAGGCGAGCCGTTGTGAGAACATTCGACCACGCGAGTTCGCAATCGCTTTGATCGTTCGAGGCGGACCCGGCACGCTTGTCCCAGACCAACCATCCCTTCGAGGGAGGAAGTCTGTCGGCATAGTGATTCGCTCCGAAAAGGACGGTCGGCAGCGCGAGCGCGAGGATAGGGGCCGGATCAAAGGGTTCTTGGTCGCCGACGATCGTCTGCTCATCCTGCCCGTAGCGGAACCCACCCTTCCTAGCGCCATGCCGATAGGCCATCCCGTACGGTGGGTCCGTGACGATCACATCCGCCACCGGCATGAAATCCCGGCAGTCAGCGTGGTAGATCGTCACCAGATCGTCCGAGTAGTACGGCGTCATGCCGCCACCCGTCCGAGATAGTCCCTGAGGGCCGCCCGATGACTCGTCGCCCAGCCCGTCCCCAAGTGCGCGCCGAAGCACAGGCTCACGAGATGCCCCGGATCGGACGGCGCCCGCTTGCCCATGCGTCCGTAGTCGGACTGAACGTGATCCAGCGTTAGGTCCGACGCGGGGTGCTGCGGTTCACCCCAGCGGTTGCGGCAGGCGTGCGTGTCGTCCAAGTACGCGGCGACGCATCCGCCCGCCGTTCGGATGTCGCGGGCGATCACCGCGTCATGGAGCTCGGGGGATACCTTGTCTGAGCGACGCCAGCGGGTCATGCGCCGGCCTGTGAGTGGAGCCCGGACCCGTTACCCCGTCCCGGAACCACGTGCGCTCCGGGTGAACTCGGAAGGACGTAACACGGCTCTGCACGCGCCGCACGGCTCCGGTTTGCTACACTCACCCCGCATTGTACGCATAGGCGAAGGAGTACGCAATGGGCAAAGCGACGAACGGTCAGCCTCTCGGATGACCACTGGCGGGCGGTACGCATGCGAGCGGTCGCGGACGGTAAGACCGTCGGAGAGGTCATGGAGGCGGTCATCGAGACGGCGGTCATCGTGGGCGGGCCGATCCTCTATGGCGACACGCCGCAGCTTTGGCGAATGCGGAACGTCCACGAATGGCTCGGTGGAACCGAACTCGGAGCCAAGGCGCGTGAGGCGTTCATGGCCGAACTGGAAGCCGAGGCGGGCGTCGAGCATCAACCCGAATAGGCTCACTGCAACACCAGCACGTTGAGCGAGTCCCGACTCGATCCTTCGTCGAGCCAAACAGAGACGACCATCGAGGGCGTGGTCCACGTGATCTCCTGCCCGTCCGGGAAGTCCTCGTCGGTTCCTCCGAGCATGAGGAGGATCGCGGCGATCAGGGGGATCATCGGAGGTACCCGCGCTCGTCGTATCGCCATGCGGACCCTTCTTGGAGCCACGGGCGAGGGCCTTGCCATACCGCGCAGCCGCACAGATGAATGACCGTCTCCCCCTCTGGCCCGCGAGTATTCCGGCCGACTTTGACGAGACAGGTGCCGATCTGGTGACCAGCGGACGGGTGACTGCAACGCGGGCACATCGGCCGCACGCGCTTCATGCGGGCTTCTCCCCGACAAGATGGAGGTCCGGTGGCGGCTCTGGCAATGTGGGCTCGAGATCGGCCGGGAAAATCCAGTCATCGTTCTCGAAGCGATCGACATGGAGGCGATACCAGGAGCCGGGCTTGTCGGAGCGCTTCACGTTGTAGAGCAGCCCCGCCACGGTCGCGGGAGTCCCGACCAGCTTGCCGAGGTCCGGATAGGCGCTCAGCAACGAGTCGCCGATGACACCCGTAACGAGGCACTGCGGGATCGCCTTGTCGCCGTCGATCTCCAAGCGGAAGCCGATGGCGTGGCCCGTCGGTCCCTGTCGGGCGTCCAGCTTGTATCCCTCGGCCGTGCCCTTGCGGATTAGTCCACGCCGGGAGACGCGGCCCATCAGCTCTTCGTGCTCGGTCCCGTTCTGGTTGTCGAGCGCGGCCTCCGGCGTCTCGGGTGTCACCGGGCGAGCGCGGCGCGGAGGCTGGTCCGTGCGCCGCTCATCGGGCGCCTTGCGATACAGGTCGCGGGCGATCCCCACGAACCGACCGCAGCGCCGGATGCCATCGGAGACGGCCTCTTTCAGTGACTCGCCGCCCTCGCGGTTGGGATAGCCGAAGTCCTCGTACCAGATCCACTCGCCATGATCCCGGACGCCGAGCCGGACTTTGACGACGTTCTCCGAGATCGCCTCGGCCTGGACTTGCCAGTTGCCGTAGCCGAAGCCCGCATCGAGCCGGTCCATGACCGTCTCATCCTCGATGTAGGTCATCGTTTGGCCGCCGCGCCCTTGGAACTGGTGCAGTTCCTCGTCCGCGAACGGTGCGAGCATCACGTCACGATTCATTCTCGCCACACCCCCGCGTACTCGTCCCGGATCAGCTCGGTATCGGCCATCAGTTCCTCGCGTTCCTCGGGTGTCATGTGGGGTGTGCGGACGTATAGCTGGCGGAAGTAGTCGCCCTCTTCGCAGTGAGCGTGGTTGCACTGGCCCGAGGGGTCGCGCCACTCGCCATAGGCTTCGGGGGGTTCGGTGCCGGGGCGGTAGTCGTCCTGTGAGGGGTAGGCGCAGGGGACGGTCATGATGCAGCCTCGCCGTCAAGCAGCCCGAGTTCCTTGAGCCGTATCCATGCGAGCCCCCACGGCACCTGAAATTGCTCCATCAGCATCGAGACACGCAGCATCCGTGCGGGCATGAGGATCGCGCCGAAACGCTCAGCCCACGCCTCGCCCGCGAACGCGCCTTGCCGCTCGGACTCTAGACCACGCCGCCATTCTGACCAGTCGGCTTCCTTGATGGTGCTCGCCGCCACGATGGCGTCCGGGGCGAGCGTTGGCCACTCACGCAGAAAGACGCGCAGTGCGGTGCGGTCCTTCGCCCGATCGAGTCCGGCGTTGTAGCGCGGCGTCGGGTCATCGGTGATGTACCCGATGCGCGTCGGTTCGCTCATTCCGCCACGTCCAAGTCAACCGGGTGCCCGTGCCACTCGAACGTCAGGCGTCCGTTGTCGAAGGCGTCCTCGCGGGCGATCTCCGAGGCACGCTTGCTTTCGGAGAGGCCGTCCCCGTCGATCTCGGAGACGTAGCGGGTGGGATGCGGCTTGGTCAGGTCCTCATCGCCGATAGGACGCGCGAAGCCAGCGCGCGGTGAGCGTCGGAGCATCGCGGCGAGATGGTGGCGGCAGGCGCGTCGGGTGCGCCCATTCACATCTGTCCAAACGGTGATACCGATGGTCGCTCCACACCAAAGGGGTTCATTGGGCCACTCGGCGTCAGGGGCGAAGCCGACTTGGGCGTCACACTTGGCGAGGTAGTGGCTCAATTTGACGCGGGCGGCTGATTGACTCCGGGCGGGTTCGTCAGCGACACTTGCGGGGCCATGCCTAAGCGCTCCCGAATGCCACGAGACCCGAACCAACTCGCCAAGGCGGTCGTTGACTTTGCGACCGGTCAGCGCGAGCCGGACCCGGCTGCGCCGGTCAAGAACCCGGCTGCGGTCGAACTCGGTCGGATGGGCGGGAAGATCGGCGGCAAGCGCCGAGCGGCTGCGATGACGCCGCAGCAACGCTCCGATAGCGCTCGCAAGGCTGCGCTGGCCCGCTGGGGCAACCGCTCCTAGGCTTTCGTTCTCATCGGTTCGGGGTTGTGACAGACAGTTGTCACAACCCTCACGCATAGTGTCAATATGAACCGATTGAGCAGGGCCGAACGGGCGCAGATCATCCGGGCGCTGGTCGAGGGCAACTCGATCCGATCCGTCTCCCGGATGACCGGCGCGGCCCGCAACACGATCACCACCCTGCTCGTGGACCTTGGCCGAGCCTGCTCCGCCTATCAGGACCGCGAGTTGCGCGGCCTGTCCTCGTGGCGGATCGAGTGCGACGAGATTTGGGCCTTCTGTTACGCCAAGGCTCGCAATGTCCCCGACGACAAGCGGGACGAATTCGGCTTTGGCGATGTGTGGACCTGGGTCGCCCTCGACCCCGATACCAAACTCGTTCCGACGTGGCTGGTCGGTCGGCGCGATGCCGACGACGCCAACGTGTTCATTGCCGATCTCAAGCCGCGCCTGCTCAACCGGGTGCAGATCACGACGGACGGGCACCGCCCGTACATCGACGCCATCGAGCGGGCGTTCGGCAAGGAAGTCGACTACGCGATGCTCATCAAGGAATACGGGCAGGACCCCCGCGAGGAACGGCGGTTTAGTCCGCCAGTGGTCCTGTCGGAGCACGTCCAAGTCATCGCGGGCGCTCCGGATGAGGGCTCGATCTCTACGTCCTACGTCGAGCGCCAGAACCTGACCATGCGGATGGGGATGCGGCGCTTTACTCGTCTGACCAACGGCTTCTCCAAGAAGGTCGAGAACCACGCGGCGATGGTTAGCCTGCACTTCATGTACTACAACTTCGGACGGGTCCACTCGTCGCTCGGCAAACTCACGACCCCGGCGATGGCAGCCGGTATCTCGGATCACGTCTGGACCTGCGACGAGATTGCGGCTCTCATCGACTGACGCGATCGGAGGGCGACAGATGGCTACTGATCGGACCAGCCCCGACCCGCGCATAACGGAGTTGGTCGCCGCTGTTGAAGCGGTGCCCCTCACCCGGTACGAGGGCGTCACCTTCAAAGATCAGAGCGTATGGCTCGACGGTGGCGAGTACGTCAGATGCGTCTTTGTGGGGTGCGAAATCACGGTCGAATTGGGACGGTTCCGTTTTGATGGGGACCAGACGTTCACGAATTGCGAGTGGGTGGGAGGGATGCCCGTCGATCGTTGGCGAGCCTTGATGGATCTTGTCCGCGGCTTGCCCATGCCCGGTCCCCGCAAAAGACGGTCGGATGCGTGAGCGCTGCCGCATACTACTGACATGTCGGATTGGACGCCCCTCGCCAGCAGTTGGGCCAAGTTTCATCGCGCAGGCACTCATCTCGACGCGCTGAATGCCGCCCTTGGCCGGATCGCAAACGACCCCGAGGCCGTGACGGTCGAGCGCCAGTTCGAAGGGCGGGAAGCGAGCCTGGTCGTGACGCGCGTCCCCGACATGCGTGAAACCGGACTGATCATGGGCGACGCCGTGAACTGTCTGCGAGCGGCGCTGGACCACCTCGTGTGGGACTTGGTGCAGATGGGCACGCACCCCGCCTTGACCCCGCAGCAGGCCAAACAGGTGCAATTCCCATTCGCCGGGAACCTGACCGAGTTTCGGAATCAACGGGAACGCAGAGCGCCCGGCGTCTCGGATGCTGAATGGCTGCTCATCAGGCGATATCAACCATATCGCCGCGATGATCGGGGCCAAGCCTTGCGGCGGCTGAGGGACCTCTCCGACACGGACAAGCATCGGTACATCTACCCGACATTTATCGCCCCCGTCGACTTCCGAGGGACCATCGGACTGATCAATTGCGCCGCCGACGCGATCTGGCAGCGTCGACCACAACGCCCGCTCAATGTGGGTGTGAAACTCGTTCGTATCCGACTCGTGGACGTTGGGCCGGATCACGACGTGCAGATCGAGAGCCAGCTCACTCTTCAGCCAAGCATCGGTCGCGCGGTCGCGCTTGGGCCGGCGCTCGGGGCGATCCGAGAGACGGTGCTGGACGTGCTCTCGCGATTTGAGGCGAGGCTCGCTTAGTTCACGAGCGCCTCGTTGAACGATCCGCAGCGTTTGCAGCGCAGGACCAAGTTGCGAATCTGATCGACCTTCATCCCGACCACGAGCGGTGCGCTGCACTTCCCGCACACGAGTTCGGTTGCCGGTCCCGCCGTGGACCGAAAGATGATCGTCCCCTCGCCTTGGTAGTCGATCACGCTGCGCGTCCCCGCCTCCGGCTGAGGAATGACCATCAATCGGATTTGACGCACACGGCGCTTCTGTGCTTGTTTGCCCACCGTCCGGCAGGTCCTCCCACACTCGGGTACCGTCCGTCACGAACGTCCCGATGGGGAACGATAGTCGGTCCCCATGCGTAAGCGCTCGGGCGAGCATCGCGGTGAGGTCGGCACGATACCGCCTCATGGCTCAATCCAAATTGAGCCACTACCCTTGGCGACGATGGTATGGCTGCCGGTTGTCATCGGGTGTAACCTCCTCGTTCAGGTGGAAGTGCCCCGGCCAGCGGTTCCAATCGCTGACCGGGGCTTTCGCTTAGCGGTCCCCGAGGCCGCTGTCCGGCAGAGGGTCGCGTCGGGCACCGACGCTTGTGAGGTCTGCCGGTACGGGTTCCGACGCCACGCCTCGTCGTGGCTTCCTCGCGGGTCCTTGCGGCCCGTTCGGTTCCCGAGTCCGCCCATGAGACGCGGCCGAAGCCGCCACCGGCACACGGGACACCGGTGTCGTAACCTCATGGGCGGGCTTGGCGAGCCGAACGACGTGGTGCTGGTCCTTGGGGTTGGTGACGTGGCCGTAGACCGGGACCAGGATCGCCACGCGAACGGGCTTGCCGCACGTCTGGCAGCGCTTGGTCTCGCGCTCGACGGGTACGTCCTCTCCGATGGAGATGAGGGGCAGGCCGTGGTCCTCGAGGATGGTGGTCATGCCATCGCTCCCTGATGCGGGCCGAGGTGAGCGACGGGATATCGGCAGACGTAGGTCAGGCCGTACTTGCGCGCTTTGTGACCGCAGATCACCTTGTCCAGCGCGTGCTTCTCAGCGGTCGTCGGGATCGGGGCGATCCGATTCGCTCGGCGCTGTTCCTGGATCGTGAACCGGCGGCTCATCGCTCGGCCTCCGGGACCGGCACACGTTGGACTGCGCCGCATTCACAGGACTGGATGACGTAGAGCGGGCGGTTGGAGATGGGTCGTTCGACCCCGGCCGGTTGCCACCGATGCTCGTGCTTCGGCTCAGGAGGGATCATGACGGCGCCTTCTCTAGGACCGCGATCACGAAGCCGACGATGATCGTCCCGATGGTGACGGAGATACCGACCGAGAGGATGACGAGCGCCCATGCGATCAGGCGATAGACGATCTCGCCCCGATCCGGTTCGCGGTCCCATTCCTGCCACGAATGACGGGTCATCGGAGCGGCCCCTCGCCGAGGATGGTGAAGCGGGGCATCCCGTTCATGCGCTCACCACCCCCAGGAATATCTTGACGACCATCACGACGAATGCGGCACAGCCGAACGTGAAGGCGGGCGCGATCGTGACGATGAGCATGCCGGGAATGAGGCCCGTGTATTCAACAGAACCGTCAGCCTTGTGCTCGGTATGCAGAAGGTTCATGCCGCAGCCCGTCCGTGATCGAGCACCTTGCCGCCCTTGCCTTCGAGCCCGCGCATCCTCCACTCCGGGGTCTCAGCCGGAACGAACTCGAACGAGAACGGCGGCGCCGAATACGACTGAACGCAGTCTCCGCAGAGCGAAAACGCCGTCCGGGTCGGGTCACCCACGCGCCGGTAGCGGGCGGGGTTGGGACACATACCTTGGGGATGAGTCTGGCGGGTCATGCCGTGATGTCCTCGATCGCTCGCCGGTTCTCGCGCCGGTACCGTTCGATCTCCTCGGTGGTGATGTACCAGTCGCGGGAGACCTGGCGCGCGGCGAGTTTCTTGTTCTTGATCTGGTGCCGCAGGGTGGACGGTGCGAGACCGAGCATCTTCGCGGCTTCCGGTACTGAGTGCATGGTCATACTCTACACACTGCGCGTACCTTGTCAACCCTTGACTTTCGTCCTACTGCCATCGGCCTCTTGGAGCGCGGCACCGACGCTGACTGGCCCTTCTAGGTACTTCCGGGCATGACGAACGGCCCTCGCCGAAGCGAGGGCCGGAGACGGGCTGGTGAGGGAGAGGCTAGGTGACCTTGCCGAGGAACGTTGCCGAGAAGATCGGCGAGAACCCGGCATCGAACTTGAGGCTGTAGCCCGCGCCGGTCGTCCGGATGAACTGCTCGACGTAATCGGCCGCCGTGAAGACGTAGTCGAACGACAGAGAGAACCCGGTGATGGCTGCCGAGGCGATGGCTTCGGTCACGAACCCGATACCGGTTCCTGTCCCCACCGCACCGGCCGAGTTGAGCCTGACCTGGACATCGGTTCGGCCACTCGTGGCATCGGTGTAGCCGCTGCACTTGATGTTCCACAGGCCCGTCGTCACGCCTGAGATCGTCGGGATGATGAGCCGGCTTGGGTTGGTCGAGTTGTCGTGCATCGCGTCGGTGTCGAAGTCCTCGGCGGTGTACGTCATCAGGGTGTAGACGTTGTTACCGCAGGACAGGTCCGCCGAGCGCGTCACCCGACAGCCGTGGGCGGTGACGAACGTGGCGCTCGTTGCCGCTGATCCGTCCGGGAAGCCGAACAGGTGAGCATCGGGCGTCGTGCCACCCGTGAGGAACTGGCAGAAGGCTCCTGCCGCTCGTGAGGCTCCGGCGTCCGTCGCCTGTTTCGCCACAGTGTGGGTCTTGCCGTAGTTGCCCCGCGTCACCGAAGCGTTGACGTTGACGAGTGCCGCGTAGCCGGCGGTCAGCACCCGCCCCGTGCCATTGTTGGCGATCGTCTCCTGCGCGATGCCGACCATCCCTTGGAACGCGCCGGCCGTGCTCGTCGTGAAGGCATCGTTGTTCGTCGTGTCGATGATGACGACATCGCCCGCCGCCACGGAGCCGCCGGACTTGTTGGTCAGAGCCTCGACAACCTGTCGGCCATAGGTGTTGCTCGGCATCTCGGCTCCCTCAGATGGCGACGTAGATGTCGCAGGTCGTGATCCCTGCGGCGGTCATGTACACGTTGGTCGCATCGGCCGGTGCCGACTCGTAGATGAACGACACCGCGCGCGGGCTGATGATGACGACGGAGGGCGTGCCGCTGAGGCCGTGCGCGATCGAGGTCTGCGTCACCTGGATCGTCTGACTGGACGGCTTCGTCAGGCCGCCGCCCGTGTGGGTATGGGGCACCTGCGCGGATGGAACCGTGGCCGTGCCGGTCAGGAGCGCGGCCAGCGAGGCAAGGCGTTCTGCCGCAGTCGTCATGCTGCCGCCGCCACGATATCGACCGCGATGTTGTCGGTGCCGGACGCGGGAGCGGAGCCGAACGTCATCGTCGTCAGCAGGGTGCCCGAGAGCGTCACGTCCTGCCGGACCCCCGCCACGAACGCGGTGACGGCGTAGGCATCGAACGGCGCTGCCGGGAGCTCGAAGGCCGTCGTTGAACCGTCGCCGGAGAACGTCACCGCATTGATGTGCTCATGGTCCGTGGGCGTGCCACCCGTGACCGCGAGCGTGCCCGACGTGGTGATCGGTGAACCCGTGACGGTGAACCCGGCCGGCATCGTCAGGGCAACGGAGGTGACCGTGCCGGAGCCGCCCGAGGCGTCCGTCGTGTTCGTGTCGCCGCTCGACGTGTAGCGGGCGTTGAAGCCGACCAGCGAGAAGTCGCCGAGCGTCACGCGGTCGGTCTTGGTCAGCTCCACCGCTGCCCGTGCCGTGCCGTCCGTCCGGGCCATGAGCCCGTCGATCACGGCGCCGTAGAACGCGCCCGCCGTGCCGGCCCCGCCCGCGTTCGAGGCGGTAATCTTGACCGCCCGCCCCGTGTTGTTCGAGTAGAGCCCGACCTCGAGCCCGGCGATCGTCAGGAGCCCGAAGCTGCCAGTGGCCGAGGTGGTGATGAGGATCGCATCACCCGAGACGTTCTCGATCGAGCAGGCCGAGATCGCGAGGATGCTGGAGTCGATGGCCGCCGGCCACGGAAGGCTGATCCCGGTCACGTACCCGCCGCCCGCGAGGATGTTGATCTTGGTCCCGGCGATCTTTCCTCCGCCTGCCCCGATCTGGTAGATCGCAGCGGTCGCAGCGTGCGCCTTCGCGAAATAGTTGCAGCCGAGGATCGCCCAATCGCCTGCATCCTGGTTGACGGTGTTCTGGATTTTCTCGCCGTACAGGACCGGTCCGACGTTCCAGACGTTGCTGTTCGTCCATTGCGAGCCGACTTGCCGATCGACGTTGATGTAGAAGCCGGACACAACGATCGACTCGAGATCGACCTTCTGGCCGATGAAGGCGCCCGAGACCTGGATCCCCGCGCCGGCCGAGGGCGTCCCCGAGTAGGTATTGAAGATGCCGAGGTCCCGGAACAGGAGCGTCTTGCCCGTGTGGGTGAAGCAGATCGCCGTCTGGCTGTTGAAGAGGATGGCCGAGACGTACGCCGAGCCGTCGTAGGCACCCATGCCGTCGCCGATCACGACACCATCGGCCGTGATCGTGGTGAGAGCCCCGCCCGAGACGAGGTAGCCCGCGCCGGCCGGGAAGTAGAGGACCCCGCGACCGGCTGCATTCAGTGCCGCGATGGCCGCGTTGATCGCCGCCCGATCGTTCGTCGTCGCGTCGTTGACTGCGCCGTACGTCTTGACGTTGAACCACGCGAGGGCCGAACCGCCGGAACTCGTCGTGAGGAGGCTCCACGTCAACGCTGTCGTGTCGATCGTCGGCAGCGTGGCGTTCGTATTCCGCCAGAGCGTCCCGCCGTTCGTCGTGCCGGCGATGACATAGATGATCGCGCCCCATGCGGCCACGCCCTCGCCCATGTCGAAGGACCGGGCCGGTGTCACGCCCACGATGTAGATGCCGTTCGTCGCGCCAGCCGTCTGATCCTTGACGAGCACCCGATCGCCTGTCGCCAGCGTCAGGCCATCGAGCGTGTCGCCGTTGTTCAGGGCAGTGGCGATCGTGATATTGGCCGTGGTAGCGCAGCGGACCGGGAGCTGCGGCGGAGCAGCGCGATGGAACTCGGGACGGTGGGCGTCGTCGCGGATCGTCATATCGACTGGTAGGTAGCGGTGACGATCTCTGCCCGCGTATCACCCTGCGCCCCGAGCGGTGCGAAGTCGAGGGTGAACGTCCCGGCCAGGGGATCGGTCTCGGTGAGACCATTGATGATCGGCACGCCATCAACCTTGACGCGGAGCGAGCCCGCGACATAGCCGCCCGAGAGCGTGAACGTTACGGTGCTGCCATCCGGCGCGGGCGTGGGAATCTCGTCATAGACCCACTGTCCGGACAGCGGCGGGTTGCTCGACGAGTCGCAAACGTACTCCACGATCAGCGACGCCTGTGGACGGGCAAAGCCGGTGTTGCTCGGGGTAAAGGTCGGGTTGTATGAGCCCGCCGTAGAGTCGGCGTTGTACCCCGCCACCGTATGCGGACCCGAGTCCCCCGCCTCGATGTCCGACTGGCCGATCGTCGTCAGGCCGAAGCCGCCGTTGATGGCAATGGACATCGAGCCCTGCGCTTGGTCGGCCATGACGAACACGAGCGAGTGCGCGCCGAGGGTGACGGCGGTCGAGCCGATGATGCCCGCCGACGCCTGGTTGTGGTTGGAATGCGAACCCAAGGCTCCGTTGTTCGTCCATTCCTGATACCAGACGTAGCGCTTCAACGAGGAGGTGGTCTCTATCGTCGAGAGATCCTGCTCCGAGCCATCGGAGGTCTTGGAGTAGATCAGGTTCAGCCCGCCGTCGGGGTCGACGACCTGCGTGTATTCGTCCTCATGGAAGCCGGTGTAGACCGGATGCACGAATGTGCCGATCGAGCGCTCGGCGCAGAGGATCACGAGCTTGTTGCCGGGCGTCGGGGCAACGGGGAGGGAGGTGACGTGGCCCGGCGTGCCCTGCTGCACGAGCGTCCAGCCGCAGGACGGGGAGGGAGCCGGGAAGATGCCCGGATCGCCTCCGCCGCCGACCGTCGTGAGGCCCCGGAGCGAGCAGGTCAACTGGACGTCATAGAAGTCCCGGCGGCCCTCGGTCTGCACCGTGACCCGTCGTTCGACGCGGGTATAGGTGAACGTCTCCAGCCCCGGAAGGTGGGTGAACTTGACCTGTGTCCGCTGGCCAGCGTCGATCAGCCCGACGGATGCGGCGTCGAGCTGGGTGGTGAAGGTGAGGACTTCCTCTTCCTTGGAGTTCTTGGTCAGGATTGCGTCGAGCTGCGCTCGGGCCGTCGATTCCAGCCCGTTCCGGTCATTGTCGAACTCCGCCCCGCGGTAGCCGAGGCTCCCAAAGAACAGAGCGGCCGTTGCCGGGTTGTTCTCGATGACGACACCGTTCCGGTAGACCTGCCGGGCCTTTGCGATGACGTTTGCCGGATCGACGGCCAGCGAGCCGTCGATGTAGACGCGCCGGCAGGTCCCGGACAGCCCATCGGGTGCGTCCCAGTCCGAGGGGTCATTGGAGAACGTCAGGGTCGAGGTGTTCGTCGTGGCGGCGGGATCATCAAAGAACAGGCCGAGGGCTTCTGCTGTCTGGTCCCAATAGACGAACCACGTCTTGAAGATCGGACCGGCGAGGTCGGACAGGACTTCGGAGGGGAACTTGCCGCGGTAGTCGGTGGCCGGGAACGGCCGCGGATGACTCGCATCCACGAGCCCGAGGTCCGTGATCAGGCCGCCGGGAATATAGCTCGAGGCGAGCAACCAGTCGATCCGCTCGTTGTGGGTTTCGGCCGGCCGCTTGCCGTCAGGCTCTGTGATGAGAAGCCATGACATGAGCGTGTTCTGGTCGACGATCGTGCAGTCGATCTCCCGGCTCGGACCGTCTCGATATCGACCCCGAGAGTACGTCCGGTCCCCGATGAAGCCCGTTGCGACCCGTGGGGCAGAGGTACAGGCCGTCTCGTCGAGGGTCGCCGTCATCCACCCCCGGAGTGACAGGTCGCCATCGGGGTCATCGAATATCCAGCCGCCCGTCGAGCCTGTGCCGTCGGCCGCTGAGGTCGCGCCGAAGCCGCTCTCGCCCGCCCCCCGCAAGCGGATGCGGTTCGGGAGGGCGCTGCCGTCGACGGTGGCGACGAGGGCCATCTTAGCTGACCGTGGCGAAGTACTTGGAGGTGTGCTTCTGCCCGGTGAACACGTCGCGCCCGCTGACATGGACCACGACGGGCGGCGTCGTGATGTACGTCGTGACCGACAGCCGCTTACGCCTGATCGCCTCAGAGGTGTTGTGCTGCGCCGCCACCGTGGCCCGCTTGGCCGCGTCGATCTTGGCCTGGACTTCCTTGATGGCGTTGGTGCTGCGGCCCTGGAGCGTCTTCTCGATGGCCGTGAGGTCGCGGATCTTGTCCTTGGTCGACTCCGAGGACTTGGCAACCTTGTCCGCCAAGGCGATCTGCCTTGCGACGAACTCCCGACCAACGACCTTCTTCTGAACCGCGTTGATGGCCGCGACAAGTTGCGTCCGCAACTTTGGCGAATCCGTGTTTGCCAGTTGCCTGCGGAGGGTGGCCAGCACGTCCTTGGTGGAGTCCACTGCTCCCCGGCCCTTGCCGACCACGAGCTCCACGGCTGCGCGGACAGCCTTGGCCACGTCCTCCGGTTTCCGCGCATCTTTGAGGGCCACGATCATCGCGTGGAACTCGTTGGACAGGCCGTCCTTCACACCCGCGGCGATCGTGCTCGGGCTGATCTTGCCGAGTGGCGAGTCGAGCAGGCGGTCGGCGATGTTCGTACCGGCCCGGAGGGCAGCGCTGTCGAGTTGCCGGTCGTCGAGACGGATCGCTGACACATTCGATCCCGATCTGGGTCCGAACTGACCCGTATTCTGGCGCGCGGCCGAGTCTTCGGGAGTCAGGCCGGAGGCCTCCCGGATCGCGTTCGCGATCAGGATGCCGAGGCCGATCGGCAGAACGAACTGAACGGTGCCCTTGATGAGTCCACCCACTCCGCCACTAGCGGCACCGACCGCACCGGGAATGCCACCTGCGGCACCGTTGACGTTGACCACGCCCGCATTGACGTTCATCAACGGTTTGAACTGGCTGATGACCGCCGAGATGAGCCCGCCTGCAACGTTCGTCACGAGCCCGCCCGTGAGCTTGTTGATGGCGAACGCGCCGATGGCGAGCTGCTGGATGCCCTCTGGGAGCGAGCGAAACAGGCCGACGGCCGCCTTGACGATTCCGAGCGTCGCTTCCGCTGCACCGCGGATCACCGGGGCAGCCGCACGCGCCGTATCGATGAAGGTGCCGAGGATCTTCCCGCCTTCGGCGAGGTTCTGATCGCTGAACAGGCCAGCGATCGAGTTGCCAAGGTCATTGACGGTCGAGATGACCTTGGGGTCATTCAGGAACGTCGACAGGCGATCAGCGACCTTGCCGATGACGGGGAGCAAGGCCGTGGCGAGCGTGCGCTGGAGGTCGTCGATCGCGTCCTTGAACTTGGCGATCTTGCCGGTGGTCGTTGCACCGCCCGCGAGGAAGGAACCGCCGAAGCGCTTGTTCAGTTCCGCGAGGATGATGCCCTGCGCCTTGAACGTGTCGCCCGCCTTGACGGCTGCCTTGATCGCATCCTTCTGCGACTTGGTGAACGTCACGCCGACCCGTCCCAGCTGGCTCAAGCCCTTGATGGGGTCGTTCAGCGCCTTGCCCAGCCGCTGGATGGTTCCCCGGAGTCCCGCCTCGCCACCGCCGAGGGCTTGATTCATGTCCAGTGCAGCCTTGAGCGTCGGCTCGAAGGCCTGTTTCCGGATGTTCGTGAAGGTGAGGAGCAGGTTCTCTCCCGACTGGATGACGGTATCGTCGATGGTGGCGTTCAGATCCTCGTACTTGTTCGCGAGGTCCCGGATTGCCTTGGCGTTCTCGCCGGCCGCGCCCTTGGTCGATTTCAAGACGGCGTTCGTCTGCGTCACCACGTCATCGAGCTTGACCAGCGAGTTCAGCCCGACCGCCACCTGTGAGGCGAGGATACCGATGCCGGTGGCAGCGATCACCACCCCCGCCTTGATGCCCGTGCCGATCTGCGTCCCCGCCCGGTAGGCGCGGTTGGAGGTATCGCTAAGCTTCCGGTCAAACGAGCCCAGTCGACCCTCGGCCGCGCCGAGTGGCTTGCTGAACTGGTCCTTGAGTTCCAGCGAGGCAATCAGGCGTGCCGTCTCAGCCGCGGGCATGGGTTGCCTCGCGGAGCTTGCTCACCGCTGCTTCTTCTTCCATCCCCTGACGCCGGACTAGGCGGCCGTGACCGAGTTCGGCGATGACCTGGAGTCGCCATCGAGCGAGCTGGAAGTCGTCTCGGTGGCGACCGTCGGGATAGTGGAGATCGAGGATGGCTTCGATGGCTTCGGGCGCTTCTGCGAAGACCCAGCCTCCGCTGACGTCGATCTGGTCTTCCGCGTAGGCGGCGATGACATCGACGCCCGATTGAGCAAAGGGAGCATCACCGCCAGATACAGGTCGTCCGCCGCGTCGGCGACGATCTGGGCAGCGATGGGCTCGGTCAGGAGCCGCTCGCGGAGCGAGGCCGGCGTGACCTCGATGGGCTTGCCCTTCTCATCGACGAGCGTCCACGCTTCCACGCCAGCCATGACGTAGTTCTCCGTCAGGACCGCGAGCACGTCGGCGACCGATGCGTCGGCGTCGTTCTCCTTGAGCAGCGCCACGGCCCAGCGGATCGTCGTGACGCCCCGGAAGCCGAGCTTGTCGCGGAGCGTCACGGTGTCTTCGGTATGGCGGGGCTCTCCGTCCTTGTCAGGACAGAGACACGGGATCGTCACGTTCATGACGTGGCCGAGCCGAGGTCAGCGGCGTGGAGGTTGTTCTTGACCGTGGTCTTGAAAAAGCCGTCGAAGGTCCCAGAGTCGTAGAAGGCGTGGCCCTCGAGGACGACGATGGCGTTCCCGCCCGAGTCACCCTCGGTCCGGGTGTAGTAGCGCATCGGCATGTCCATCGTCCACGAGTAGGGCGTGGCGCCGGAGATGATCTTGGTCGAGGTGAACGTCAGGCGGACGTAGCGGTTGACGGCCGTGTCGCTGAACCACGCGTCGGTCTCGGAGCCCGTGCCGATGATGTCGGAGGTCTTGGCCCACGAGCAGGTGAGGGTGACGCTGTAGCCGGTCCGCGAGCGGTCGTTGACGTCGAACGTCTGGGCGCCGTTGGCGAAGCGCTTGTCGTCGTTCGTCTGGGCGATGACCATCTCGTACGAGTGAAGGGCATCGGAGACCTGTCCACCGCTCAAACCTGCCGCAGTCGAGGCGATGTAGATCGCCATGTCCTTGAGGTAGACGAGGGCCGGGTCAAGCTCCACGTCCAGCCCTGCCGTCGGGACGGCAGGAGACGGAGGGGAGTCCGTCGAGCTGTTGGACGCCGCGGAGCCGAAGCGCCACGCCATCGCCGTCGTCAGCGCGCCCAACCCCTCGGGTGCCGTGAACGTCACCGAATCCAGGATGCCGTCGCCCAGCTGGTAGGCATCGGACGATCCCGTGTCGTCGAAGAACTCGTAGGTGAAGTCGCTCTCGTCGTCGAGCGGATCGACGGCCGATGGCTCCCACGTCCACGTCTCGATCGCGCCGCCGGTCGGGTTCACGTTCCCGCCGAACACCCCATCGAGGACGAGCGGCAGGTTATTGTAGGCGAGCTGCGGATCGGTGAGAGGAGCGGTGAGGACGGGGATGCCGCGCTGCGGGTCCACCGTGGTCACGATCGACCCGACATCGACATCGGGATCGGTCCACGCGAGGTCCACCGAGGGGACGCCCTTGAAGGCGTACGCGCGGGTGGCGGCGACCTTGGTGCCGAACGTGTCCTGACGGCCAAACTGGTGCTTGCGAAGCCTGACGAGGCCTGCGACGGTCATGCTGGGTTCTCCTGTGCGAAGGTGCGTGCGCCTACCGACCGGCGCGTGGTCATGGAGACCCTTGCGAAGCGATCAGCCCGAGGCAAAGCCCTCCAGCGTGATCCGGCTGGCGAAGTAGGTCTTCACCTGCTCGGGCGGCATCCAATCGGTGGTGAAGTCGGGCTCATCCTCGACCCGGACGGCCGCGATCAGCGTGTTGGCTCCGGCCGCGTGGAACTGGGTAGCCACGTAATCGGTGAAGCCATCGACGAAGGCGTCCCGCTGGTCAACCGTTTCCTTGCTATCGAACAGGCCGTGGAGGACCAGCACCTCGGCCGTGGGAGTCGTCTGGCGGAGGCTGATGCCCACATCCACGTAGGTCGCGGTCATTTTGTCCACGAACGCGCAGGGCGGGCTCACGCTCCGCGGCCGACCCGGATAGACCTGGAGCTTGAGGCTCGCAGCAGCGGCATAGGCCGAGAGCATCGTCACTGCCGCCGCCCGCATGTCGGCCTGCATGGTGAGTGCCACGTCAGGCCGCCGAGTTCCATTGCTCGATCAACGACTTGGCGAGCGGGTTGGCCTTGAGGGCCTCCTCGGCCGCGCGCTGACGAAAGTGCTTGCCGGAGGTGGCACGCTTGTGGACCTTGCGCGAGAAGACCGTGTTCTGGCCGCGCTGGAAGCGGAGCACCTTGGCCTTGCGGGGCACCTCATCGTGGGCCTTGGTCCCGTGATCGAGGAAGTAGAGGACGTAGCTCCCGACGACAGTCGCCTTGCGCTGCGTGGCGTTCCGCCGCCGGATCGAGGCTCGCGAGAGACCCGTCCGCGTCGGGACGAGCGGCTTCATGATCCGCACGGTGTCATCCGCCCAATCACGCCCGGCGGGCTTGAACGTGAGCTTGATGGCGCGCAGACGTGCGGACAGCTCGCGCGAGCCCTTGAGGCTCACTTGGGCTTCTTGGCCTTGTCGGCTTCGCGCTTGGCGATGGCCTTCTGCGTCTTGTCGCTCATGTGACTCCTACGCGATCCCGAACTTGCGGCGGTGGCCCTTGATGTAGCGGAGGTACGTCGGGTCGTTCTTGTTGGCGACGGCCGCCTCCGGCCGCAGGGCATTGAGCTCTGCGAGCCGGAGGGCCGCGCGATTCAGGCTGGCGTCGGGTGAGTCGTTCGTCTCGTCCCAGTTCCCGACGTCGCCTTTCACACCGTCGATCGACGCGGCCAGGAGCGCCGTGAGCCGAGAGTCGTCCATGTCGCCGTCCCAATCGCTAGACGTGACATCGAGGACCTGTTTCAGCTCCGTGAGATCCGGCCAGTTCGTCATCGGTTAGCTGGCGACGTTGTAGGTGGTGAACGCTGCGGGATACCACGGGCAGGCCCACAGGAGCCCGATCAGCGCCACGTCGCGGCCGGCCTTCGCCGGGACGTCGACCTGGAGGGTGTACGTGCCGTCCTCGGCCCATGCGAAGCCGGACGACGGTCCGACGATCGCGTAGGCGCCGTGCGCGTCGAGCGACGGGACGTGGACCGGGCGCAGCCCGGAGATCACGCCCTCGACCCCGCCCGCGGCCGTGGCCGAGGCCCGGAGGCCGGGGTAGAGCGGCTGGTTGGTGGTGGTGGCCTTGGCGTCGATGAACTCACCGACCGCCTGCGTCGAGAGCCAGATCGTGTCGGGCGGGCGCCGGATGGCGTCGAAGGCCGCGACGTAGGCCGCTCCAAGCGACAGGAGGGCTGGGTTCAGCGCGGTTGCAGCGCCCACGCCGCCGGTAGCATTGAGCAGGGCGAGGATGGCCTGATCCTCGGACTCGATCGCGTACGCCTCTGCCAGGAGCTCCATCCACAGGTTCAGGAAGTCCGGACTCGAGCGCTTGATGATCTGGAGCGACAGGTCCCCGGCGCCAGCGATCGTGATCGCGTCGAAGTCGGTGGTCCCGATCTTGGTCTTGGTCGAGTCGACCTCGGCCTTCTCCTGCGACTGCACGGCGACGGTCGGGCGCTGGTTGATGACCGGGACGGTCAGCTTCATGCCCGAGGCAGGGGTGGGGAGACGACGGGTGGAGCTGAGGAACGGGCGGCTCAGGTCGATGACGCCGATCAGCTCCGTCAGGTACGTCGGCGGAACGACGCCGATGTTGTCGGTGGTGATGACGTCATCGAGCGTCCGGGCCTCGACGTCCGGGATGCGCTCGCCGGTCATCATCCGGACGACGAGCTTGAGCCATTCGCCGCGGCTGACCTTCTGCTTCTCGTCCTCGGGCTTGGCCGTAGGGATCGAGATGTCCTGCCGGTGCCGGGTCTCGATCTTCTCGTCGAGCGCCTCGAACCGCTCCATGAACTTCGCCTGCAGGGCTTCCTGCGACTTGGCCCGCGCCTCGATCTGGGCGAAGGCCGCGAGCAGGGCAGCGTTGTCCTGTGCCCCGTCGACCGGGGCGATCTCCGTTGCGTCGCCCATCGGGGCATCTCCTTCTGCTTGCGAGCGGACGGCAAGAACAGCGGCCTGCTCGCCATAGGCCGGCTGGTAGGTGGTCGAAACGGCGTGAAGCTGGGCCTTCGTCCAGAGACGATGCCGGCGGCCGTTCCTGCGCCCGATCGTGGTCCCGCCGGGAATCTCGATGACCTCGGCGGATGCGCGGTTGACGATCCCCTCCGAAGCGAGGGCCAGTACCTCGTCGCCGCGCTGGGTGTTGGCGACCTTGAAGGTCATGTGTGCCCCGTCCGGGCGGTCCTCGTACGAGATGCCGCGGCCGACGGGATGACGGGTGATCTTGGGCTCGCCGTAGGAGCCGACGCCGAAGTGGACCTCGTGCTCGAGGCCCATGAGCATGACCTTGGAAGGATCGGGAACGTCGAAGGCGCCGCGGGCGAACTCCTCCGTCCCGTCGCGCATGTTGGCGATGGCGCCCCACGGCATGATCCGGATGTCCATCTCACGCTTGGCGGCATCGCGGACCTGGATGTCGGGCTCATCGTTGTCGATGGCCATCGGCAGGATTGCGACAGGCTCCTCATCCTCGGCACGCGCCTGAATGGCATTGGGCATCTCGTCCGCCTTTTTGTCGGGGTTGGCCTCGGTCCATGCCCGCCGGACACAGGCGACCGCCGCCGCTTGGTCGGCGGAGGGAATCTGGACGGG
>Ga0065712_10000199_pt1 | contig 30352 bp, 23 predicted proteins | sample MisRhiReplicate1_FD_59099 | JGI IMG/M metagenome (GOLD analysis project Ga0065712, IMG submission 59099) | Miscanthus rhizosphere microbial communities from Kellogg Biological Station, MSU, sample Rhizosphere Soil Replicate 1: eDNA_1 v3... | ecosystem: Host-associated > Plants > Roots >...
ACCGACAATGAAAGCAGGATTTGCCGTGGACATGGTATAAATTTCCTCAGCCGTGCAACCGAATGCAGACATGTAGCCGCGCAGGAGGCGGATCGATTCTACCGAATTGGGAAATAGCGGCTCACCGGCGTCAGAAGAGAGCGTGCAGTGCTCGGGGCCCACTGTACGGATCGCCTTGTACATATTCGCGGGGTCTATGCCGAGCAGTGGTGATAACTCATCGAACGTAAAGTTGAGCCACAAGCCCGCTGCGGCCGCCTCTGTCATTTCCTCGATAGTCAAATTGACAAACGGACTGAAGGGATGATCGACAACTGCTTTTTTGAAGCCGATTTTTTGGCTGAATTCCGCTAGCGCCCGAAACTCGGGTTTAGTCGGATGGCCAAAAAAGATCGCCGCGTTGTGGTCGTGAGCCAGACGAAAGATTTCTTCGATCTCGGATAAAAGCCGGCCCTTATCGTCAAGCAAGTAATGCCCATATTTTAGCGCATCGGACCAGGGCAGAGGTTCGGTGTGCGCATTGGGATCGGCGCTCTTGTCCCAAGCACTCGGTTTACCGCCAACAATCGCGAGCGTATTGGCCGAAGTGTTGTTAGGCATCCAGAGGCCAACGACACCCGCCTTCAGCATTTTAGCCGACCACGCGGGCTCGATTTTCGAGAGAAAACCTTGAGTGACCGAGCTTCCCGGCCAAACATGCGCCGGGGTCAAGTTTCTTTCGGCGCACCAGGACTCCAGCGCGTTCCGCACCCCGGCCACGGTTCCGGCGGGATCCTTTCTGCCGACAATTGTTTTATAGAGAATGCCTTTCATGCGGCTCTTTGACGCCAGCTTCGCGACACCGAGCGCGTCTTGCTGCCCTTCGTGCGCGTGGCAGTGAATATCGATGGCGTCCTCCACGCCGAGTACATAATCAATCGAGGGGTCCACTGGTCCTTGCTTAAAGCCGCGGCGGGCCGGATAAGAGGTCACGGATCGAATTGCGCTCGGAGTCGCATAGTTTGGATTTGTTTCCGCCATGGTCGAGCCTCCCGTTTCTGGAATTGGTGGGACCTTATCGCGTCCTTTCTCGCCGGGCAAATCCCTAGGACAGTGCGCGAACAGACTTTGCGTATCTTCTCCAGCGGACTCGGACTCATCGCTGCACTGCGCCAAGCCAACTCATATTGCGACAGCGCGCAATGGGAATACCTTGATGCAAGCCGGCACCGCGTCAATTTTAAACTGCTCCCGAGGAAATCCGAAAGGTAAGCTAGCTTCTTTACTTTATGGAGTTGCGGAACTTCTTCGCCCGGCGAACGAAGTAGTCCCACATGGATTCGAGCCGGTGTGGCGTGTAGATTTGCTCGTATTTTACCGCTGCTTCTTCATCGCTCGTCCAGGACGGATCGCCTGACGCGGTAGCCATGAGTTGAATGCGCGCTGCTTTTTCCAGGAAGATTGCATAAAGCGTTGCGACTTCAATGGACTCACCAACGACCGTAGAGCCGTGGTTTTTCATCAGCACGCCGCGGCAATCGCCAAGGCTCTTGGCAACTTCGACGCCGAGTTCCGGAGTTCTAATCAAGGCCGTCGTGAAATCAAAGGTCGGCAAGCCTTCGTGGAAAATATTCCCTTCGTGGCTGATGGGACGGAGTTTTTGCCCCAGCGCGCCAAAAGCGGTGGCGTAGGGTGGGTGCGAATGGACGACACAGTTCACATCGCGACGCGCCTTCATGATTTCGGTATGAATAAAAACTTCGGAGTGCCGCTCGTATTTGCCATCCGCTTTTTTTCCCGTTTCAATATCGACGACGATAAGATGCTGCGGTCGGATCTCTTCGAAGCCGAAGCTGTGCGGCTTCATGAGAATACGGTTTTGGCCGGGTATACGAACCGAGACGTGGCCGAGAATATTGTCCCAATGACCTTCATTCGCGAGAATGTTGCACGAGTAGGCAAGTTTTTCTTTCATCTCTTTGATGTTGACTGCCATTGATCACTCCTTCGGGATCTTGTGGACGGATGATGGGATCGCGCGCTGCCAACCATCAGGATCTGCTGCGCAAGCGGAATCTTTGAATTTTTCCGGTGACGGTTTTCGGCAAATCCTCGACGAACTCTACCCAGCGCGGATATTTGTAAGGGGCCAATTTGCTCTTTACATGATTCTGCAACTCAAGGCGAAGCTCCGGACTGGGTTTAAACTCGCTCTTCAACAGCACGAATGCCTTGGGCTTCAATAAGCCGTCGGCATCGGTATCGCCGATGACCCCCGACTCGAGAACTGCAGGGTGTTCCATCAAGGTGTTTTCGATTTCTATGGGCGATACCCATAAACCGCCCACCTTCATCATGTCGTCGGAACGCCCACAGTACCAATAATAGCCTTCGCCGTCGCAATAATAGGTGTCGCCGGTTTTAAGCCATTCACCCTGCATGGTCCGCTTCGTTTGTTCGTGCTTGTTCCAATAGTACGGCGAATTGGCATCCCCTTTGACCATCAGATTACCGACTTGTCCAATGGGAAGTTCTCTACCATCGTCATCGACGATTTTAGCCTCGAATGCCGGGGTCACCTCGCCACTGCTGCCGGCCTTGGCCCGGCCAGGGCGATTGGCGAGAAAGTCGTGCGCCGCTTCGGTGGAGCCGACAACGTCCAACAATTCGAGCCCGGTGCTGTCCCTCCATTGATGGAACATCGCCGGCGGCAGGGGCTCACCGGACGAAAGGCAAATCCGTAACGAGCTGAGATCGTATTTCTTTTGCACGCGCAAAAAACGCGCGTATAAAGTGGGCACTGAAAAAAAGAATGTCGGTCGGTACTTCTCGACCACTTGCAAAATCTTTTCGGGGTCGGGTTTTTCCGGCCAGAGCACGGTCGACGCACCGAAACGGAAAGGAAAATAAAGAGAATTTCCCAACCCGTAGGAGAAAAACATTTTCGATGCCGAGAAGCAGAGGTCATGGCCGCTCATTCCCAGCACCGGCTTGACGAACAAGTCGGTGATCGTGATCATGTCATGCTGCAGGTGGACGGCTCCTTTCGGACTCCCAGTGCTGCCCGACGTGTAACCCCAAAAGCAAACGTCGTCCTTGGTCGTCGTCTCCGCGTCGAGCTTTTCTGAGGCATTGGCAATTACCTCTGCGTATGAAAGCGCCTTTCCACGTGCCGCGCCGACAACTATCACGCGCTTCAAGAAGGGGGTGTTGTTCCAGATCTTCTCGATTTCCGGCAGAACCGACTCGTGTACGACAATCGCACGTGCCCGGCTATCGTTGATTAAATACCCGTAGTCCTTGGCGAACATCCAGGGATTGGTCGGCACTGCTACAGCGCCGATCTTGATCGCGCCAAAAAAGCTATAGGCAAACTCCGGCGAATCCGGCAAAATCAAAAGCACGCGGTTTTCGATTTCAATGCCGAGATTTCTTAGAGCGTTGCCGGTGCGGTTAACCTTTTCAAAAACTTCCTGGTAGGTGATCTTTTGGTCGTCGTAGTAGATGGCGATTTTGCCGCCGCGACCTTGTGCAATATTTTCATCAACAAAGGTCGTGGCGGCATTATAAACGTCGGGGAGATCGACTTTCATGAACGGGGGATTGAAGGCTCGGGGTCAGAGGCCTCGAGGTGCGTGGTTATTCTCCTCCGATAATCTCGCCTTGGACATCGGTGGCGATGACGACCGATTTCGAATCGGTATAATGCTCGATCGCCTCATCGCCGTGCTCTTTGCCAAGGCCGCTTTGTTTGACGCCCCCGAAGGGCAACTCGTCATAAATGATCTGCGCTGAATTCACCCAGGTGTAACCCGCTTCAATATTTTCGGCCCCATACATTGCCCGATTGATGTCGCGTGTCCAGATCGAGGAGCCGAGGCCGAAGATCGAGCCGTTAGCTTGCTCGATCGCCTGATCGAGATTTTTTACCCTAATGATCGGCAATGCTGGACCAAAAACTTCTTCTTGGATCATTCGCGAAGCTGGACTCACATCGGCGACCAAGGTCGGCTGAAGGTAAAAACCTTTATCGTAATCATCGCCTTGGGGTCTGGTCGCGCCGTAAAGAACTTTTGCGCCGCGTTTCACCGCGTCTTCCACCTGCTCTTCAACTTCTTGGCGTTGTTCCTTGGTATGGAGCGGTCCCATTAAAACACCGGGTTTGAGGCCGTTACCGACAGTGATCTTTTTGGCTTTTTCGACAAGCTTCTCCATAAATACATCAGCGATGGTGTCGAAGAGATAAAGCCGTTTAACCGCCAAACACGCCTGCCCGCAATTGAAAAACCGGCCGACGGAAGCGGCGCTGACCGCCCGATCGAGATCGGCATCATCACATACGATCATTGGGTCGCTGCCGCCCAACTCCAGGGTCACATGTTTAAAATCTTTGGCCGCCGACTGCATCACTCGGCGGCCGGTGTCCGTCGCACCGGTAAAGCCGATTTTGCGGACCTTCGGACTGACCAAAAGCTCTTCACCCACGACGCTTCCCGGACCTGTCACAACGTTCAAGACCCCTTTGGGACCACCGCCGTCTTGAATCGCCTTGTCGATGATCTCACAACAGCGAATATCCGTCAGGGGGGTGGTGCCGGCCGGTTTGACGACTACCGTGTTGCCCGCCAGCAATGCCGGGCCGAGTTTGTTTCCCATCAGCGAGACCGGAAAGTTCCATGGCACGATCGATCCGCATACGCCCAGCGGTTTACGGAGAACCAGCCCATGACGACCGGTATCGAGCAATACCGCGCTGGTGCGCATCGTCTTTGCCATGCCGCCGTAATGATCCAAGGTATGAACGAACCGGCGAATTTCCAAAATCGACTCGCGCATCGGCTTGCCCTGTTCTTTGGTCAGAAGTGTGGCAAGTTCTTTTTCGTGTTGAAGAATTGTGTGGCCAGCAGCCAGCAAAATCGCACCGCGCTTGGCTGGAGCCATGGTGGACCACTTTTTGAGCGCGGATTGCGCGACATCGATCGCTTGCCGGACATCGTTGATCGTCCCTTTGGGTACGGTGTCGACCATTTCACCAGTGGCCGGATTGCGGACCTCAGTGGTTTGCCCGCTCTCGGAATCGGCCGGCGCGCTGGCGACTAACATTTTTGCCATGATGATCCTCCTGATCCTCTCTCAGAAAATAGAGAAAAATCATGTTCATAGGTGGAAGTCAAGAATTCGTGCTGCGGTAAAATATTGACAGGAATGAGGATTATAGTTAGTGCATCGTTGATGCGCGGATCGAAACGGACGAGAGGGCGCAATGCAGTGGAGTACACGCCTTGAAGAAATGGCTCAAACGGATCGGCGCGGGACTGATTGTCCTCCTCATTATTCTGCAGTTTCTTCCGGTGGAGCAGAGCAATCCCGCCGAACGGCGAAAATTTCGCGCGCCCGCCGATGTTGAAGCGGTCTTACGCCGCGCTTGTTATGATTGCCATTCTAATGAAACTGTCTGGCCGTGGTATTCGAAAATTGCGCCGTTATCATTCTTGCTCGCAAACGACGTCAAGGAAGGACGACGGGAAGTCAATTTTTCTACTTGGACAACGTACAACGACCAGCGCAGGGCACGGAAATTAAAAGAAATCGTCAAAGAGGTCCAAAGCGGCGAAATGCCGCCTTGGTATTATGTGCCACTCCATCCGAACGCCAAGTTATCGCCCACCGATAGACAGGCAATTATCAACTGGGCCAAGCAGGACTAAGCCGGCGTCGATCGGCGTCGACGGCAAGTATCAAACCAACCAGGAGGACAAATGACGAATCAGCAAACCGCGGTTGCGGTGTTCGGCGGCGGCTGTTTCTGGTGCACCGAAGCGGTATTCGATGAGCTCCGCGGGGTGAAATCCGTTGTTTCCGGTTATGCCGGGGGAACGACCAAGAGCCCGACCTATGAACAAGTTTCCTCAGGTAAAACCGGTCACGCGGAGGCGATCAAGATAGAATTCGACCCCGCTCAGATTTCATTCCGCGACTTGATGACGGTGTTCTTTGCCACCCATGATCCCACGACTCTAAATCGTCAGGGAAATGACGTGGGCACTCAGTATCGGTCGGCAATCTTTTTTACTGACGACCAACAAAAAGCCGAGGCTGCGAGCTTCATAAAGGAATTAGAGGAGGCGAAGACATTTAAAAATTCAATTGTCACGAGTTTGGAGCCGTTCACTGATTTCTACCCGGCGGAAGATTACCACCAAAAATTTTACGCCAATAATCCTTATCAACCCTATTGCCAGTACTCGATTCCGCCAAAGCTGAACAAATTGCACAAGCAATTTTCAACATTGCTAAAATCGCACGGCAAATCTGTTTGAACTCCCGCCGGTACGTGTGACATGTTCGGCTCAAGTGCTATCATGGTCAGGCGATGAATCTTTCACAGCTTCGCCGCCGCGTAACTGCTGGCAGCGCTGAAAGGTCCTCGGCCACTAAAGTCTGTTTGAGCAACGTTAGCGTGATCCAAAGTAGGATCTAATCGACCATTAGTTCCGCCGACAAGTACGATGCCGCTAGCAAAGGAAAAAATCGAAACTCAGCGTAAACAGAACGAACGCCGTCTGGTGATCGTATCTAATCGGCTGCCGTTCACCCTCACGATCTGCGACGGCGTCCTGCAATTTCAGGCGAGTGCCGGCGGACTGGTTACCGGATTGGCTTCTTTTCAGGAATCACGCGAGCACGCTTCGGCGCTGCCCTTTGAACATCTTTGGGTTGGCTGGCCGGGGAGCAGCGTCGACAGTTCGCTCCAGCAGCAAGTCATCGAGGAATCCTTTTCGCGGTGCTGCGCCTACCCGATATTTCTCAGCGCCGAACAGATGGACCAGTTCTATTTGGGTTTTTGTAACGCGACGATTTGGCCTCTCTTTCACTACTTTACCTCGTACACGGTTTACCAGCCGCGATTTTGGGAGGAGTACAAACAGATCAACAATCTTTTTGCCGACGCTCTCAAGGCGGTCCTGAGACCTGACGATATCGTTTGGGTACACGATTACCACCTCATGCTTTTGCCGCGTTTGCTCAAAGCTCGTCATTCTCAGCTCTCAGTAGGTTTTTTTCTCCACATTCCTTTTCCATCTTTCGAGGTATTTCGGTTACTGCCGGCAGAGTGGCGTCGCGGCATTCTCGAGGGGATTTTGGGCGCCGATCTGATCGGATTTCACACCTACGAGTATACGCATCATTTTTTGCAATCCACGTTGCGTATTCTCGGTTACGAGCATCACATGGGGCAAATCGAGACCGCGGATCATGTTGCACGCGTCGACACATTCCCGATGGGGATTGACGTTCAAAAATTTGCTGCGTCGTCACTGGATCAGGATATCGCCCGCGAGGCGCGCGAACTCAAAGAGATGCTCAGCGGTGTGCGACTGATCCTGTCCGTGGATCGGCTCGACTATTCAAAAGGAATTTTGAACCGTCTGGAGGGCTTCGAATTATTTCTGGAAGTGAATCCCGAGTACCACAGCAAGGTGGCGCTGCTGATGGTTGTCGTGCCGTCACGGATCGGGGTCGTTCAATACGAGCTGATGAAACGCCAGATTGAAGAGCTCGTCGGAAAAATCAATGGCCGATTCGGTCGCGTCGGTTGGACTCCGGTCGTCTATCAATATCGCCAGGTGCCGTTCACCTCATTGGCGGCACTTTATTCGGTCGGTGACGTTTGCCTCGTCACGCCGCTACGCGACGGTATGAACTTGGTTGCCAAAGAATATGTGGCAACCAGGGGTGATGGCGTCGGTATGCTGATTCTCAGCGAGATGGCGGGCGCCGCCAAAGAACTTCCGGAAGCGATTATCGTCAATCCAAACGACCGGAGGGAAATTGCCGCGGCGCTGAAGGAAGCGCTGGAAACGCCCGCCGATGAGCAACAAGCGCGCAACCGTCTCATGCAGCGGCGGTTACGAAGATACGATGTAACGCGCTGGGCGCGCGATTTTTTGAGCTCTCTGGTCGGCATGCGCGAGATTCAGACGCCGCTTGAATCCAAACTTTTATCCATCGACGGCACACGCGAAATCTTGGATCAGTACCGATCGAGTGAGCGGCGGCTGTTGTTCCTCGACTATGACGGTACCTTGACGCCGCTGGTACGCCACCCCGCTATGGCAAAGCCTGATCGAAAAGTCCGCGAGCTGCTTAGAACCCTCGCGGCGCAGCCAAAGAACAATGTGGTGATTGCCAGCGGACGGGAGCGACAGACTCTCCAGGAGTGGTTCGGCTCCTTACCGCTCGGCTTGGTCGCGGAGCACGGTGCATGGATCAAATTTGCTGGACAAGATTGGCAGCATCCCAAGCCGTTCAACACCGATTGGAAACGCGACTTGCTCCCGATTCTGGAGATATACGCAGATCGATTGCCGGGAGCTTTTGTCGAAGAAAAAGAAGATGCGGTCGCCTGGCATTTTCGTATGGCAGATCCCGAACAAGCCGAACTGCGCGCGCCGGAGCTAGTCGACCATATGACTCACCTCACGGCAAAGACGGATTTACAGGTCGTGCTTGGGAGTAAGGTAGTCGAAATCAGGCGCGCCGGAGTCGACAAAGGAACCGCAGCATTAAATTGGCTTAATGACAGTGATTACGACTTTATTATCGGCATCGGCGATGACACGACAGATGAAGATCTCTTCAAGAATATGCCCGCCTCAGCCTTAACGATCCGAGTGGGAATTGCACCCACCCTCGCACGCTATGCGGTATCGAGCAGCGCTGAAGTGATTGAGCTTTTAGGAGTTTTGACGAGAGAAGCGCATCTTGCCGGGCGTTTGAATGTAACGGGAAGGCAGCGCGGCTGAGCTAAAAAAGACGACCAGAAACTCCACGGAGCTTCGTTTTGCCTAATCCGATGTACCTCGGGCATATTATTTCTGATCGGCCTCACATTAACTTTGCGGTCCGTTTTCGCAGCTATCCTCACCGTCGCGGTCGCGACTGGTTTCACATCCGGGTTTGCCGCGACGAAAAGCGATTGCTGCTCCGTCTGGGCGAGCCCTATGAGCGGTATCTCCGCTCAGTTGAACGCTGGCTACCCGGGCTTTTTAAAAATTTGTCTCAAGTCGTCTTCCTGCGCTGCCCGGTTTGCTTTTTGCCAGTTTCGAAATACTCGCTTTTCACCGCGATGGCGGCTTCGCTCTCGTCCTCCTCCGTCCACACTCCTAAACTGTAACCATACCACGGCATGCGCGGTTTGAGCGGCGGCAGCTCGAGCTCTTCCCAGATTTTTCTGGAGCGCTCCATGAATTCTCTTTTCGGCAAGGATACCGGTGTATACGGCCAGGGCCGGACGGCATTGATCAGGAGCGATGAGGTCCAGGNAGGTCGCTTGTCTTCGCTCTCGCGGCCGGGCGNATACGTTGAAGGATCGAGGCCCGGCGGTTTGCCTTTTGCGANGGTCACGTCTTCGTCGGGTCTCATATTGTAGCAGATGGCCCAGTTGATCATCGCCGGGTCGCGAATGTCTACGTCCTCATCAACCGCGACGCAGATTTTTGCATAGGCGCCGGTAAATCCCGCGGATGCGTTGAGCGCTCGCCAGGCGTCGGCTTTGCTGCCGTGGCGCATTTTGATCACGCAGTAGGCCTGACCGCTGCCGCTCACTTCGTCGTGCAGCGCGACGTCGAGCACAGCGGCGTTGCCGCTGTCGTGGCGAAGAAATTTGTAGATAATTTTTTCCGTCCCGGTGTGCTTAATCTTACTCGATTCGCTGGGCGGAAACTGGCTCATGAGCGCTGTATAAATGGCATCGCGTCGGTGCGTGATACAGCTGACTTCCAAAAAAGGCGACACCGAGCGATGTCCCATATAGCCTGGGTATTCTCCAAACGGGCCTTCGGGCTCGATGATATCGGTGGGAATTGTTCCTTCAATAATAATTTCGGCGGTTGCCGGCACGAGCAGATCGACCGTTTTTGCTTGGACCACTTCGACCGGCGCTTCTGCCAAGCCGCCGGCCAAACGGTATTCGTCAAAATCATAGGGGATTTTCGCGGTCGCGGAGTAGGCGATGCTCGGCACCACACCGATCGCGATACAGGCCTCAAGACGTTTACCTTTGGCTTTGCACTTTCGCCAGTGCTGTCCCATGTGTTGCGTGACAAAAAAACCACCGGCGCGATTCGGCGCTTTGATCTGACTGCGGTAGTTGCCAATGTTGTAAATTCCAGTTTCGAGATCTTTGGTGATCCAGTTAGCGGAGGTCAGATAGGGCGCATTATCGAATCCTGGCGTAGAAATGGGCACGGGAATCATATCCAGGCCATGTCCGTTTAGTAAATCCTGTCCCTGCCAGATTACTTCCTGTGCCGGCGCGCGAATGACAGTCACGGGCTCGATGGGATGCAATTGTGCGCGCGTCCAGCGCTCATGAATCTCCTCGGGATCGCACATCATTCCGATCGCATAAATTTCGGTGGTTGCAGCCAATGTACCTACCGTGACCGGCATCGTGTAGCGCCGGCCTGTGCTGTCAATGACTTTTTCAAAGATAAACGCCTTTCGTTCCGCTTCCTCCAGGCCGCGGAATTGCCAGCGTACGAGCGGCATCAGTTCGGTGTCTTTATTGATTTCGCGGGTGATGCGAATCAGCTTGCCATGTTGCTCAAGCGCTTGTAGATGCGCGCGAAAATCTTGGTAATATCCATTTTCCGCCATGCGGTGCTCCCTTGAATGATGTTTCTGCCATCTATCAACCGTGCCTCACAGCTTGTCAAGTAAAGGTATTGCAAATTGACGTAGACAAATACTTCCGAAAGGAGAAACAAGCGGAAAAAATTGTCGAAGTTGATGCTTGGAAAGCTCGCTTTGGAGGCGAAATCCCCGACAGCGGGGTTTATTCTTGTGCGATTGTGTGCACGTTTGATACACTGGCCGTTCGATTTTCATGAATGAAACTCTCCCCAGTCCGGCAAATAAATGACTAGCAAACTGGCTCGAATCGCGTTGAAAATCGTAGCGCGAACTAGTCTTTCTCGACAGCCTTCGTCGCAGAAAACCCTCCATTGGCTGCGGCTCTTGATCGCTTTAGCCTTGTTTCTCACTGCGGCGTTTGCGTCCTGGGCCCCGCATGGATTGGTTCTGCCGGTCTATTACATTGTCAGTGTGGTTATGGTCATCGCCCTGCCTCGAAGTCGTGACCGACTGGTGCTCGCAACGCTCTGCACGTCGTTAATCTTCGTCGAACTCGTTTCGTCATTGGTGACTTCTCAAACACGCTATTCGGGTAATCTCCTCAACCACGGTGTCGCACTGGCGGTGCTCTGGACCTTGGTAGTGTCAGTCTCACGGCACCGCCGTATGCAAAAATTCGTGCGGGAGAATGAACGGATAGCCAATGATCGGCTGGCCCAACTCAATACAGTCTATGCCTCCGCGCCGGTGGGCTTGTGTTTCGTCGATCGAGATCTACGCTACGTATCCGTTAACAATGCACTAGCGGAACTCTATGGGGCTTCACCGGAGTTTTTTGTTGGAAAAACTGTCCGTGAAGCGGTTCCCGAGATCGCCGATACAGTGGAAGCGCACTACCAACGCGTCCTCGATACCGGTGAGCCCGTCATCGATGAAGAACTGCAGAGCAGCTCGCGTAACGCTTCGAAACCACTCAATTATAGCTTGTACAGTTATTACCCCGTACAGAACAATTACAGGGAGATGATCGGGGTCAATGTCGCAGTGCGCGATATTACTCGACGCAAGGAAGCGGAGTCGGATACACTTTTTCTACTCGATCTTGGCGAAGCGATACGTTTTGCGGCCGATGGAGACGAGCTTCTTTGGTCTGTGGCTGTGGCTTTGGGCGAGCACTTGAGGATGAGCCGTTGCGCTTTCTTCGAGGTCGCGGGAGAGGGCGGTCGGCTAGCCCTGCGCCGTGACTATCATCGACACCTGCCATCTTTGAGCGGCAGTTCCCTTGCCGATGCGTTGAGTATGCTGATCAGGGAACCCGTGAGCGCCGCCCGAGTGGTGGCGATCTCCGATATCGAACAGGACCGGCGTGCGACCGAGCATCTAGGCAGCTATCAAGCGGCGAGCATTCGTGCCTGCGCGCTCGCGCCGGTGGTTCGCGACGACCGACTTCTGGCTGTTCTGCTGGTCGCAAGCGCTGATCCTCACGAATGGAGCGAACGGGAAATCACCCTCATTAACATCGTCGCTGAGCGGTGCTTGTTGGCGGTAGAAAAGTTGCGGCTTGACAAGATTCTACGCGAAAGCGACGCCGCTCTACGTGACGCAGATCGGCGCAAAGACGAGTTTTTGGCCACATTGGCGCATGAGCTGCGTAACCCGCTTTCGCTGATCCGCAATGTCAGCGCGCTGCAAAATACGCCAGCCTCTCCCAAAGATGATCCACGGTGGGGACAGGATATTATCGAAAGACAGGTGAATTATCTCACGCATTTGACCGATGACCTGTTCGACGTCAGTCGAATTACGCGCGATAAGTTGGAGCTCCAAAAGGAGCGACTCAATTTGATCGAAGTCATCCATGCCGCTGTGGAAGCGAGCCGGCCAATAATCGAGCAACGGAATCATGAACTTACTCTCACACTGTCGGAGCAATGTATCTATGTAGACGCAGACCGTGTGAGGCTCACTCAAGTCGTCGCAAATCTATTGAACAATGCGGCAAAGTACAGCCCGAACGGCGGCCACATCTGGTTAAATGTCGAACAAGCCGGCGATTCAGTGGTGGTGCGAGTAAGGGATACGGGTATTGGCATCGCAGCCGAAAATCTTCCTCGCTTGTTCGATTTATTCTACCAAGTCGATCGCTCCTTCAATCGGGCGGAAGGTGGGCTCGGGCTCGGCTTAACGCTGGTGCAGCGGCTGGTTGAGATGCATGGCGGAAAAGTAGGAGTCCGCAGTGATGGCTTGAACCGAGGTAGCGAATTCACAGTTCATCTCACCGTCGTGCCTGAACTGTCGCTGCTCGGGCACGATGCACCGCCTAATGAAGATGGCCCTACGGCGGATAGCCGGGGAGGGAGGCGCATTTTGGTGGCTGACGATTTTCCCCAATCCGCCGAAATTCTTGCCCGGCTCTTGCGCCAGGATGGCAATGTAGTGCAGATCGCGCGGGACGGAGTTGAGGCGATCGAAGCCGCCGCTCAGTTCCGTCCAGACGTGGTGGTACTCGACATTTCGATGCCAAAGCTCGGTGGCTACGAAGCGGCGCGCATTATCCGCGAGCAGCCTTGGGGAAAGCGCATGTTTTTGGTCGCGCTTTCAGGCTGGGGACACCACCTCGATCAGCAGCGAAGTAAGGAATCGGGATTTGATGCGCATCTCACCAAGCCCGCGAAATACGAAAAGCTGATGGAAGTGCTCGACCTCGTCGCGGCGACTGAACAAGCCGAATTGCTTCCTGACCGTGAGCTCTAGATTCGGCGATTCGTTAAGCATCCTTTAACGTTCTACGGACCAACAAGTATATTCAACCGGCTCTAGCCCGCGCCGGAGAAAATCGCTATACAAGTAGCGTAAACAATCGGCTGTTTTCCAGAGGAGGCAGTTACGGCCAAATTGGGTTTTGTCGGCCTAGGTGTAATGGGGAGCCGGATGGCGTGGCGTCTTGTTGCCGCTGGTCATACGGTCACCGGATATAATCGCACCAAGGAAAAGGCGCAATCGCTCGTCGAAGCTGGAATGAGGTGGGCTGATAGTCCGCGTGCGGTGACGGAATCGTCGGACGTCGTCTTCTCCATGATCGCGAACAACCATGCCTTGCGAGCGGTCACCGAGGGTAAAGACGGGATCGTCGCCGGATTGAGCAGCGGAAAAATCTACGTCGAGATGAGCACAGTCAGTCCGGCCGCCATCCGCGAGCTGGCCCAACAAGTTGAAAGCAAGGCCGCCGAGATGCTCGATGCGCCGGTGTCGGGCAGTTCGATTACTTTGGATGAAGGCAAGCTGTCATTTATGGTGGGCGGCAAAAAAACCGTCTTTGACAAGATCCTACCGTATCTCCAAGCCATTGGCCCAAAAGCGACTTATGTTGGCGGCCATGGCTTAGCGGCCGCCATGAAAATTGCCACCAATTTGAGCCTGGCCGTGCAGATGCTGGCCTTCAGCGAAGGTTTACTGCTGGCAGAAAAGAGCGGCATCACGCGTGACACCGCAGTCGAAGTGCTTCTCAACAGCGTTATGGCCTCCCCGATGGTGAAATATCGCGGCCCGTTCGTATTGAAAATGCCCGATGAAGCGATCTTTGACGTTAACATGATGCAAAAAGATTTGTTGCTCGCCTTAGAAATGGGCCGGCAGCTCGACGTGCCACTGCCGACAACGGCGATCACCAACGAAATGCTTACCACCACCCGCGCCATGGGTTTGGCGAAAAAAGATTTTGCGATTTTGTTCGAAGCGTTGGCTCGTATGGCCGGGATGAAGAATGGGTGAATTGAAGTAATGGAATGTTGGAGTGGTGGTTCCGGACAACCCAATACTCCAAAACTCCGGCCGTCCAACTCTCAGACGTAAGGTACCATGGTTCAAACCAACAAGAAGAAATCTCGCGTGCCAAAGCCCGTCTCCGTCCGCGACGAGCGTTGGCTGCATTTCTATCGTCAGATGGTCAAAATCCGGCTCTTCGAGGAAGAGGTCAACCAGCTCTATCTCGGTGCCAAGATGCCGGGCTTGGCTCATCTTTACATCGGCGAAGAAGCGATCGCTGTAGGTGTATGCGAAGCACTGCGCCAAACCGACTACATTACCAGTACTCACCGCGGCCACGGTCATTGTATTGCCAAGGGCGCGACACTGGACAAGATGTTTGCAGAGCTTCTGGGTAAGGCTGCTGGTTATTGCCACGGCAAAGGCGGATCGATGCATATCGCCGATCAAGAAAGCGGTAACCTGGGGGCCAACGCAATTGTCGGCGGCAGCACGGGTATTGCCACCGGCGCCGCATTATCGGCCCAAATGCGCGGCACCGAGCAAGTCGCGGTTTGTTTTTTTGGCGATGGTGCGTTGGGTCAAGGACTGCTCTACGAGTCCATGAATATGGCGGCGCTCTGGAGGCTGCCGGTGATCTACGTATGTGAAAACAACCAGTATAATGAGTACACACATTACAGCGAGACGACTGCGGGGTCGCTAACCGTCCGCGCCGAGGCTTTTGGAATTCCGACCGAAGCAATTGACGGCCAGGATGTCCGGATCGTACATCAAGCCGCGCTAAAGTCGGTCGACAAGGCGCGCCGGGGTGAGGGACCGAGCTTTATGTTGTGTAACACCTACCGTTTTTATGGCCATCACGTCGGAGACATTGATCGAACTTATTATCGGTCGAAACAAGAAGAAGAGGAATGGAAAAGCCAGCGCGATCCCGTGCAAATTCTCGCTCATTGGCTGCTCAAGAATAAATTGACCGATAACAGCTCGCTCGCTCGAATAGAAAGCACAATTGCAGCCGATATAAAGCGGGCCGTTAGCGCCGCCTTGGAAGCGCCGTATCCGCAAATCGACGAAGTAAGGCAGCACGTCTACGCTTAATCGACTGCGCGTTTTGTTAAGTTAGCGGCGAAAGTCGAATGGGAAATCGGTCCAGGCTTCCCCCTCATCGATAGCTACAGTTCAATGAGAGTGAAAAGCGACAACAGCTCCGTTTCCGAAACGAAGATCAGGCAGATCACCTTTGCCCAAGCGATCAACGAAGCCCTCGCTGAAGAGATGCGCCGCGATCCAACGGTGTTCATCATTGGCGAAGATGTCGCCGAAGCGGGGACGCCCTTCAAAGTGCTATCGGGACTGGTGAAAGAATTCGGCACCAAACGGGTGATCGACTCGCCGATTTCGGAGGCAGGCATCGCAGGGATCGGTGTCGGGGCGGCGATGACCGGCATGCGTCCGGTAGTCGACATCATGTTCGGCGATTTTCTGACTCTCACAATGGATCAGTTGGTCAACCAGGCGGCGAAAATCCGGTACATGTCCGGCGGCAAGCTAAAAGTCCCGCTGGTCTTGCGGACAACCCTGGGAGCTGCGCGTCGTTCTGCCGCGCAACACAGCCAAAGTCTCCATGCTTGGGTGAGTCATATTCCGGGATTGAAAGTTGTCGTGCCCGCCACACCGTATGACGCCAAGGGCCTGCTCAAGAGCGCAATCCGGGACGATAATCCGGTGGTCTTTTTCGAAGACAAGATGATGTATCAACTAAAGGGCTCGGTGCCCGAGGAAGAATACACGATTCCGCTCGGGGTAGCCGATATTAAGCGCACCGGCACGGATATTACATTGGTGGCGACCAGCAGCATGGTACAGGTCGCACTGGAAGCCGCCGGCAGTCTGCACGAAGCCGATATCAGCGCGGAAGTTATAGACGTGAGGACCACCGTGCCGCTCGACAAAGATACTTTGATCGGATCAGTCAGAAAAACCAGCCGGGCGATCGTCATCGACGAAGGATACGAAAGCTATGGTGTCACCGCAGAAATCGCATCGGTGATTGCGGAAGGCGCATTTTACTATCTCGATGCGCCGGTAAGGCGCATGGGTGCCATGGACGTGCCCGTGCCATTTTCGCCTGTGCTCGAAGATCAAACGGTCCCGACATCGGAGAAAGTCGCCGAAGTGGCACTGGGGCTTTGTAACGACCGATGAGGTTCAACACATTGAAGCAGTTCAAGTCGGAACCTCCGATTCGTCCAACGAGTTGCACTTTGAATGGCTTGAACAAGGAGTTTAGGTCATGGCGTTGAAAACCTTCGGCCTCATGGACGTCGATTGGGAACAGCGGGTCAACATCGACCGACTGCGCCGCGAACGTCTTGATCGCATCAAGGTGGCGCTGAAAAAGTCCGAATTGGGCGCGCTGCTCTGCTTCGACATGAACAATATTCGATACATCACGGCAACCCATATCGGCACTTGGGCGATGGATAAACTCGTACGCTTCTCGCTCCTGCCGCAGGAAGACGAGCCGATTTTGTGGGATTTTGGCTCAGCGGCGCGCCATCATCAGATTTATTGCCCCTGGCTCGGCGAGCGCTCGCGCGCCGGGATCTCAACCTTGCGCGGTGCTACGAATCCAGGCTCGGCGTTGGCGAGCGATGTGGCGAAAAAAATCAAGCTGGAGCTGGAGAAACGTCACCTGCAAAACGAACCCGTTGGCGTCGACGTCATCGAGATGCCCGTGCTTTTTGCTCTTCAAGCCGAAGGGATCAAGGTCGTTGATGGCCAGCAGCTTATGCACGAAGTGCGAAAGATCAAAACCCAGGACGAAATCACGCTGCTGAACACCGCCTGCATGATGGTCGATTCGGCCTATGATGAGCTGTATCGATTCATGAGACCAGGAGTAAAGGAGAACGAATGCGTCGGGGTCGTCAGCAAAGTTCTATACGACCTCGGTTCAGAGCACGTCGAGGGAGTTAATGCGATTTCAGGTGAGCGCTGTAGTCCCCATCCACACGTCTATACCGATCGTGTGCTCCGCCCCGGCGATCCGGCCTTTTTCGATATCCTGCACAGCTACAACGGTTACCGCACATGCTATTACCGGACATTCGCCGTTGGGAGTGCCTCCGGCGCGATGGTCGACGCCTATAAACGGTGCCGTGATTATATGGATGCGGCCATCAGCATCGTGAAACCAGGCATCACGACGGCTGACGTGGTCAAGCTTTGGCCGAAAGCGGAGGAGTTCGGCTTCGCAAACGAGGAAGCGGCTTTCGCATTACAATACGGCCACGGTGTTGGATTATCCATTTGGGAAAAGCCGATTTTCAGCCGCCTTGTTTCGCTCGACCATCCTGAGATCATCGAAGAAGGAATGGTATTCGCACTGGAAACGTATTGGCCTGCGTCAGATGGTTGGTCGGCTGCAAGGCTCGAGGAAGAACTAGTAGTGACCAAAGACGGGTGTGAAATCATCACGCGATTTCCCTCGGAAAAGTTGCTGGTGGTCGGCACACATTATTTCACCACCGGCGGGGAACTCTCGACGACACGCGAAACGCAGTCGAATCTGAATAATCCGGGAGCGCTGGATCGGGTAAAAAAATAAACGTAGACATTGAGGCGACCGGCGGTCGCCTCATGCATTTCTACAACAATCATCCATGCCGACCCACATCATCATGCCTGCCCTAGGCGTGGCGCAACAAACCGGTACGCTGCTCAAATGGCTGAAGCAGGAGGGTCAGTCGGTTTCCAAAGGCGAACCGGTCATGGAGATCGAGACCGACAAAGCGACGGTTGAAATCGAAGCGCCGGCAACCGGTATTTTGACTCAAGTGATCGCGCAACCCGGCGACGAAGTGCCGGTGGGAACTCGCATTGCGCTGATTCTTGCTCCCGGCGAGAGCGCGAGCGCAGCGATGCTCGAAAGCGGTCCGCGGGTCCAGTCCGGGGCAGGCTCTAATCCCTTTCCAAGGCTAGAGGAAAAAAGCTCGGGCGGCAGAAAAGCAACAGCATTGAGCGCGCCGTCGCTCCGTCAGCGAGAGGGCAGGGGTAGTCATTTTACGGCATCCAGCCCTGGGGAGCCGACAAAAATATCAGCGCCAGTGACCGCCGGTCGCATTCTCGCCTCGCCGGCGGCTAGAAGAATTGCTCGAGAAAGAGGTGTCCGGCTGGCGACGCTGAGAGGCAGCGGTCCCGAAGGCAGCATCTTGGTACGCGATATTCTTCAGGCTAAGATCACCGAACCCGCGCGGCCGAATGATGTTTCTGCGGCCAGCGAGCCGGTGCCCCTGAGTACGATGCGCCGCATTGTCGGTGAGCGCATGCTACAAAGTAAGCTGAGCGCGCCGCACTTTTACATCAGTATGGAAATCGACATGAGCGCCATCGGTAAACTTCGCAGGGAATGGCGCCAGCGCGGAAATGAAGTGATCCCGTCGATCAATGATTTTATCCTGCTCGCATGTGCTCATGCGCTCAAGCAGTTTCCCGCGGTGAATTCCAGCTATGGCGGGCAGGGAATAATACTCAACAAAAATATCAACCTCGGTATGGCGGTCGCCCTCGAAGAGGGATTGGTGGTGCCCGTCATTCGTGACGCCGACCAGTTGACGTTGCTCGAACTAACCGCCCGAACTCGTGATCTCATCGATAAGGCACAGAAAAAGAAACTTTTTCCGATGGACTACGATGGCGGTACCTTTACAGTCTCCAATCTCGGGATGCTCGGCGTCGATAGTTTCGTCGCGATCATTAACCCACCACAGTGTGCGATCTTGGCCACGGGGCGCATTGTACCGCGAGTCGTGGCGGAGGAAGACATGCTGGCGATCAGATCGATGATGACCGCCACACTCTCTGCCGATCACCGCATCATTGACGGAGCGGTCGGCGCGCGCTTTCTTCAACGCATCAAAAAAGTGCTCGAAGAGGCTTCCGTGTAATTCCTCCATGGGCAAAATCGTCATCCGAAATCTCACTAAGACTTATAGCGGTGGGGCGGTGGTGGCATTGCAGGATATCGACCTCGAGATCGCTGCGAATGAAAGCGTGTGCGTTTTGGGCCCGAGCGGCTGCGGCAAGACAACGTTGCTTAGAATTGTCGATTCTCTTATCGGCCGCGACCGCGGCGATGTGCTGATCGATGAAGAGCCGGTAAGGCGGCCGCGACCGGACGTCGCCGTGGTGTTTCAACATTTCGGGCTGTTTCCCTGGAAGCGGCTGGACGAGAATATCGCGTATGGCCTGGAGCTCCGCGGCAAGACGCGCGACGATATTGCGGCCATTGTCGAACGCTACGTCACGCTAATCGGTCTCAAAGGCTTTGAAAAATCATATCCCCACCAACTCTCCGGCGGGATGCAACAGCGCGCCGGTCTGGCTCGCGCCATGGCGATCAACCCCTCTGTGCTGCTCATGGACGAACCCTTCGGTGCGCTCGATGCGCAAACGAGAGAGTTGATGCAGGAAGAGCTGCTGCGCATCCTGGAAACCGAACGTAAGACGATGATCTTTGTCACTCACAGCATCGATGAAGCGATTGTGCTGGGGGACCGTATCGTGGTGATGTCATGTCGGCCAGGCCGCGTGCGACAGATTTTTCCCGTCGAAATTCCGCGCCCGCGAAAAATCTTAAGCGTGAGAGCGCATCCGCGCTATATCGAGCTTAGAAATGCGATCTGGGAAATGCTCAAATCGGAGCAGGAACCGATTTCTTCAAGCGAGAGGTGGCATGACCCGGCGCGGTAAAGTTCGTTTGCTTTCGCTAGTCGTTGTGCTCGGGTTGTGGGAATACTACGGCCGGCGTGTGAATCCGATCCTGTTTACCTACCCGCTCGCGATCTTTCGCGCTTTTATTGATCTGGTGCTTTCAGGCGAGCTGCAAAGCTATATGAGAGACAGCCTGCTGGTTTTGCTCTATGCGTCGATACTCTCGGTCATCGTCGGAGTGTTCTTCGGCGTAGTCATGGGACGCTACGCTCTGGTGGAGTGGGCAACGGATATTTACGTCAATGCTCTGTATTCCATGCCAATGGTCGCGATGGTGCCGCTGATCGTCCTATGGTTTGGTTTCAAAGTACCGGCCAAAGTCATCATTGTCTTTCTCTTCATGGTTTTTCCGATTCTGATCAATACCTATCAAGGTGTAAAAGACGTCGATCGCAATCTTCAGGAAGTCGCCCGCTCGTTTTGTTCGAGCGAAGCGCAGCTCTGGCGTCATCTGATTATTCCGTCAGCGCTACCATTTATTGTGGTCGGCATTCGGCTGGCCATCGGCCGTGGGCTGGTGGGAATGATCGTCTCGGAGTTTTATACATCCGTGACAGGGTTGGGCTACATGATCGTCCGTTACGCCAATGCCTTCGAGACCGATAAGCTCTTTGTCCCGATTGTCGTGGTTATGGTATTAGGAGTTGGGCTCATGTCGCTGGCGAAGTGGTTCGAAAGGCGTATCGCGCCGTGGAGAAATTTTGACGAACGGGAATAAAGGAGGCTCCGATGAAAAAAAGCATTCTTTTGACACTCGCTTGGCTCTGGCTTTGCACTAGCCCGCTGCAGGCGCAAACCAAGCACAAGGTCGTTTTTGGTGTGCCGGTGACGCCGCCAAACGTCGTCCATATTCCGCCGTACATTGCCAAGGAGCTGGGATTTTTTGCGGAAAACAACATCGATGTCGAGCTTGTTACCTTCGAAGGTGGCACTCAGACGCTGCGCGGCAGCGTGGCGGGCGGCCTGGACATCACCGGCACCAGCGCCGATCCGGCGATCGTCGCAGCGGCCAAAGGGGCGGGCACCAAAGTGCTCGGAAGCTACTCCCACAAGCTTTCGCAATCGATGCTGGTGCAAGGTGACATCAAAACCTGCAAGGATTTGAAGGGTCGTAAAATCGGTATCCAAGAAGTCGGCGCATTCAATGAAGTGATGAGCCGAGCGGTTCTGGCATCCTGCGGCCTCACCCCCAAAGACGTGCAATACGTGCCGGTAAGCACCAAGGGCCGCGTGCCGGGGCTGTTAACCAATCAGATCGATACGGCGATTCTGCACGTGGACCAGGCGATCGTGGCAAAAAAGAAAAAGCCGGACCTGAACATTTTGGTGAATCTCTGGGAGCCGTTACCGAAATGGCTCTACGCCGCTTACATCGCACCGGAAAAGGAAATTGCCAGCAATCGCCAGCTGTACATCGACCTGATGGCGGCACTGATCAAGGCCAACCGTTACATTTATAATAATAAAGCCAAAGTCGTTGAGATCGCCGCGAAATACACGCAGCAGGATAGCGATGCGGTGGCGCAAACCTATGACATTTTGGCCAATGCCGGAGCGTGGCCGGTGAACGATGGTCTCCCAAAGGACATGGTGGAGTGGACCATCAACAAGCAAGTCGAATTGGGCACGATCAAAGCTGAAGAGAAGCCGAGTTACGAAAAACTAGTCGATTTATCAATCGTCCAAGCCGCTTTGACAAAAGCTGGCGGGCGCCTGAAAGGCGACAAACGTTGGGATTAACGAGTGACAAAACTTGATGAAGCAGCAGAGAGGGCACGAATTTTCTTGCCATCTTTTTCTATGGCCAAACGAGATCAAGAAAATGAACTAGAGTCATCGGCTAGTGAAGCGGATTCGCCGTTCGGCGCACCCGTCACCATTGCGCTAAGCGACAGCATCGATCTTCATCCGTTTCGGCCTCGCGATATTCCGAGTGTGGTCGAAGAATATCTGGAACAATGCATGCGATCCGGATTTATTGAAGTCCGATTGATTCACGGCAAAGGCAAGGGAGTTCAGCGGAACATCGTGCGCTCTCTCTTGAGCAAGCACCCGGCGGTGCGCTCGTTCAGAGAAGCCCCGGTGGAGGCGGGAGGCTGGGGATCAACAATCGTCGTATTGAAATAGCAAAACTAGGTAGCGGCGAATGGATCCTCGCCTTTCGCGTTCAACAGAAAATAAAGTGTGATGGTCACGCCGATGGTAATGAAACTGTCGGCTAGATTAAACGCTGGCCAGTGATAGCTGGACCAGTAGACATCCAAAAAATCGATCACCTCGCCATGAAGCAGTCGATCGATCAAATTTCCGAGGGCTCCGCCTAGGATGAAGGCTAGGGCGGTGATCATGCCGGTCTCCTGATCGCGCAAGCGCCGGAGCATCGTCAGGATAAAACCGATCGCAACCACTGACACCAATATCAAAAACGGTAGACGAAAAGCTTGATGGCTGCGGGAGAACATGCCGAAAGCGGCCCCCGTATTGCGCACATAGGTAAGATTGAAGAAGCCGTCGATGATTGGAATCGAGCCATGCAGCGCCATGGTTCGATCGACGATCATCTTGCTTAGCTGATCGAGAACGATAATTGAAATCAGCCAAGCTATAACGAGCTTCCACTTGGCACTCAAACCGACGCTCCGGCTCTGAGGACCGCGGCGCACCGCGGACAAAGGGTGGGATGCGATGTGTCGGCGCCAACCTTCGTGTCGTATTTCCAGCAGCGCTCGCATTTTGCTCCCTCGGCTCGTGTCACCGCAATGCGGCAGCCCAGTAACGTTGCGTCGTAAGCGGTCCCATTCCCGTCGGCCGTGCCAACCGCCACGGTGGCGGAACTCGCCTGTGAAACGATCAACAAATCCTGAAGCCGAGTTCTATCCCGATCGATGAGATCCTGGAGAATCGAACTCTGATCACCGTTCCGCGGCTCGAATACAATCTTGGCATCGAGAGAATGGCCGATGATTCCCGCGGCGCGTGCCTGCTCCAAGGCCTTCAACACCTCGCTACGCTCTCTAAAGATGCGATCCCATTTTTCCGCTAGCTGAGGCTCGTTCAACTCTGGATCGGCTTGCGGGATCTGGGAAAGGAAGACACTTCCAAGCGCCTGGCGTTTGTCCGGCAAGTATTGCCAAATTTCTTCCGCCGTAAAAGACAAAATCGGCGCCATCAAGTGCACGAGAACCTCGAGAATGGAATGCAAGGTAGTTTGTGCCGCGCGTCGAGTTTTCGATGCGGTGCCTTCGCAATAAAGGCGATCTTTTACGATATCCAGGTACTGCGCGCTCAAGTCGACACTGCAAAAATTATTGAGGGTATGATAGACGACGTGGAATTCGTAATGATCATACGCGTCCCGGCAGCGGCGAAGCACGGCATGTGTGCGCTGCAGGATCCAGCGATCCATTTCATCGAGGTCCTGGATCTGAACACCATCCTTGGCCGGATCGAAATCGTAGAGATTGCTGATGAGAAATCGGGCGGTATTTCTCAGTCGCCGGTAGGCTTCGATCAGGCGATTGAGAATTTCGTCGGAGATACGGACGTCTTCGCGAAAATCTTCGGCGGCGACCCAAAGGCGGAGAATTTCTGCGCCAGATTTTTTCGTGATTTCTTGCGGCGCGACCACATTACCGAAAGACTTGGACATTTTCCGACCCTTGCCATCAAGCGTGAAACCGTGGGTGAGCACGCTTTCGTAAGGAGCCCGACCTCGGGTCGCCAAGGATGTGAGCAAGGCGGTATGAAACCAGCCGCGATGCTGATCGCTGCCTTCGAGGTAGAGATCGGCGCGGCGGCCTAAACGTGGGTCGGCCTCGACCACTGCTGCCCAGCTGATGCCCGAATCAAACCAAACGTCGAGAATGTCTTCTTCACGCGAAAAGTCGCGTCCGCCGCACTCAGGGCAAACCAGAGTCTCGGGGATCAGTTCGGCCAAAGGTAGGATAAACCAAGCATCTGATCCGGCTTTCTCAAAAATTGCCGCTGCGTGATTACACACTTCTTGTGTCAAAATGGCGCGATTGCATGTGCGGCAATAGACCGCCGGAATCGGCACGCCCCAGGAACGCTGGCGCGAAATGCACCAGTCCGGACGGCTTTCGAGCATGCCACCAATCCGGTCCGTGCCCCAGGGCGGAATCCAGCGCACCTGATCGATGGCGTCGAGTGCTTGTTGGCGCAAATCGTTTTTTTCCATCGAGACGAACCACTGCTCGGTGGCCCGAAAGATCACCGGGTTCTTGCAGCGCCAACAATGCGGATAGCTATGCGATAACGTCTCCTGTTTGAGCAAGGCGCCGCGATCGCTGAGTTTTTGAATAATAGACGCATCGGCCTTGAAAACCGATTGGCCCTGAAGATCGCCGGCTTCAGCAGTAAATCTGCCCTCGGCATCCACGGGAGCCGTGACCGGCAAGCCGTAACGAAGGCCGACTTCGTAGTCTTCCTGACCATGACCTGGGGCAATATGGACCGCGCCCGTACCTTGATCTTGGGTAACAAACTCACCGAGAATAATTTTCGAGTCGCGATCCAGCCACGGATGCCGGCAAACAATGCCTTCGAGCTCCGTGCCCGCCCAAGAGCCTGGCAAGATCTGGTAATCAGTCGTTTCGAGAGCCAATGCCTTCATTACGCCGTGAATCAATTCTTGATGAATGATGAGCTCACCCTGCGGAGTTTTAACGAGTTGGTATAAGAATTTCGGATGGACCGCGATGGCTTGGTTCGCCGGCAAGGTCCAAGGCGTGGTTGTCCAGATGACGAAAAATGTGCCGGTGGTTGAATTGAGCGGAAAAAGCCCCTTCGGCTCCGTGACGGGAAATTTGACGTAAATCGACGGGGAGGTGTGATCCTCGTATTCGACTTCGGCTTCGGCCAACGCCGTAACGCACGACGCGCACCAGTAGACCGGTTTCTTTTGCCGGTATAGCGCGCCGGAGGCGGCAATCTTCCCGAGCTCGCGAATCTCCTGGGCCTCGTAGGCGGGATCCAACGTCAAATACGGATGGTCCCAATCACCAAGAACGCCCAGTCGTTTGAATTCTTCGCGTTGAATGGAAACGTATTTTTCCGCATATTCTTTGCACAGACGGCGAATCTCGGGCTTGGTCATCCTCAATTTCTTCGCTCTGCCGACATTCTTCTCCACCTGCAATTCGATCGGCAGACCATGGCAATCCCAACCCGGAACATAGGGCGCGACGTTGCCCGTCATCGCTTTGTATTTAACGATAACGTCCTTCAGAATTTTGTTGAGTGCGTGACCGATATGGATGTTGCCGTTGGCGTAGGGCGGCCCGTCATGCAGAATGAACTTAAGCTTTGATCGATTCGCCTCGAGCATTTGAAAGTAGGTCCGATCGCGCTGCCACTGTTCAACCTGCTTAGGCTCGTTCTGGGGCAGATTGGCGCGCATTGGAAACGCGGTTTTTGGTAGGTTCAGCGTATCTTTGTAATCCATGACGGAGGCTTGCCTGTACGGACAGTGAGAATTGAGCTCGCGTCCTACCGATGGTGGTTCACGCCCCGAACCATCCGTGCGGCGAACATGTCAGCCTTGTTTTCGGCGTCCGCCCAAAACACATAGTGGCCCATTTCGTGGTAAACCGTATTAATCCAGCGGCGTTCTGAATTGTATTTGCGGCCTTTTTTCCAGTTCTCCGGATGAACTAAATATATTTGACCGTTCTCATAGGTTTTTCCTGCCGTCCGGCCCCAATCAATATACTCGAACCATTCGACTTTTGGATTGCGCAGGTGGTAGAAACGGCACAACTTCGCGATAGCCTTCTTGAAATCCGCGCCTTTATATTCCCTGAAAAATGCCGAAAGTAGACGGTCTACTAGGCGGCGTTCCCTGATCGGCGGCAGAATCATTCTCATGGTGTGCGTCCGGATCCACTAGTTCAAAATTAGTAACATACAACCGCCGCAATAGAAACACTCAGCAGCCAAGGGGCGCCCGATCGTCGAGCGCTAAGCCATTGTAATACCGCTCATTTTCAAAGAATTATGCAGCGGCACCGCGAAATAGCGGCGTTCCCGCCGCAGCTTGCGATGGGAATAAAAGTGTCATAGATTGGCAGCCTTCAAGACACCTGACGATACAAAAATGTTTGAAAATTAATGGGCGCTTCGTTTACGACGAGACTCGCGTCGGCAGCGACCCGGTGCGGGTTTGCGGTCGGGTGTTTCGCGATCCGGGTATTGCCGCGCCATTGGCTCTTCCGATTAGCTGATGGAGCGGCGAGCCTCGCATATCTTTTGTTTAAACGATTTCGCTCGCGGTCGAGAGAAAACATTGCAGCGGCTTTTGATGAAAAGTTGAGTGGGACTGCGGTGGAAAACATCGCCCGCCGCTCGCTAAGGAATTTTTTTCGCGACTGCGTTGAAATTGGCATCGTGCTCGAATCATCGGATAAAGAGATACGAGCTCAGATTCCCATTATCGGCAAGGAATATCTCGACACCGCCCTTGAAAAGGGCTCCGGAGTTGTCGTTCTCAGCGCTCATCTAGGAAATTTTTTTCTCCTCGGAACACGCCTAGCGGTCGACGGATATCCGGTTTTTGTGCTCGTCAATCAGCCGAGGGACGGTCAATTTGCCGAGCTGATGGACCGATACCGCTTAAAGGTGAAACAACGGACGATTCACGCACGGCCAAGGCGAGCAGCATTGAAACAGCTCAATGAAATATTGCGTGGCAACGAAATCGCCATCGTCATTGCGGACGAGTACCGGAGGGGGAACGGTGTTCCTGTTCCGCTGTTCGGCCATACGGTGCTTGCGCGCAGGGGGCCGGCCACTATGGCACTAAGAACCGGCGCGGCGGTGGTGCCGGCGTGTATCGTTCGGCAAGCGGACGATTCGCTCCAGTTAGTGATCGAGCCCGAGCTCGAACTCGACCACAGCGGTACGACGAAGGCCCAGGTTACCGAGAATACGGTTCGGCTCACGCGCTGGCTTGAAAGTACGGTGCGTCGCTATCCGGACCAGTGGAATTGGATGAATATTCACTGGTGGCAGAATACGAACACAGAAACGTTGCAACGACAGAGAGTAGAACGTGGTGAAAAGACCAGCATGAAAGGGGAAACAGGTGAAAAGCAGCAAGAAGGATCTCGATGAGCTAAAGAAAAAAGTTGCCCTAGGTAACCGTATTATGTTTTACCAGGGACTGGCCGACTATCATGGCCATGTGAGCGCGCGTATTCCCGGCACGCAGCGCTTTTTTATCAAGCCGGTGCTGGCGCCACTCGGTGAAATCGCGCCCAAACACATCATCGAAGTCGATATCGAGGCTTACATGGAAGTTTGCGAGCAGAATTATGCTCAGGCGGGAAACAAGCGGGCTATTACTAAACTGAAAAATCCGCCGCGAGAAACCATGATTCATGCGGCAATCTACAAGTCGAGACCGGACGTAAACTCCGTGGTGCATACGCACCAAACCATCGCCACAGCGTTTTCCGTAGCGGGCACGCCGATTCTGCCCATCTACAATCAGGCCGCCGTGTTCGCTCCCGAAACCCCGATTTTTCCGAGTCCGCGACTGATTTACACCGTTCAGGACGGCAAGGAAATCTGTCAGACCCTGGGAGATCGAACCGCAATGTTGCTGAAAGGGCATGGCATAGTTGTGTGCGGCGATAGCTTGGAATATGCTACCGTTCACGCGATCTACCTGGAACGAACCGCCTACATGCAGTTCATCGCCAGCACGGTCGGCAAGCCGTCGATCATGCCGCAATCAGAGATCGATTACATGAAAGAAAACATGACGTACCGTTCCTATGATGCGTTTGCGTATTTCAAGTCGCTGCTGCCCAAGGCTGCGCGCCTGTAAGCAAACCGCAACCGACTATTTGGAGGACGAACTTATGGCGAAAAGGGAAGAGAGAGTGACGGAGTCCACGAGCAAAGGGCCGATTCAAGATCTGCGGGAGTGGCTCGAGCGCGTGGAACAGATGGGCGATCTGGTTCATGTCAAAGAGCCTGTCAGCAGTGAAGAGGAAATGAGCGCCATCGGCTATTTGGTTGCCAAGCAGAAACCGTCACCGGCGGTTCTGTTCGACAATATAAAAGGATACGAGAAAAGTCCGTTCAAGGCTCGTTCGCTGTGGAATATTCTCGGCCCGAGCATTCCGCGCATTGCTTTGACGATGGAAGAACCTCCGGACACCCCGACGGTTGCTTTGATCAGCCGGGTGAAAGATAAACTCAAACATCGAACGCCGCCGCGCGAAGTGTCGGCGTCACAGGCGCAATTCTATGAGAACACGTTGACCGGGGATCAGATCGATCTAACGCAGCTGCCGATCCCAAGGCACTGGCCCTTGGATGGCGGACGATATGCCGGCACTGCGGACTGCGTGATTACGCGCGATCCTGACTCGGGTTACCTGAACGTCGGTACCTATCGGATGATGCTCCAGGGGAAGAGGGAAACCGGTCTTTATCTTTCACCCGGGAAAGATGCGCGTTTGCATATCACTCGCTCATGGCAGCAGGGGAAAGCGGTGGAGGTTGCCGCCGCCTGGGGAATTGACCCGCTGTTTATGGTCGTTGGCTCGCAAACTTTTGCCAAAAACGTTTCCGAGTACGAATTTCTCGGCGGTATCAAAGGAGAGCCGGTCCCGGTCGTCAAGGGCAAAACCACTAATCTGCTGCTTCCCGCCAATGCGGAATTGATCGTTGAAGGAATTATCAAGCCGAATTCAGTGAAAAGCGAAGGACCTTTCGGAGAGTTTCCCGGCTACTACGGCAGGCCGGAAGCGGGTTGTCCGCTGGTCGAAGTCACCGCTGTGCATTATCGCAACAATCCGATTTTGACCAATGCGCTGATGGCCGATTATCCTTCCAATGAACAGAGCGGGTTTTTCTCGATTATCCGGTCAGCCCGCATCTGGGATGATTTGGAAAAACTCGGGGTACCTGGAGTCCAGGGCGTTTATGCGCATCCCGCTGGGGCCGGCGGATTTGGCATGACCGTCATCGCCCTCGAGCAGCGTTATGCCGGGCACGCGGCGCAAGCGCTGGCGTTGGCCGCGCAGGTCCCCGGCGGCGCGTACTACACCAAGTGGATCATCGCTGTCGATGAGGACATCGACCCGACCGATATGGATCAGGTGATCTGGGCAATGAGCAGCCGGTGCAATCCCATCGATGACATCGATATCCTGCGCAATACCTGGAGCACATGGCTCGACCCGACGCAGAATCCACCGGAAAANCGCCCGTACGGATCCAAGGCGCTGATCAACGCCTGCAAAGAGCACCGNTACCTGCCGGTTTTTTCGAAACGAACTGCGCTNCGCAGGGAAATCTATGATCAAGTTGCAGCGGAGTGGAAAAAACTNGGCTTACCTGGTCAGGTCCCGGAGGTGCGCGCGTTCGAAGAAGAAAAGAAGGTCGTTTACCATGAAGTTGGGGGATTCGAGCCGGGAAAACAGCCGGGAGAAGAAAAGAAGTAAATTAAAAAGCTGGACGGCGATTAGATCTGATGATCGCCGTCCAGCTTTGTTTTTAGCCAAGGAGAACTTTTGTACCTGACGACGGGCTTATCTCGCGCTAATTGATCGCCTCTTCCCCACGCTCGTTAGTCCGGATTCGAATAACCTCTTCGACGGTGGTAACGAAGATTTTACCATCCCCGATCTTCCCAGTTTGCGCCGACTCGAGAATCGTCTCGACAATCTTCTGAGCCATATCGTCAGGGGCGAGAATTTCCAATTTCACTTTAGGCAAAAAATCGACCGTGTATTCGGCGCCGCGGTAAAGCTCGGTATGGCCTTTCTGGCGTCCGAAACCCTTTACCTCGGTGATCGTCATGCCGGTGATACCGGCGGAAGTGAGTTTTTGCTTCACTTCGTCAAGCTTGAAAGGCTTTATGATCGCTTCGATCTTTTTCATTGTTCCCCCTTTTAGTGGTTTGGGGTCGCGGCCGCTCGCGTCGAGCGACCTCGGTTGAGTCTACTCTTCTAGATATCGAAGTACAGAGCGAACTCCCAAGGATGGGGGCGAAGCCGAATAGCATCGACCTCAGCCTTTCTCTTGTACTCAAGCCAGGTCTCGATCACATCCTTGGTAAACACATCGCCCCTCAGTAAGAAGTCATGATCCTTTTCCAGCGCATCGAGCGCCTGATCCAAGGAGCCCGGCATGGATTTCACCTTGGCCGCCTCCTCGG
>Ga0065712_10000212_pt1 | contig 30259 bp, 26 predicted proteins | sample MisRhiReplicate1_FD_59099 | JGI IMG/M metagenome (GOLD analysis project Ga0065712, IMG submission 59099) | Miscanthus rhizosphere microbial communities from Kellogg Biological Station, MSU, sample Rhizosphere Soil Replicate 1: eDNA_1 v3... | ecosystem: Host-associated > Plants > Roots >...
CGCGGCCGCCAAGCGCGCGCTGCGGCGATTTACTCGAGTCGACGATGACGCGTATTTGCAGGGTAGCTTTGAATACTACAGGGATGCTTTCCCTCCCTCGCTCAGGGTGATCGAGAGAGCAATGGCGAACGCGCTGAAATTTATCGACCATCCTAAGGCCAGACAGTTCGACGTGAGGCAGTCCTTCGATAACAGTTTTATAGACGAGGCAATGAGGTGATTAAACGAAAGCTTCCGGGTGATGATGGCCAATTTAAAGCGGGCCAAACCCGCCGATTGTCAAGCAAACGATGAAAGTCGAGCTAGTGATCAACTTCAAGCAGCTAAACAGCTCTGTCTGACGATTCGAGGATGCGGCTGGTGCTGCCACATTGCAGTCCCCACCGTGAATAGAACCCACCCGACACGAGGATTTTTCAGGTTTCTTGCCGTACCGAGACTATATGACACTATCGGTCGCTATCTGTATCTATTCGAGCGTTTAACGGTGCTTTCAGCGGGCCTATTTTCCCGATTCGACGACATAGTGTCATATAGTTCTGGCAAAGTTGTAGTAAAGTAAACGAACAGACCGGGCGGTCCTGCATCGATTATAGTTCTGCCTTGAGATTACAGAAACAGTTTCGGCCTTTGTTGGACCGGCTGTGACGATTGCCTTTACAAGTACTCCATCGGCATTGTAGAAGCAGTCCACGATGAAAATCGGGCGGACCGAATATGCAGAAGCAATCCAGTTTTATAGCGCGGCTACGAGCGGGTCATGGTGCCTGGCGTCTTCGCCATTTGGGCAAAGGACTTGTTAGAAACAGCGGCATTGGCGCCCGGCATGCGGCACTGGTATTGTTGCCCGTCTGACTGCCGATCGGGTTGTTCCATCTGGCTCCGTCGTTGGATTAGACGCCAATGAGGCGATGCTCACAGTTACCCGTGCGCAGCCCGCGTCAACGGGGGCGCAACTCGTCGAGAAAATGCCGCCGGAACTGCTCAAACCGACAAAAAGCGAAGTATTTCGAAAATTACGAACGCTCAACAAGCCCATGGCGCTGACACTGTTCTTGTCACTTTGCTTCTCTGTCGCGTTCGCGCAGACCACCCAACTGACCGTCGGATATAGTTCAACGGCTTCAGCGGAACTCCCCGCCTGGCTGGCTAAAGAGACGGGGATCTTTGCAAGGAACGGCTTGGACGTTCAGCTTGTCTACTTCAGAGGCGGAACGATCGCGACGATGGCATTGCTCTCGCGGCAAACGCCGATCAGCCAGGGGTCGGGCCAAGCGAGTGTCAATGCCGCACTCAGAGGGGCCGACACTGTTATGGTCGCTGGTGGACTGGTAGACACCGAGTGGTGGCTTTTGACTCGGTCCGATATCAAAACCGCCGAACAGCTCAAGGGAGGCACGCTTGCGATCAGTCCTTTTGGTGGATTGGCGGAATCCATGACCCGCATCGCGCTTAAGAGGCTCGGCCTCAGCCCGGTGAAAGATGTCGCAATGGTACAGGTTAACGGACTGCAAGAGCGTCTGTTCGCCTTGGAGACCGGCAAAGTCCAGGGAGCCATGCTTCCAACGCCCTATAAATTCATCGGTCAGAAACGCGGCTTTCACAACCTGCTGAGCGTGTCTCTGCCGTATCAGAGCACAGGGGTCAGCACGACGCGCACTATCATCCGTGAGAATCCAGACCTTGTCCGTAAATATGTCAAGTCGCAGATCGAGGCGATTCATCGCATCAAAACCGATCGCGAAACAGCGGTAAAACTCCTGGTGAAATATCTTGGCCCGCAGGATAACGATATCTTGGCAAAGAGCTATGACGAGCTCAGCTCGGACGAGAAATTTCCGCCCAAACAGTATCCGACCCTGGAGGGGATCAGAAATATCTTAGAGCCGCTGGCGCAAACGGACCCGAAAGCAAAAGCAGCGAGGCCAGAGGACTTCGTCGATATGAGATTCGTTAAAGAACTCGAGGAAAGCGGGTTTGTTGCTGAGTTATACAAGAGCAGAAGGCGTTAGGCGATGCGCTTTGGTAACGACTAGCGCGCGATTTGTTGGCCGAAGTTTGTCGGTAGTGGTTCGGCCTGAGATTCTTCGTCGCTCCGCTCCTCGGATGACAGAAAAACCGTGATCAATTCTCATGTCATCCTGAGCTTTAGCGAAGGATCTAGTTTTAACTTCTCGAAATGAACCACGTGGAAAACAGATGATGCACAGACTCGCCGTCACTTTAATCGTCTCCATGATCTTTGTCGCGCCGGCTCAGGCTGCGGACAAAATCCGCATCTCCATGACCGGCTTTGCCGGACAATTCATGACTTTTCCTCTCGCGCAGAAACGCGGCTTTCTGAAAGAAGAAGGGTTCGAAGCGGAAGTTCTGCGCATCGCAGCGGCGGCGGGCCGCGCCGCGTTGACGAACGGCGATATCGATTACTCCACGGGCATCGGCGGAACGGCGATCGGCGGCGCGCTCTCGGGAATTCCGATCCGAGTCGTGGCCTGCTTCGTCCCCGCGCCGGTCTTGGCACTGGTCGCCCGGCCGGAATTTAAAACCATCCCGTCGCTCAAAGGAAAAACGGTGGCGATTCTAATCGCCGGCGGGGTTGCCCATTTTGCCGCGCGCGCGATCGTGCGCCAGGGTGGGCTCGATTCGGAGAAAGACCTCAAGTATCTCGCCGTCGGCCCGCCCGACGCGCGGTATGCTGCGCTGAGTCAAGGTTTGGTGGAAGCGGCGGTGCTCGGACCACCCCTGGATTTCCAAGCGCGGAAGGAAGGCTACAACATTCTCGCGCGCGCTGACGAGGTGATCGTCTTTCCGGAAACGGGGCTGGTCGCCAGCGTGAAGAAGATTCAGGAGAGACCCGATGAGATCAAACGGGTCATCCGCGCCGGCATCAAAGCCAATCGCTACATTCGCGGCAATCGCGATGGTACCGTGCAGTTTTTAACCGAGTGGCTCAGGCTCAGCCGCGACTCCGCCGGGACGACATACGACAGCGTGGTGAAAGTTTACAATGAGGATCCAAATACCTGTGACAAGGGGCTGCGTCTGGTTGTCGACGAGACCAAAAAAACGATCAAACTCACGCGCGAAGTGCCCTACAGTGAGGTAGCTGATTTGGCAATTCTACGCGAAGCGCACCGAGAGTTGGGGAGCAGATGAATGGATCTCGGGTTGGCTGGTAAAGTGGCAATAGTAACCGGTTCGAGCGATGGGATTGGCTACACAACAGCGCGCACGCTGGCGTGCGAAGGGGCGAGAGTGGTCGTCTGCGCCCGCCGCGAATCCCGGCTCGCGGAGGCGCGCGACAAAATCGAAAGGGAGATCGGCGCGGAAACACTCGCGGTCCAATGCGATGTCCGCAAGCTCGAAGATGTCCAGCGATTGATTGGTGCGACTCGCGAGCGGTTCGGTACGATTCATATTCTCGTCAACAACGCCGAGAGCGTGCCGGCTATCAAGTTCAGCGAGGTCAGCGACCAACAATGGTACGACAGCATCGAGCGTAAATTGATGGGCTTTTTGCGTGTCGCTCGCGAGGTTGTGCCGGAGATGCAGAAAAGCGGCTGGGGCCGAATCGTGAACGTCGCCGGCACCGCGGGATGGGAACCCAGCAACTCGGCCATGGCTGTCGGCATCAACAACGCGGCGGTGATCAACTGGACCAAATCGATGTCGCTGCAGTACGCGAGCGACGGCATTCTTGTTAACACCGTCGCTCCCGGATCCATCGATACTCCGCGGCAGGCAAGCAATCGGCAGCGGCAAGCCGATGTAACCGGAGCCAGCCTCGAAGAGATCAGCCAGGCCCGTGTGAGAGATATTCCGCTCCGCCGTCTCGGAAAACCGCAGGAAGTCGCGAACGTGATTGCGTTTCTCGCCTCCGAGTGTTCGAGCTACATAACGGGGAGCTGCATCACGATCGACGGCGGCGTCGTACGAGGGATTTGAACCATCAACATTTTACCGCATACCTCAAAAAGACAGAACCAGGAGACGGGATTATGGGGAAAAACGGACTTCGCGCCTTCGACAGCGACATGCATGTCTTCGAGCCGGCGGATCTCTACCAGAAGTATATGGATTCCAAATGGGGTGAGCGGATTCCCGTTGGCCAACCGCGCACCAAACACGGCATGATGCGTTATTTCCTTGGTAACGGCCAACCCATTCGGCCACCGAGCGATGTCGTCAATTTTCATGAAAAGCGCATGGCGGAGCGCTTCAACGACTCGCTGGCACGAGATTATGACAATGTGTCTCAACTGGCAGCGATGGACAAGGAAGGCCTTGATGTCGCCGTTTTGTTTCGCACCTCGCCGCTTCACACGAATGAAAACTTCGAACCGGAGTACGCCAACGAGTTGTGCAAGGCATGGAACGACTGGATGGCGGATTTTTGCAAAGCCGACCCGAAGCGGCTTAAAGCATCGGCGCTGATCACACTGCATGATGTCGATCTTGCCGTGGAAGAATCCAAGCGGGCGGTGAAAAACGGCGCTGTCGGATTGTCACTGTGCCCGGAGCCGATCAACGGACGGCAGATTCATGACCGCTATTTCGATCCGCTGTGGCAGGAAGCACAGGAGATGAACGTCCCCATCTGTTTTCATCCACCCGCACGGCCGCAGCAACCCCAAGTTTCAAAGGATCGCTTCGAAGGACACCCCAATCAAGCGCTATTGGTCAATCCCCTGCGCAATCCCATCGAGCAGATCCTCGCCGTCAGCGCGTTTACCGCCGGTGGGGTTTTGGAGCGATTCCCGAAATTGAAAGTTGCCTTCCTCGAAGGCAACTGTGCTTGGCTGCCATGGCTGCTCTACCGTCTGGACGAATACTGGGAAATGCAGGGGAGCATGGCGGATATTCCATTGCGCCAAAAGCCGAGCGACTACTTCAGACAGCAGTGCTTCATCTCGGTCGATGTTGATGAGGCGCTGGTCAAAAACGTGATCGATTATTTGGGAGACGACAACATCGTAATCTCAACCGACTATCCGCACATCGATTGCCGCTGGCCCCATGCGCTCGATGAATTTTTGTCGATCCCTATCGGCGAGCAATCGAAAAAAAAGATCCTTTGGGACAATTGCGCTCGGCTTTACGGCGCAAATTGACGAGCAGTTCAGTGGTGAAATTCGCGATGATACGGCTGATCATGCCAGTTTTCTTCCTGGCCCTGGCGTTACCGCCAGTCGCGCAGGCGCAAACCATAAAAGCATCCTACGGCTCACCGAGTCTCACACAGGTCATCTTCCCCCTCGGCGTGCAAGCCGGCATCTTCGAACGCAATGGTCTCGGTACGGAAGCTATTTACATCGCCGGCCGGTCGATATCGGCTCTTCTCGGAGGAGACGTGCAATTCGGCTTCGTCGGCGGCCCGCAAACCATTCAAGCGCGGACTTCCGGCGCCGATCTGGTCGTGATCGGCGGCCTGAACCGGTTGGGTCAGATGATCGTCGTGCATCCTTCGATCAGGACGCCCAGAGATCTGATTGGAAAAAAAGTCGGCATCGGGGTATTCGGCACGACCTCTGACTACGGCATGCGCCTGGGGCTGAAACAGTTCAATCTTCGGCCCAACAAAGACGTTACATTCATTCAGGTCGGTGACGTTCCCGCGCGCCTCGGCGCGATCACGTCCGGAGCGATTCACGCGACCGTGCTGAACAGCACTGATAAACTTTACGTCGACCGCTTTGGATTGCGGATCCTTACCGAAACGGAAAACATTGATTTTCTCGGCAGCGGCATTGTCACGACCGAATCGTACGCCCGCAGTCATCGCGAGACAGTTGTTAGATTTTTGCGCAGCGTGGTGGAGACNATACGCTTCGTTAAGACTGANCCGAAAAAGACCACCGAAATTCTTGCGAAATATTATCGCGATAAAGANGAAGCCGCCTCGAAGCGGCGTTACGACGCTCTGAACGGCCTGCATCCAGAATATCCCTACGTTGTGCCCGGCGCGGTTCAGTCGATCATCGATGTCCTGAAAGAAGATGGCAAGATCAAAGACGCAGCGCCGGCGCAGTCGTTTTTGGACATGAGTTACCTGCACGCAATCGAGCGGGAAAGACCAGGCGCGGCGACCAAGTAAAGGTCTTGCAATCACGCATTTCCACTTTGCTCCTCGGTCCGCTATAAATCAGTACGGCAAGCGGGTGCCGATGCCTTTCTCCACTGCGCTTTGGTAAATCGTGTTCGCCATGGCGATGTCTTGATTGACCAAGCCGATGGCTCGGATGAAGATGCGCTCTTTGTCGGACTCGCGGCCCGGCTTTTTGCCTGAGAGCAATTCCGGCAGCTCGGCGTAGAGGTCTTTTTCGCTCAGGAAATTTTCCTTGAGCAGTCGCTGCATGTCGGATTTATTCTTGCAGTGAAGCCAACTGTCGACGACGAACTTGTCGCTCTTCTTGTAAACGTCGCTCTCCATCTCCTGGTTTTTGCCGATGGAATAAACCGTGATTCCCGTGCCGAGCCAGCTCTTCTTTACGAACGGCGTCGAAGTGGTGGTCGCCGAGACGACGAGATCGGCGCCTTTGAGCGCTTCTTCGGTCGATTCAACAGGACGGATGTTGAGAGAATACTCTTTGCCGATTTCTTTTGCGTAGTTCTCGCGGGACGCCAGCGTGCGCGAGGTGACGCGAATTTCTTTCAGCGCAAAAGCCTTGGCCATCACCGGCACTGCGGCGCGAGCGGTGTCGCCGGCGCCGAGCATCGCCATGACCGCCGAGTCTTTGCGCGCGAGCAGGCGCATCGCGACTGTCGCGGCGGCCGCGGTACGTACAGCGTGGCACCAATCTTCGTCCATGATGGCGCGGATCTCGCCGCCTTCGCGGTCGCTGAGAATTAAAATTCTTCGTGGTCCGCGCGGCGGACGCGAAGTATCACGACTGCCACCCGCGGCTTTGATCGAACGAATACGAAAACCGGCGACAGGTTCATTGGCAAGGGCGCAGCCGGTGACCCAGGACTGCCAGCCGGTCTCGGGTTTGATCGCGAGATCTTCCGGCGTCGACCAGATCACGCGGCCTTCGCTGTGGTCGCGTAGCGCCTGTTCCGTGATTTCGATGGCGCGGCCGAGATCGAGGACTTTTTTTACGTCGTCGTTGGATAAGTAGAGAATGCCGTTAGTGTTCATAACTGCGGCTCTCAGACAGGAGCGCAAAGCTCCAAGGTGTCAATTCCCTCTCCCCGTGCGGGAGAGGGCCAGGGTGAGGGAAAAAATCCATTGAGCACGCTCACCTCTATCTCTCCCGTCGAGGGGGAGGAAGTTAAAAGGGATCGCTACGCTTGTCAGTTGATCACATCCAACCTACGGCAGCCGCTGGTCAGAAATTCCTGGCCCTTGCCCGTGATCAGGATATCTTCTTCCAGGTGAACCGCGCTTTTTGCGGAGCGAACTTTCGGCTCCAGTGCGAGCACCATTCCCGGACGATAAACCTCGGTCTCGACTTCGTTGAGCGACGGTGGCTCCGCGCGCGACATGCCGATGCCATGGCCGATGCGTTTCGGGCTATCGACGGCTTCGTAACCGCGTTTGACCAATTCGCGGTTGGCGATTCGGGAGACGTCCGCGAGCGGCGTACCCGGCTGCATCGACTGAAAACAAAGGTCGATGACATCGCAGGCGGTTTCGTGATCGCGGCGATGCTCGTCGGTCGGTGCGCCGAAAATTGCCATGCGCGTGACGTCGCCATAATATCCTTCATAGCAGGCGCCAAAGTCGGCGATCATGCGGTCGCCTTTATTGTAGCGCCGATCATCGTAGCGCGTTGACGAATTGAGCATCAAAAAGCCCGGATGGCGCGGATGCGCGCCCTCTTCGATCATCGAGATGTAAAGCCGATCCGCGACTTCCCGGCGGGTCATGCCGGGTTTCAATTGCGGCAAGCAGCGATCATACGCTTTGACCGAAATCTCGCAGGCTCGGCGCATGAACTCGATTTCCAATGGACTCTTGAGAATGCGCATTTCAGTCAGCGCCACGGTGCCGTCTTTGATCTCGGCTTTGGGCAAGGCTTCGGTCAAACGGGTGAGATAATTTACCGGGAATCCCAAACGCTGATCGTCACCGAGTTCGAAGCCGATCTTGGCTTCGCCAAGCCCCATTTCTTTGACGCAGCCGGCGATCATTTCCTCGGGAAATGGCACGTCGGTATAAGCTCGAACTTCGCCGACCCACGGCAAAGCTTTGGCTTTCGCTTTGTCATTGCCGTAGACGAGCAGGAGCGGTTTACCGGCTTTCGGTAAGATCAGGATTTGCGGCCGCTGAATGTGATCGAGTTGGTAACTGATCAGGCCGCTAAAATACCAATAATTATTTTTCTCCGACACGACCAGCGCGTCGAGACCGTCGCGCTCCATCAAGGCTTGGGCACGCGAGTAGCGATCAAAATATTCTTGGTCGGGAAAGGGAGCTTCAATGGCCATTAGAGCCTCCGGGTTTCCGTCATTCCAGCCGCGCTGGCGACAGCTAGCGCGAGCCGGAATCCAGAGGGCGTCGAAACCTGGATTCCCGCCTGCGCGGGAATGACGATAGGTGGAAAAAAGCTTTGCGTCGAATTTTCACTCGCTAACTCGCGATCGCCTTTCTACCTTCCAATCTTTTGATCTTGTTGACGTACTCCAGCGCTTCAGAAAGCTGAATCACGCTCGCGTATTTGGCGTTCATTTCGAAGAGATTTACCAGATGAGAGGTGCGCGAACGATCGAAAACGCATTCCTCGACGACGAAGACCGGATAGCCGAAGGAATAGCCGTCGAGCACCGTGCCGCGCACGCAACCGCAGGTGCTGGTGCCCGCGACCAGCAGGCAATCGATATTCTTGCGCACCAGATAAGTGATCAGATGCGTGCCGAAGAAAGCGCTGGCGCGCGCCTTGCGGACGATGAATTCATTATCGCGGGGCTTGATCATCTCAGGAAACTCGACGGCGAGTTTCTCGAAATCGGTCTTATCGACGCCGCGCTTGGTGGCGTTGCCGAAGGCGGCTTTGAAGTCCGGATCACTCGTCGAGTAGATCACCGGCACTTGGGCTTCGCGGCAGGCAGTGAGCAGTTGCCTGATGTTTGGAAGCGCATCCCACGCGACCTGGCCGCAGCTGGTGGGGAATTCGTCGATCGCATCGAGCACCGGCATCGGTTTGGTGCCGGTGAAGCCGGTAATGACGTCGATGATCAAGAGCGCCGGATTGACGCCGTAATTTTCCTTACCTTTGTAGCCGGCTTTCTCGTAAATTTTTCTTTCCTCTTCCGGAACGAATGCTTCCCATTCTCTCATGATCTTTCTCCTGTCGGTTTGAAGCCAGCAAGCTATGGGCTGGCTACATGCCCATGATATTGTAACCAGCGTCGACGTGCAGAACTTCGCCGGTGACGGCGCTGCCCCAGTCGCTACAGAGATATAGCGCGGTCTTGCCGACTTCCTCGGCGTCGATATTGCGCTTGAGCGGCGCGCGCTCTGCGACATGGTGGAGCATGGCCTTGAAATCAGAAATACCAGCCGCCGCGAGGGTTCGAATCGGTCCGGCAGAAATCGCGTTGACCCGAATGCCCTTTGGTCCGAGATCGTGCGCCAGATAACGGACGCTCGCTTCCAACGCCGCTTTTGCAACTCCCATGACGTTGTAATTCGGAACGACTCTTTCCGATCCCATGTAAGTCAACGTCACCATCGCGCCACCCCGCCCTTCCATCAAAGGCGCGGCGCGTTGCGCAAGCGCGATCAGAGAATAAGCACTCACATCCATGGCCAGATGAAATCCTGCACGGCTGGTTTGGACGTACGGATTCGCCAGGTCTTCTTTATTGGCGAAGGCGATGGCATGGATCAGTATATCGAGTCCGCCCCAGGTCTCCCGCAGGTCCGCAAATACTTTTTCGACCTCCTCGTCCTTGGTCACATCGCAAGGCAAAATGATTTTCGAACCGACGCTTTCCGCCAAAGGACGAACCCGCTTCTCCAGCACTTCTCCTGCATACGTGAATGCCAGTTCGGCGCCCTCCGAATGAAACGCCTCGGCAATCGCCCAGGCGATACTGCGCTCATTGGCGACACCGAAGATCGCCGCTTTTTTCCCCTCTAACAACTGCATCAAAGCGCCCCCAACGCCATTTTAGATTTTCGATTTTGGATTTTAGATTGTCGGATCAAGTTGGTTAGAAGCGAAGTCCAAAATCAAAGATCATTTGGCTTTCTTGTTTTTGGGCTTTTCCATTAGCCCGCGCTGCCACAGATACTCCGGTGCGCCGGTTTGTTTGGCAATCCAGCGTGACAAAACAAAAAACAGATCACTCAAGCGGTTGAAATATTCGAGCACGTGCCGGTTGATCTCTTCGCTACGCGAGAGCCGCAGGATTTCGCGCTCGGCCCTACGACACACGGTTCGGCATTGATGCAAGTACGCACCGATCCGACCGCCGCCCGGGAGAATAAAAGATTTGAGCGGCTCGAGATCCTGCTGGCATTGATCGATCCATTTTTCCAGCCGGTCGACTTGTTCAGCGTCGACGCGATACATGCCTTCTTGAAATGCCTCCGTGGGTGTCGCCAGCTCGCCTCCCAAATCAAAGAGCTCATCTTGAAGTTGGCACAGGACCTCATCCAGAAACCGATGCGCATCGCCGCCATCCAAACTTTCAGCATTGAAGACACGGGCCAAACCGACGATCGAATTGAGCTCGTCGATCGTTCCGTAGGCTTCGATGCGCGGCGAATCTTTGGCTAAACGCTTGCCGCCGACCAAAGCGGTTTCGCCTTTGTCCCCCGTGCGCGTATAAACTTTCGTGATTCTGATCATGAGGTGGTTTGCTCAGCTGTCAAGCAAGAGATTTTCTCGGCTCGTCCTATGCGTTTATCTATATAGCTTTTTCTGCCAGATAAGATAAGCCGGGATGCCGAGGCAAACAATCAGTATACCGATCAATGATTCATAGGGTTTTTCAATCACGGAACCCCAAACAATCCAGGCATTGGCAATAATGAACAAGATCGGCACAACCGGATAGCCCCAGAGTTTGTAAGGCCGCTTCAATTCAGGCCGTTTGTAGCGGAGCACAATGACCGAACCGACGGTAAGCGCAGAAAACAGCGTGATCACCACGCTCACGTAGGTGAAGAGCGTTCCCCACGTGTTGGTCAGAATCAACAAACAGGTCCATACCGCCTGAAGAATGATGGCGCTGGTAGGCGTGCCGAACGTGGGGTGAATATGGGTGAGCCGCCGGAAAAACACTCCGTCGCGCGCCATGGCATAATAAATCCGGGGGCCGAGCATCGTCACGACGTTAAGCGCGCCAAGAATTGAGACCGTGATGATCGCCGTGATCAAGGCGGAAGTCTGATACCCGAACAATGCTGTGGTGGCGACTTCCGAGACGCGCAGCGCGCCTTTCATCTCTGTCACCGGGACGCCGTAGATGTAAACCATGTTGATCGCCAGGTACAGTGTAATCACCAGGAGATTTGCCCAGAGTAGTGCCTTGGGCAGATTTCTCTCCGGGTCTTTGACTTCACCAGCGATATAAATGACCGCGTTCCAACCCGAATAGGCGAAGATTGCCGGAATAAATGCCGCGGCAAAAACGCTGAAATTGGAAATTTTGCTCCAGTCGAATAGCGGAGTGAAATGCGCCCGGTTGCCGGAGCCTATAGAAATTCCCAGCAAGATAATTGCCAGGAGTGCGCCGAGCTTCAAGGTCGTTAAAATGTTCTGAGTTACCGTGCCCTGGCGCACGCCGAGACAATGCAGCGCGGAAATCAAGAGCACGACAATGATCGAAAATAGCGTGCCGCCCGTCAGATGGATGGACAGGCCGAATCCGTTCACCGAAAAAAAAGGCTCATTCGAACCGAGCGCAGGAATAAAAAACGAAAGAAACCCGGTAAATCCGACGGCCAAAAACGCAATCGCGCCCGAAAACGTCACGAGAAACGATGACCAACCGGATAAGAAGCCCATCAGTTTTCCATACGCCTCGCGGATATAAATGTAGTCGCCGCCGACGTGCGGTAGGCTCGCCGATAGCTCGGCGCAACTGAGCGCTCCGGTGAGCGCGAGAAGGCCGCCGAGAAACCACACCAGCAGCACGCCGCCCGGCGACGGCAGCGTTTCCGCGATAGCTCCAGTGGTGACGAAAATACCGATGCCGATCATGTCTCCTGCAATGAGCATAATGGCATCGAACAAACTCAGTTGCCGCTTCAGCTCGGTCTGCACCATAGCGCCTAGCATTACAGGGAAATTTCCAACCAGGCAACTTGATGTATCCCTCAGGAATGGTTGCAATCCTCGACTCCGGCGATCGCCGGAAAGATGTCAACGTTTGTTTAAGCTGAATGACTCCGTTTTTATGAGCAATCATGTTGCGCGGTTGGCGATTGGGCGAACATCGAGAGGTGTGCGGTCGGCAATCTGTCGTGCAAGCTTGCCATTGTGATGCTGCTTGACAGTACGCGGCATGCTAACCTAACCTCGCCGCACGTCGTCAGATTACTGCTGGAGGCGATCATGGAGAATCGCATGCCACGAATTGCAGCGTGGTTCGGGATCGCGCTGCTGGGTGTCAATTTTTCGGCTGTGGCTCAGGTGCAGGTGCATGCCGCAGACACGCCGTCGTTACGCGGCGTGTACAACGCGCTCGGTGGCACGATGACGCCGGCCTGGGTTGCGCAGGATCTCGGACTGTTCACGAAACACGGTCTGCAGCACAGTCTCAGTTATCTGGCCGCGACCACCGCCATTCAAGCGATTGTCGGCGGCACGGAAGACATCGGTTTGGTGGGCAATCAGGGGATCGATGTCGCTTTGGAAGGCGCGGACACGGTCTACATCGCCAACACTGCATCTCGTTTTATCTTCCATTTGTACGGTGATCCGGCGATCAAAACGGTCGCCGATCTAAAAGGTAAAGTTCTGGCGGCGACGCAACCGGCGGCCTCGACCGATTACGCCGGACGCATGTTGCTCCGCAAATACGGCTTAGTCCCGGATAAGGACGTGAAAATTCTTTACGCCGGCAGCTCTCCGGCGCTTTTGACAACGTTAAAGTCAGGCAACGCGGCCGCAGGACTCATGAGCGCGCCAGTGACGGCTCAGGCGGAAGAGCTGGGTCTGAAGCATATCCTTAACGTGACCGATCTCAATATTCCGTTCATTTTTGTGAGCGTGGTCACAACGCGCAAAATCGTTCAGCAAAAACCGGAGGCGGTCACCCGTTACCTCAGAGCCTATACGGAAGCGATCTCTATTATTCGCCGCGATAAGGAAACCACGGTCAAAGTAATGGGGAAATATATGAAGACTGATAATCAAAAGCTTCTCGAGGCTGTTTACGAGGAGCACTTGCCGGTATTTCAGCGGCTGCCGCTCATGACCAAAGAAGCCGTACAGGCCGTCCTCGACGTGGCGAAGAATCCCAAAGCCCAGCAAATGAACCCGGAAGATTTTTTCGACAACTCGTTTCTGCAAAAACTCGATGCCTCGGGATTTATCAACTCGCTCTATGTTCGCTGAAGAACGGTAGAGGATTGATGATCGATGACCGAGGTGGCTATGCTCATCTTCCATGCTCGATCGTGAAAATTTCGTGAACGATAGCGAAATGAGTTGGTATCTGCATATCGACATGGACGCATTCTTCGCCTCGGTGGAGCAGGTGCTCGACCCGAGCTTAAGAGGCAAACCCGTCATCGTCGGCGGACGCAGCGGCCGGGGCGTTGTCACTTCCGCCTCCTACGAGGCGCGCCAATTCGGCGTGCATTCGGCGATGCCGGGTTTCCAAGCGCGACGGCTTTGCCCGCAGGGCATTTTTTTGCCCAATCGTCGCAGGGCCTACGTGGAGTTTTCGCACAGAGTATTCGCGATCCTGAAGGAATACTCACCCGAGGTTCATGCGCTCTCCATCGACGAGGGCGTCATCAATCTGAGTGGCACCGATAGGCTATTCGGTCCGCCGTTAAAAACAGCGGACGCAATTATCCGCCGGATCGAAAAGGAAATCGGCTTGCCTTCGTCGGCAGGACTTTCAACTCATGGACTGACGGCCAAAATCGCCGCAACCCTGGCAAAGCCGCGCGGGCTTATCTATGTGCCCGCCGGTTCGGAAAAAGATTTTCTCGCGCCGCTCGGCGTCGAAATAATCCCGGGTGTCGGACCCAAAACGCACCGCGCACTTAATCAAAAAGGCATCGAAACGATCGGCGATCTTCTGAGCCGACCGCGAATGGCGCAGCGCTATTTGGATCTCGACGGAGCCTCCGCGCGCCAGCACCGACACGATCACTCGGTCGGCAACGAAACCACGCTCGATCATCCGATCAAAGAACTCGGCCAAATGGACGAAGTTCTTTGGGAACTAGTGGAAGAGGTCGGCGCCAGGTTGCGGCGCGACGAACTGTACGCGCGCTGCTTGACGGTCAAGATCCGCTACAGCAATTTTCAAACCCTTACTCGATCGCGCACTCTATTATCGCCGACGTGTTTCGATAAAGAGATCTTCGAAACCGTCAGCGTGCTGCTGCGGCACAACATCGTCCGCGGACGCACTGTGCGCCTGCTCGGCGTAAGCGCCAGCGCGCTGCAAAAGAACGGCTGGCAAGAGCCACTTTTCAATTTTGAACGGCGCAAATCGTTGGAACGGCTTTACAAAGGGATCGACGATCTACGCCGCAAGTATGGCGAGCGATCCATCGGTGTGGCATCGCCACGTCGTCGCGCCGGTTGATTTTACTACGAAAGCTCCATAGGGTTGAAAGCTCTCACCGATGATCGCCAAGACGACTCATCCGTTTCTAGCTGCCTGCCGGCGCGAAGAATCTTCTTATACTCCTGTTTGGCTGATGCGCCAGGCTGGCCGGTATATGGAGGAGTACCGCAAACTTCGCGCCGAGCACGATTTTCTCGAGTTGTGCAAAAACTCCGAGCTTGCATCCAACATCACCATCACGCCGGTTGAACGTCTCGGGGTCGATGCCGCGATTATTTTCGCGGACATCCTTCTCGTGCTCGAACCAATGGGAATTGGATTGGAATACGCCAAAAACGGCGGGCCGGTGATTCATCATCCGGTGCGCAGCGGTAAAGATGTCGATGCGCTTAAGGAGTTCAACGTCAAAGAGGAACTTTCGTTTGTTTACGAGGCGGTTAAAAAGACTTGCAAGGCGCTCAAAACTAAAGTGCCCCTCATCGGCTTTGCCGGCGCGCCGTTCACTCTCGCGTCGTATTTGATCGAGGGCGGCGGCTCGCGCAACTACGTTCACACCAAAAAATTTTTCTACAACGCGCCGGAAGCATGGAAAAGAATGATGGAACGGCTCGCGAAGGTGATCACCGAATATTTGAACTGCCAAATTGCCGCCGGCGCCGAAGCGGTACAACTCTTTGATAGCTGGGCAGGTTGTTTGACGCCGCCGGACTACGAGCATTTTGTATTGCCCTACAGCAAAGCGGTCATCGACGGGATCACACCCGGGACTCCGGTCATTCATTTCAGCACCGGCACCGCCGGATTACTGAAACACATTCGCGCTGCAGGGAGCGATGTGGTCGGTCTCGATTGGCGGATGAACCTGGACGACGCCTGGAAAACGGTTGGTCATGATATCGCGATTCAAGGCAATCTCGATCCGGTGGCGCTGTTCGCATCGCCCAAGGACATCAAAGCGCGCGTCGGTGAAATTCTTCGCCGCGCCGAGGGTCACGCCGGGCATATTTTTAATCTGGGTCACGGCGTGCTTCCTGAAACACCGGTGGATCACGTAATCGCGCTGGTGGATGCGGTTCACGAACTGAGTTCGCGCTGAAGCACATCTTCTAAGTGCGAAAGTTGACACGCGGCCTGCCAGACCCGGGGGGTCGTCATGCCGAGTCCGTCGAGAGACCTCAGGATGAACTCTGCGAAGCATCTCGCATTTTTCGCTTGTCTCGACGGGATCCATCGGCTCCCGGTTCAGAATGACTTTTTGTCTGATTTGCCGTCACCGCGGACGATTCTGTCATAATGTCTACACATTACGATGCGGTTTTACTCATCGCGTTCGGCGGGCCGAATTCGCCTGAAGAAATCCGACCATTCCTGCAGCGCGTTACACAAGGCTTTCGGATTCCGTCGGAGCGGCTCGAGGAAGTCGCCCATCACTACGAGGCTGTCGGCGGTAAATCGCCGCTGAACGAAATCACTTTTCGACAGGCTGCCGCCGTGCGAGCTGCTTTAGCAGCGGCGAACATCCAGATTTCCGTGTACACCGCATTTCGCAATGCGGCGCCTTTTTTTATTGATACGCTGAAACAGATGAGTGGCGACGGCATACGTCAAGCCCTGGGTTTCGTTTTGTCGTCGCACCAAACCGAGGCGAGTTGGGAGCGTTATCAGAAAAACATCGCGGATGCCCGTGCTGAAATTGGCGATCGGGTGCCACAACTCGATTATTGTCCTGGCTGGCACGACCATCCGCTGTTCATCCAAAGCTGGGTGGAAAGAATCGAGGCAGTCTTGGCTCGGCTGCCAGCGGACCGGAGACAATCCACGCCGATCGTTTTCAGCGCGCACAGCGTGCCCAGCGCAATGGCTGCGCAATCGCCATACGAGGTACAGCTTGAAGAAACCGCACGACTGATCGCGGACCGTCTCGGCCTGCCGAAGTGTTCGCTTGCATACCAGAGTCGGAGCGGGAGGCCCAGCGATCCTTGGCTTGAACCCGAGATCGGGACTGAGATCCAAAGACTTGCTGACGAAGGGCATCCCGCGATCGTCGTTGCGCCCATCGGCTTTGTCTCCGATCATGTGGAAGTCTTGTATGATCTCGATATCGAGGCGAAGAACTTCGCTCAGGCTCGCGGCATGACTTTTTACCGGGTGAGCTGTCCCAATGATCATCCCACCTTTATCCGCATGATGGTCGATGTCATCGAGCAAAAGCGTAAAGATACGGAGGATCGAGGATAGCGGGTGGAGGATCGCGATCCTCAATCGTCTATCAGCCATCCTCCATTGGCACGATCATGAGCCGTATCGCTGTCATCGGCGGGGGCATCGCCGGTCTCGCTGCAGCACACCGGGTCATCGAGCTTGCTAAAGAAAAACGTTTATCCATCGATCTTATCCTGCTTGACGCCTCGCAGCGTCTCGGTGGGTCGATCGCAACCGAAAAGGTCGGTGATTTTATCGTCGAAGCCGGTCCCGATTCGTTCATTACGGAAAAACCGTGGGCGCTGCGGCTTTGCGAACGGCTCGGTCTGACCACTCGACTGGTGTCGACGCAAGCTGATTATCAGAAAATCTACGTCGTTCAGGGGGGGAAGCTTGTGGCATTGCCCGACGGCTTTTTTCTCCTTGCGCCAACGCGATTCTGGCCTTTTTTCTACTCTCCGCTTTTTTCCTGGCGTGGGAAGCTGCGTATGGCGGCGGAAGTTTTTTTACCTCGCGCCGACAACCATCAAGACGAAAGCCTCGGTTCATTCGTGCGCCGGCGTTTCGGCGTCGAAGCTCTCGAGCGCGTCGCTCAACCCCTGATCGGCGGCATTTACGCCTCCGACCCCGATCGACTGAGCCTCATGGCGACGATGCCGCGCTTCAGACAAATGGAGATAGCGAAACGCAGCATTATTCGAGCGATGTGGTCCGAACAGCGGCGTCGTTCGCGCGGCGAATCGGGAAGCGGTGCGCGCTGGAGCCTGTTCGTCACGTTGGCTGGTGGAATGCAGGATCTCGTCGATGCGATTACGCAACGAATTCCAAACAATGCCGTTCGGCTTAACGCAGCGGCGACAGGCTTAAGCCGTGACGAAGAGAAAAAGAGCTGGCGCATCGCCATCGGCGATCAGGAAACGATCACTGCCGACGCAGTCATTCTTGCGGTTCCAGCTTTTCGAGCGGCTGAAATTCTCGAACCGGTTGCGAATCGCGCCGCCGTAGAGCTGAAACAGATTAATTACGCCTCGACTGCAACCGTGAGTCTTGCCTACCAGCGTCGAGATTTTCCGCGAGCGCCGGACAGCTTCGGCTTTGTCGTGCCGGCAGTCGAGCAGCGAAAGATCATGGCTTGCACGTTCAGCAGTTTGAAATATCCGGGACGCGCTCCTGAAGATCACATTTTGCTACGAGCGTTTGTCGGCGGCGCTTTGCAGCCAGAACTGTTCGCCGCGGACGATCCCACGATGGGCGAAAATGTTCGCGCCGAACTGCGAAGTTTGCTCGGTGTGCTTGCCGAACCGGTTTTCATCCGAGTTTGGCGTCATCCGAAATCGATGCCGCAATATCATCTGGGTCATACAGCCCGAGTCGAGCGCATTGAAACTACGCTCCGACGATTCCCCTCGATCGAACTGGCCGGCAGCGCTTATCACGGAGTCGGCATTGCCGATTGCGTTCGCACCGGTGAAGAAGCCGCGGAAAAAATTGTCACGTTTTTACAATCGAACGCGTAGGGAAACCGTTCTTCTTGACGACTGCATAAAAGCCGGATTATGAATCGGTCATGGTGATTATCGATTCGCAAGTGCACATTTGGGCGCCGGAAACGCCGGGCAAACCGTACGCAAGAGGAGATGCTTCACCGCCCCATCGGCCGGTACCGCTCGGACATGAAGAGCTACTCCGCGAAATGGACGGCAGCGGCGTGGCGCGGTGCGTGCTCGTGCCGCCCACGTGGGAAGCCGATCGTAACGATACGTCCCTTGAAGCGGCGCGCCTGCACCCCGATCGCTTTCGGGTGATGGGACGGCTGGCGCTCCAAAAGCCGGAAAGCCGCGAGCTGATGCCGACCTGGAAAAATCAACCTCACATGCTGGGAATCAGAGTCGCGTTCAATGCCGGGAATACGCGAAAATGGCTCGAGGACGGTACCGCCGATTGGTTTTGGGATGCTGCAGAGCGATACGATATTCCAGTGATGGCCTTCGCGCCGAATGCCGTGCCCAAGCTCGAAGAGATCGCCGAGCGCCATCCCGGCCTGCGCATGATCATCGACCATATGGGACTGAACTCATCGCTCCGCGGCAAATCGCTGGAGCCAGCGGTCGCCAACACGCTCAAGTTCGCGCGCTTGCGCAACGTGGCCGTCAAAGTTTCGGCGTTGCCGTGCTATGTCGATGAGCCCTATCCGTTTCCGACCTTGCATCCGATCGTGCGCCGGGTGGTCGATGCCTTTGGCCCGCAGCGCTGCTTCTGGGGCACGGATCTATCGCATCTGCCGTGCCCATATAAACAGGTCGTGACGCTGTTTACGGAAGAAATAAAATCTCTGTCCGCCTTCGAGCTGGAATGGGTGATGGGTCGCGGTATAGCGGAATGGCTCGGCTGGCCGCTGTCCGAATAGCTGGAGGATTGCAGAATGAAGCTCGTGAATCGAGACTTGACCGCAGAAAAAGATGGGGTGCCCGGATATCTAGCACATCCCGACCGTAACGAATCTGGCCCCGGCATCCTCATCGTGCACCATCATTACGGCGTTACGGGTAATATGAAGGTCAACGTCTGTAACTTCGCCAAGCTCGGCTATACGACGCTGGTGCCGGACCTGTACAAAATGCTGGGCGAATCCGACGGTGTTCATGAAGCACAGAAGAAAACCACGGACGGCCAATTCATAGAAATTTTGAACAGCGCTTGGCGTTATCTGACAACGAGACCCGAAGTGAATGCCAAGCGTTGCGCAGTGGTCGGCTATTGCATGGGCGGCCGCATCGGCATCCACTTTGTGGCGGCGACTCCCAGCGTGCGCGCTTTCGTCGGCTATTACCCGTCGGTGCGCGACGAAGAACCGAGTAAATTAAGGCCGCGCCATCCCAACGATGCGGTGAAGGATTTCAAATGCCCCTCGCAGATTTTCTTTGGCGCCAAAGATCACGTCGCGAGCGTCGCCGTCCAGCAAAAATTAATGGCAAGTTTTCAAGGGAACGGGCAGCCCTTGGACTGGCACTTCTTTCATCGCGCGGGACACGGATTCGCAATGGCCGACGGCGATTGTTTCGACCCGAACCTTGCCGAACAAGCGTCGAGTTTGGTCGCAGAATTTCTCGGTAGGGAATTAGGCAGTTGAAGGTAAGCTAGTCCCCTGTCCTAGAACTCCATAAACAGATTTGATGTCCGTTTTGGCAGTCATACCGGCGGAAGCCGGTATCCAGATGTATTTGAATTTCCTGGATTCCGGGTCGCGCTACCCCGGACTAGATCCGGGGTTTGCCTGAAATGAAGATCGAAATAGGTAACAAACTTCAGAGACATTACACAAGCTTCGCCTTCAGATAATTCCTTTTTCTTTAAGCTCGGCGATTTTTTTGTCGTCATATCCCAAGGAACATAGAAATTCTACGTTATTTTCGCCCAACTCGGGTGGCGGCGTGGGATGAACCGACGGAGTATCGCTGTGGTTCAAGGGAAATTTGACGGTTCGAATGGTCGGCTTGTCTTTACGCTCAATGGCAATCTGCAAGCCCATGTGCTGGACCTGCGGATCGTCGAAAACTTCTTTTAAATTATAGACCGGCGTGTGCGGTACGTCGTTGGCCTCCAGCTTCTCAATCCAAACCGAGCGCGGTTGTTCCTTGAAGAACACTGCGAAGGTCTCTTGGAGCTCGTCGTAGTTTGTCCGGCGATTCGGCCGGGTGTTGAAACGCGGATCATCGATCAGCTCCGGATGGCCGACTGATTTGCACAATCCCTCCCAGAATTTTTGCGGCGAAGATAAGTGAATCGCGAGGAGCGCGCCGTCAGCGCAGGCGAAGGCATACGTTTGCGACTGGCGCGGTCGAGTGTACGGTCCTGGCACTCGCCCGTGGGCGAGTGTTTCTGTAGCGGGGGCATTGAGGAATGCGAGGATTGACCCCACCATCGTCGCATCCACCTGCTGGCCCCTTCCGGTTTGCGAGCGCGCCACCAAAGCGCCCAGAATCCCCAGCGCGGAAAACATGCCGCTCAAACAATCCGCGTATGCCGGTCCCACGGGTTTAGGATGTTGCGGATCCATCAGCACACTCATCATGCCGCCCATGCCCTGACCGACGGTGTCGTAGGCCGGCCGTTTGACATAGGGACCGGTCGGCCCCGTGCCGGTAATCGAGCAGCAAATGATCTTTGGATTGATTTTGCTTAGCGACTCGAAATCGATGCCGAGTTTTTTTGTCACACCCGGACGATAATTGTCGATTACGACGTCGGACTTTTTTACCAGCCCGTAAAAGACCTCTTTCCCTTCCGGCGTCTGCAAATTCACAGTCACGCTCTTTTTGCCGCGATTGTAGGCCCAAAAATTCGGCTGATCACCGCCGAAATCCCAGCCGCGAAATGGGTCGCCGCCGTTGGGGTTTTCAACTTTGATCACTTCCGCGCCCAGATCCGCCAGCAACATCGCGCTGTACGGACCGGAAATAAAATTACCCAGCTCCAAGACTCTGATGCCGTCCAAACAACCTTTCATTCTTTGTCTCCTGCTTTATTGATCGATTCTTCGCTGCTGTCTGTTGCCTGTTGCCTTTGTCTTCAGATATGGAGCTTTCATATATCCCAATTCCAAGGAGCACAAGATGGCCACTCCTCCGCTGGTCACCGACACACTGGCGCAGTTCGTGACGAAAACCGAATTTGCCGCGATTTCCGAAAAAGCCCTTGCCAACGCAAAAATGCATCTCCTCGACACTTTGGGCGTGGCACTCGCGGGCACTCGCGAGCCGGTCGCCGCCATCGCATTGGATTACTGCAAGCGAATCGGCCCGGCGCATGAGTCGACCATCTGGGGCACGAAATTAAAAGCCGCCGCACCAACCGCGGCTTTCGCCAACGGGCTGCTGGCCCATGCGCTGGATTACGACGACTGGGATGTATTTATCCATGTCGGCCATCCAACAAGTATGTTGCTTGGCGCGGCGTTGAGCGTCGGCGAAAGCACTGCCGCTTCCGGCAAGGAGTTGCTGAAAGCTTACGTGCTCGGCATCGAAGTCATGTGCAAACTTGCCGCCAATTGTCCGAACGTTCAAGATCGTGGCTTTCACAGCACGCCGGTGTGGGGCAGCCTTGGCGCGGCCGTTGCTTGTGCGAGCTTGGTGAAGTTGGACGCGGGCCAGTTGAAAGCCGCCCTCGGCATCGCGGCGTCAGCCGCCGGCGGAATACATCGCCAGCAGGGATCGATGGTGAAACCATTTCATGCCGGCAATGCCGCGCGGAACGGCGCTGAAGCGGCGCTCCTCGCTCGATCCGGTTTTACGGCCGATACCGCGATCCTCGAAGCGCCCCGTGGCTTTTGTGATACCTTCTTCGGTCCGGCGACATGTGATTACGAGCAAATGATCGAGAATATCGGCCAGCCATTCTTTTTGGAATCTCCTGGCCTGGGACTCAAATGGCATCCGTGTAGCGCGCCGCAGTTTTTGGCTGCGGACGCGGCCTTGCACTTAAAGCATGAGCACCAAATAGAGTATGAGGACGTCGCCAGGATCGAGGTCAGGATTCCGCCGCTCCGTTATCAGCGCCATTACGCCGCCGAGGTAAAAACCGGTCTCCGTGGAAAATTCGCCATCAATTATGTCGTTGCTCTGTGCTTGCTAGACGGCAAACTCGAGCTTGCTACGTTCACCGATGAGAAAGTCAACCAGGCGAAGGTGCAGCAAGCGCTGGGGAAAGTAAAAGTCATTTGCGATGACAGCATACCTGAACCGGGACCGTATTGTCCGGTGAGCGTTGATTTGAAGAGCGGCGCGCGGCACAGTTTCACGGCGCGCATCGCTAAGGGCGATCCGCGCAACCCGATGACGGAGACCGAAGTCATTGAAAAATTCCGCAGCAATGCAAAGCTAGCGATCTCAGAGAATCAAGCGGAAAACTTAGGCGCGGCGGTGCGGAACCTGGAAACTCTGCCTACCGTTAAGGAACTCGCCGGATTGACCATTCCCGTTTAGCTTGGCGCAGCTAGTCTCGTGTCCGAATTAAGCAAACCGCGGCCCGCGGCAGTTATGCCGAAAAAAGCTATCCCGATTAGTTGAATTCATGGACTCCGGGCGCGTCACCNCGGACTAGATTCGGGGTCGCGGAGTGGCGACGAGTTGAAACCGAGTGAANTTCAGAAGTACCAACTACGGGGCATNGTCCGGATGGAGAGATAATGCGAGCGCAGGANACACTCCCGAATATCAGTCAATGTGCTTTCGACAGGGCCTCAAGCGCATCTCTTAAGTCGTCTGCCCAGTGATAGAGCTGTTGCGTGCTGACCTTTCCATCCGGCGAATTCAAATGCACTCCGTCTGCACTAATTTCCAAAAGGATCGATTCAAGATCCGAGATCACCTTCTGGTAATTGATCTCGGATAACGCTTTCCAATTCTCGGGGACCGATTTATAGGCTTTCTTCAACGATGCTCTAGTGTAAGACACGGCGGTTGCGGCTGAACTCCCGGAAGTTACGACGTCCACGGTTAGTCTCCTTTCAAAAACCTACAAAGCAATTCACAGCAAAGAACGAGCCATGTCACTTTGTGGTAGGCGAAAGGTTTTCGACGGTGATCCGTGGGTTATTCGGGCCAATCTTCATTGCTCCTGTTTTCAGATTAGGAAAACCACTGCTGGTACTTCTTAGGTTTGCGAAAAAAGCGACCAGATTGCTGGATAGCCTAGTCATTCTATCGGTCGCGGCGGATGCAGCCCGTTATTATTGACACTAAGATATCGATTCGATAGCGTCTCGCCATCGTTGCGGTTTCCGCCCGTAACTTGGACCGCGCGGAGGTGCTAGTGGAAGAATTGAAACCCGTCAAAAGTGGCAAAGTCAAAGTCGACGACGTTAACCTTTACTATGAGCTTTACGGTACGGGAGATCCGCTCGTGCTCGTTGCTGGCACAGGTATCAGTCTGGCGCCTTGGCGTGTGTCGCAAGTGCCGGAATTCGCCAAGCACTATCAGGTGCTCATTTACGATCATCGCGGTTTGGGGCGAAGCGACAAGCCCGACATGCATTACACGACGCGGCTCTTTGCTAAAGATTGTGTCGGTCTCATGAACGCTCTCGGCATCCCACGGGCTCACTTGATGGGACACTCCATGGGCGCGCGAGTCTGCCAGTGGATCGCTCTGGATTATCCGGAAAAAGTGCGTAGTCTGGTGCTTTCGGGGCCGGGCTCGGGAAAATACAGCGAAGATCTCGAAGATTATCCGCGCGGGGTCCCGCTCGATGCGGCTCTGGAGATGATCGAAAAAGGATACGAAAAATATCAGAGCGATCATTGGGGCCCCGGCTTTATGTTCAGCGAAAGCTTCATGAAAGAGCATCCCGATATCGTCAAGAAATACCAGGAGCTGATCGTTGATGAGGTGCCGCCGTTAAAATGCTACCTGCGGCACGTGGTGGCGCGCCAGTGCCATGAGACCACGCATCTACTGCATAAGATCAAAGCGCCGACGCTGGTGATCGTCGGTAGTAAAGATATCCACGAAGGCGGCACCGGCAACCACGTTGAATCTGCCAGAGTTCTAGCTGAAAGGATTCCCAATGCCGAGCTGGTGCTGGTGGAAGGCGGTCGGCATGGCTATTTGCGCGAGATGCCGGAAAAAGGGCATCCGCCGATCCTGGATTTTCTGCGGCGGCATTAACGGTAGGGGCGATTCATGAATCGCCCCTACAAACTAGTGGGTCTCTGGTCAGACGGAACTATGGATAAAAAAGAAATCATCGACAAGCAAAAAAAATATCTCTTTTCCTGTGTGTCGACTTACTACGATGAGCCGTTGGTCGTCGATCATGCCAGAGATCAATACGTCTATGACACCGACGGAAAGGAGTTTCTGGATTTTTTCGGCGGCATTTTGACCGTGAGCGTAGGCCATTGCAATGAGCAAGTGACTCAAGCGATCGATGCGCAAACCCATAAGCTTCAGCATATGTCGACACTCTACGCCAATGAGCCGCAGGTGGCGCTGGCGGAGAAACTCGCCCAGATTACGCCGGGGCGTTTGGAAAAATCTTTTTTTACCAACAGCGGCACCGAAGCGAACGAGACCGCCGTTTTGCTGGCGCAACTTCATACGAAGTGCCAGGACGTGATTACGCTGCGACACGCCTATAGCGGCCGTTCCTATCTTGCCCTGAGCTTGTCGGCACAGTCGAGTTGGCGGCTCATGCCCAATGTCGTTCCGGGTGTTCATCACATCGCCAATGCCTACTGTTACCGATGCCCCTTCGGCTTAACCTATCCGAGCTGCGATCTGAAATGCGCCAAGGACGCCGAAGAAGCGATACAAACCATGACGTCCCAAGGGCGAGTCGCCGCGTTTCTCGCCGAGCCGATTCAGGGAGTCGGTGGTTTTATCGTGCCGCCGAAAGAATATTTCAAAGAAATCGTTGGAATCATTCGCAAATACGGCGGTCTGTTTATCAGCGATGAGGTGCAAACAGGCTGGGGCCGCACCGGCGGCAAAATGTTCGGCATCGAACATTGGGGCGTGGATCCCGATATCATGACGTTCGCCAAGGGAATGGCCAATGGCGTACCGATCGGCGCCACGATCGCCACCCCGGAGGTGGCTGACAGCATGAAGGGCAATACGATTTCGACGTTCGGTGGCAATCCGGTAACTTGCACTGCTGCGAGCGCAACCATCCAGGTCATTGAAGAAAACAATTTAGTCGAGAACGCTCGCCTGATGGGTAGCCGATTGCGCGAGGGCCTGAATGGGTTAAAAGACAAATATCCGGTGATTGGCGACGTCAGGGGTATGGGCTTGATGCAAGGTATGGAATTGGTCGGTGAAAAGAAAGTGCCTGACGCGGAAAGCGCGAAACGAGTAATGGAGCTGACCAAACGCAATGGCTTACTGGTCGGCAAGGGAGGTACCTACGGGAATGTGCTCCGGGTAGCACCCGCGTTGAACGTCACTAAGGATCACATTGATCATGCGTTGAGCGTTTTGGATCAGTCGTTCAGCCAATTGGGGCAGTAGCCGCTGGCCGCGGCTTGGACCGACCGATTGTCTTGCCGGGTAATGGCCGCGCTTTCCTTTCTTGAGATCGAACCTGCATGAATACGCTGGGTCGCAGGCTTATTGGAGCGATTCCGGTTCTCCTCGGAATCTCTTTTCTGATTTTTTTGTTGATGCATATCGCGCCCGGCGATCCGGTTACTTTGCTGCTCGGGGATGACGCAACGCCCGCGGATATCGAGCGCACCCGCCATGAGTGGGGGTTGGATCAACCCTTAATCGTCCAGTATTACGATTTTGTGAACCGGGCCGTTCGAGGCGATTTCGGTAAGTCGCTCAAGTTCAATGAATCGGTGACGAAGCTAATTGCCGAGCGCTTGCCCGCTACCCTAGAGCTGGCATTTGCCAGCCTGTGTATAGCGATCATGATCGCGGTCCCGCTGGGCGTTTACTCCGCGATCAAGCACGATTCGCTTTTCGATCATGCGGGCATGAGCATCGCGCTGATCGGTGTATCGTTGCCGAATTTCTGGCTCGGCATCATGCTGATTTATTTTCTCGGTGGGCAATTAAATCTTTTACCCGTGGCCGGCCGGATCGAGTACGGCGTTGAAGTCAAAACACTGACCGGGCTTTACCTTCTCGACAGCTTGCTCACGGCGAACTTCGCTGCTTTTTGGAGCGTTCTGCAGCATCTGCTCATGCCGGCGTTCACCCTCGGATCCGCGCTGGCCGCGATTGTCACCCGGATCTCGCGTTCCAGCGTGCTCGAAGTCATGCGCCAGGACTATGTCACCACGGCACGAGCCAAGGGCCTGAGCGAGACAAATGTCATCTGGCGCCATATTCTGCGCAACGCCCTGATCACAATCGTGACTATCCTCGGCCTGCAATTGGGTGCGTTGCTGAGCGGTTCGGTGATTACGGAAACCGTATTTTCATATCCGGGCATCGGCGATTTACTGATCCAGTCGATATCCGCGCGCGACTACAAACTTACGCAAGTGTTGATTTTGATGTTCGCGATCACCTATTTCGTGGTTAATCTGCTGATCGATCTGCTGTACAGCTGGATCGATCCGAGGATCAAGTTCTGATGTTCTCGCTGCGCTACCTTAAAGTGTGGGTCGGCGGGGCTATTTTGCTGCTGCTCTGCGTCTGCGGTGTTGCGGCTCCGCTGTTGGCGCCGCGCGATCCTCAGGCGCAAACCCTCGAAGACCGATTGCGCCCGCCGCGCTGGAACGAGAACGGTTCGCCCGCTTACTTTCTCGGCACCGACAATCTCGGTCGCGACATGCTCAGTCGAATTATTTATGGATCACGCATATCTTTGATCGTCGGCGCCGCCACGGTGATTTTTGCCGGCCTGGTCGGTTGCACGCTCGGCGCTATTGCCGGTTATTTCGGCCGCGGTGCTGACGAAGTGGTAAGCAAGATTTCCGAAATTTTTTTAGCATTCCCTTTTTTGCTGATAGCGATTGCGATTATGGCTTTTCTCGGCCAGGGCGTCGGCAACCTGATCATGGCCCTGATGCTCAGCCGTTGGGTGCAGTATTGTCGGGTTGTACGCGGCGAAGTGCTTTCGCTCAAGCAACGTGATTTCATCACCGCAGCCAAAGCCCTTGGCGGCAGGGATTGGTACGTGCTGCTAAGGCATGTTCTACCGAATACCTTTGCGAGCGTCACCGTTATCGCGACCTTCGGCATGGCGATCGTGATCATCACGGAGGCGAGCTTGAGCTTTCTCGGCCTGGGCGTGCCGGTGCATATTCCGACCTGGGGCTCGATGCTGAGCGAAGGGCGAAGCTACATCAATCGGGCGCCGTGGTTGACGATTTTCCCGGGCCTGGCGATTTTCATTACGGTGTTCGGCATAAATTTGCTGGGGGATGGGCTGCGCGACATTTTTGATCCCAAGCTCCGGAGGCAGAGGTGAGCTTAAACTGAGGGCATGCGGTATCCGAGAAAGGCCGTGACCGAACACAGAACTCGACAGGAGATGTGAAGATGCGTACTCTCATCGATCGGCGAAGTTTTTTGAAAACCAGTGCGACCCTGGCCGTGAGCGCAGCCGCGGGCCGTTATGTGCAGCGAAATGCCTACGGGGCGTCGCGCGATCGAGTGACGATCTACCACACGAGCGTTGCCGATTCCATCAATCCGTACAACCACAGCTCGAGTCCCATTTACGGCCAATGGCAGCATGTCATGGAACCGCTCGTGGAGCTTGACTACAAGAAACAAGATTACGTCGGTGTTCTCGCCGAGTCATGGCAGTTTCAAGGAAACAAGTGGACGTTCAAGCTGAAGAAGAACATCAAGTTTCACAACGGTGCGCCGCTCACCTCGAAGGATGTGGCGTTTTCCATCGAGAAGATGCGCGATGAAAAGGGCGGCAGTTTGCAGGCGTCCAATTTCAAAGACGTCACCGAAGTGCAAACGCCGGACGATCTCACCGTCGTCTTCGTCACCAAGCAGCCGCTGGCGATTTTTCTCGATCGTTTGGAGAATCGCTTTATCTTGAGCAAAGTCGCCGGAGATAAATTTGGCGCCAATCTTTACGACAACCCGATCGGTACCGGCCCCTATAAATTCGTAAGCTACCAGCGCGGCGGGAACATGGTCTTCACGCGCAACGACGAATACTGGGGCGGCAAGGCGGCGATCAAAGAAATCGTCTTTCGCAAAGTCACCGAAGACGCGGCGCGGCTGGCGGCGTTGGAGTCCGGTCAGACGGATTTCATCAACAATGTGCCGGATCATGAGGTGGCCCGATTACAGAAGCACCCGCGCATTCGCATCGATAAGATCGAAGGGCTCAGGATGTTTTTTCTGGCTTTCAACATGGCGTTCAAGCCGTGGGACAACAAGCTCGTACGCCAGGCGGCCAACTACAGCATCGACTCGCCGGCGATCGTCAAGAATATTTTCGACGGCATCGGTTACCCGATCAATGGTCCGGTGGGCGCGAATGTGGTCGGCGCCGATCCGAAGCTTAAACGATATCCCTACGACCCACAAAAATCGAAAGAGCTATTGACCAAGGCCGGGTTTCCAAACGGCTGCGATATACAGCTCTACTACTCCGCGGGTCGCTATCCCAAAGACCGCGAGGTTTGCCAGGTGGTCTCGGCGCAAATGGTCAAAGGCGGCTTTCGAGTCGAGCTGATTTCGCAGGAGTGGGCGTTGTTCTGGGATAAGCAAGGCGTAAACGGCGGCAAGCTGCCGTTCTACTACATCGGCCGCGGCTCGCTGACTGACGCCGATACGCTTTACGACCAATATTTTCGTACGGGCACGACGAAGCGGACAAATTACAGTAACCCGGATCTCGACAAGCTGATCGAGGAACAGCAAAAGACTGCGGATCAGAAAAAAAGAATCGCGATTTTACAAAACGCCGGCAAGATGATCATGGAAGAAGCGCCCTTCATTCCGCTCTACAACCTGGCCGATATTTACGGCGTCGGGCGAAACCTAGTCTGGAAAATGCGTCCGGATGAAAAAGTTTTGGGCTGGGACATGTCGATCAAGTAAGAGATCGGGGAGACCGAGGTAAGGCAATTCGGAGCAAGAAAGACTCCTCACTTCGCCCGGCGAGATTTTTCGAAACGTGAAGCAGCATGGCGACGACTCCCGTAATAAGTTGTTGATGAACTTCCCCCTTTGACAAAGGGGGAAATTGAAGGGGCATTTGTTTGATCGGGCAGACGACCGAAGCGGTGCGAAAATCCCCCTGCCCCCCTTTACAAAAGGTGGGGATCTATCGCCATCGAAGCATGAGCGAATTTGTAACGTACGCCGGCCGGCGGAAAATTCTACTGATCAGAATTGATTGGAGGCGGCCATGAGGTCAACAATGCAAAGAATACCTCGGCGCGAGTTTTTAAAGCGGAGTGCCATGCTCGGAATCGGCGCCGCCCTCGGCGGCTCGTTGGTGAAAGCGAGCTACGCCGCCTCGACGGAACGGCTGATGATTCTAAGCAGTATCGGCCTGGACACTCTCAATCCGTACGGCCACAGCTCCGGTCCTCAGTACGGGATCTGGCAACACATGATCGAGCCCTTGGTCGAGATCAATTATGCGCGCAAAGACTACTACGGCGTGCTCGCCGAGTCGTGGAAATTCGAGGGCAACAGATGGACGTTTTCCCTGCGAAAGGGAATTCGTTTTCATAACGGCGCGCCGTTCACTGCGCAGGATGTTGTCCATTCCGTCAATAGAATCAGAACCGACAAAAGAAGCTTGCAGAAATCCAATTTCGACGATTTGGCAGAGGTGCAGGCAGCCGACGATTACACGGTGATCTTTACGACGACTCAGCCGAACGCGGTATTTCTCGACCGGCTGCAAAATCGG
>Ga0065712_10067815_pt1 | contig 29691 bp, 25 predicted proteins | sample MisRhiReplicate1_FD_59099 | JGI IMG/M metagenome (GOLD analysis project Ga0065712, IMG submission 59099) | Miscanthus rhizosphere microbial communities from Kellogg Biological Station, MSU, sample Rhizosphere Soil Replicate 1: eDNA_1 v3... | ecosystem: Host-associated > Plants > Roots >...
TTGCCGGCGATGCTTTTTCTGAAGCGACCTATCAGTGACTGAACTGACGCCATCGCCGGCAAGCCGCCTCCCACGGGGTATGCATTCAGTCAGTCACTTTCGGTTTGCCACCCGTTTTGCGCGTCTTGCGGACTTGTGTATAACGATGAGCGCAGAGCATAAGCACGATCAGTTTCACGCCTCATTCACCAACCAGTCATGCACCGCACGGCGTGCCGGGGTATTAAGAGCGCCTTCGCGGTAGGCCAGCACATATTTCTTGCGGGCCTTGATCGGTTGCCCGAACGGCACGATCAGCGAGCCCTGTTCAAGCTCATCGGTGATCAGTGCCTTGCGGGCGATGGCCACGCCCATGCCCATACGGGCGGCGTCGATGGTCAGGTGGTTGCGGTTGAAGGTGTGGCCGCGGCGTACGTCGATGCCATCGGCACCAATCGCAGTCAGGTAAAACTCCCACTCTGCGTACTCATAGCTGCCGCGCCAGGCCGTGATGTCGTGCAGCAGCGGGAAATGCACCAACTGGCTGGGCGTGTCCAGCGGCGGTTTGCCTTCGAGCAGTTTGGGCGAGCACACCGGAAACAGTTCTTCCTCCAGCAACGGCGTGGTCGACAGGCCCGGATAGCTGCCGTCGTTCAGGTCGATGGCCAGGTCGAAGTCGTCATCGCGCAACGAGCCACTGCTGTCTTCGGCAATGATCCGCAGTTGAATGTCTGGAAACGCTTCCTGCAAACGTGGCAGGCGCGGCATCAGCCACTTGCTCAGAAACGATGGAATGCAGCGCAGTTTGAATACCCCGCCGATCCGACCGGAATACAAAAGGCGCAGCTCTTCGCTGATGCGGCTCTGCACCTCGTTGGCCACCACCGCCAGACGCTGCCCTTCGGCGGTCAGCTCAAGGCCGCGCCCGACCCGGTGGAACAGCGCAAACCCCAGCCGCTCTTCAAGCTGACGCATCTGCTGGCTGATGGCGCCCGGCGTAACGTGCAGCTCCTCGGCGCAGCGCGTAAAGGAAAGGTGTCGTGCCGCACAGGCGAAGACCTGTAACCAGGCGTGCATCTGCGCGTTGAAAATTCTGCTCATTGAAGAGTTCCGCTAAAGCGTTGCATAGGAACAATCGTTTGTCGTTTCGACAGCTGAAGCCAAAGATGAAAGCCAGAAAGAAGGAGTTTCAACTCTTCTGCATCATCTCATTTGAAGGACCTCCGTGATGGCTATCAGCGTCTTCGACATGTTCAAAATCGGCATCGGGCCGTCCAGTTCCCATACCGTCGGGCCGATGCGGGCCGGAGCGTTGTTCGTCACTGACCTGCGCAACCAGGATCGTTTGCACAGCGTAGAACGTGTTGAGGTGCGATTGTACGGCTCTCTGTCCGCGACCGGCATCGGTCATGGCAGTGATCGCGCGACGGTGATGGGGCTGATGGGTGAATGGCCTGACCAGATCGACCCCAGCCAGGTCAACCAGCGCATCGACACGCTGCGTGCCGACAGTCAACTGCTGCTGGCCGGTGAACAGCCGATTACCTTCGTCTGGGAACGCGACATGTGCCTGCTCGAAGAGAGCCTGCCCTACCACCCCAACGGCATGACGCTGTGCGCGTATGGCAAGTCGGGCGAGCTGTACGAGCAGACCTACTACTCGGTGGGCGGCGGCTTCGTGATCGACGCGGCACAGGCAGCCAGCGGCGTGCTGGATGCCGATGACACTGTTCTGCCTTACGACTTCTCCAGCGGCGCGCAGCTGCTGAGACTGTGCAAGACCCATGGCCTGAGCATCTCCGAACTGATGATGGCGAACGAAAAGGTCTGGCGCAGCGAGGAAGAAATCCGCTCACGCATCATGGTCATCTGGGCCGCGATGCAGGCCTGCGTCAACAAAGGTCTGCTCGAGACGGGCATATTGCCCGGCGGCCTGAACGTGCGCCGTCGTGCCTATCGCCTGCATCAGAGCCTGCAGAACCTCGACAATCCCAATGTGATCGGCTCGACCCTCAGCGCCATGGAGTGGGTCAACCTGTTCGCGCTGGCGGTCAACGAAGAGAACGCTGCGGGTGGCCGCATGGTGACGGCTCCGACCAATGGCGCGGCCGGGATCGTGCCCGCCGTGCTGCATTACTTCATGAAATTCAAACCCACGGCCAACGATGACGACGTGGTGCGCTTCTTTCTGAGCGCCGCCGCTGTCGGCATTCTGTGCAAGAAAAACGCCTCGATCTCGGGCGCTGAAGTGGGCTGCCAGGGCGAAGTGGGTTCGGCCTGCGCCATGGCCGCTGCAGGCCTGGCGGAGATTCTCGGGGCAACGCCCGAGCAGGTGGAAAACGCTGCCGAAATCGGCCTTGAACACAACCTGGGGCTGACCTGCGATCCGGTCGGCGGACTGGTTCAGGTGCCGTGCATCGAGCGCAACGCGATTGCCGCCGTGAAGGCGATCAACGCCGCGCAGATGGCCCTGCGTGGCGACGGCGAACACTTCATCTCGCTCGACCACGCCATCCGCACCATGCGCGACACCGGCGCGGACATGCACGACAAGTACAAGGAAACCTCACGCGGCGGACTGGCAGTCAATCTGATCGAGTGTTGATTTGCCTGCAGCTTTGCGGGTTATTCGCGAACCACTGAATAAACGGGATCTGTTGTGGGGCCTCCCACAGTTCAATGTTTGCCGAGAGGACAGCGCTGTGTCAGCGACCTGCGCTGTCTCTCAGATCACGCCACCGGCAAACACTGTTCCACAAGCGCCGTCCATACCTTCACGCCCGGCTCGATCACCTGATCATTGAAGTCGTAGTACGGGTTGTGCAGCGCCGCCGAAGGCTTTTCGCCGTCAACGCCCATCCAGATGTAGGCGCCCGGACAGGCGTGCAGCATGAAGGCGAAGTCTTCCGAGGCCATGGACGGGTTGCAGCCCCATTGCACGTTGGCTTCACCGACGGCGGCGACGGCGGCACGACGAATCGTTGCGGCGGCTTCGACGTGGTTTTCGGTTACCGGATAACCGACGTTGTAGACCAGCTCGCCACGCACGCCGAAAGCCATTGGCAGACGCTCGACGAACTCGCCGATCCATTGCTGGACCTTCTCGCGCACCGTGGTCTGCAGGCAGCGAACGGTGCCACGCAGCACGGCCGTTTCCGGCAGCACGTTGATGGCCTCACCCGCGTTGAACTGGGTGATGCTGACCACCGCAGAATCCAGCGGCGACAGACGTCGGGACACGATGGTCTGCAGACCCAGCACCAGTTCGGCGGCGGCCACGATCGGGTCGTTGCCCTTGTCCGGCATGGCAGCGTGGCTGCCCTTGCCGGTCAGGGTGATCTTGAAAGTGTCCAGCGATGCCATCATCGGCCCCGGATTGACCACCACCTTGCCCGCAGGCACGCCCGGCCAGTTGTGCAGGCCGTAGATGGCTTCCATCGGGAAACGCTCGAACAAGCCGTCCTCGATCATGCGCTGTGCACCACCGAGGTTTTCTTCGGCAGGCTGAAAAACGAAATGCACGGTTCCGCGAAAGCGCCGCGTCTCGGCCAGATGCCTGGCAGTGGCCAACAGAATGGCGGTATGCCCGTCATGACCACAGGCATGCATGCAGCCTTTATGCGCAGACTTGTGCACGCTGTCGCCCAATTCCTGAATCGGCAAGGCGTCCATGTCGGCGCGGATGCCGATGGTCGGGCCGTCGCCGGTACGCAGGGTGCCGACCACGCCGGTGCCCCCGAGGCCGCGATGGACCTCAAGGCCAAAGCTGCTCAACAGTTCAGCGACCTTGTCGGAAGTTTTCTGCTCCTGAAAGCCCAGCTCCGGGGCCGCATGAATCGTGCGGCGCCAGACCGTGGCTTCTTCGATCAATGTCTTGGAAATGCTCATGTGATTCACTCCAGGCTCGCGCCATAACCAAAGCTGGCGGCGGGTTTGGCGGCGGTTTCGACCCACACGCTTTTCACTTCACTGTATTCGCGCAGCGCGTCCAGCCCTGAAGAACGACCATAGCCGCTTTCACCGTAGCCACCAAACGGCGAGCTGACATGAATGGTCTTGTAGCCGTTGACCCAGAACGTACCGGCACGTACTTGTTTCGCCACACGGTGCGCACGGCCCACGTCACGGGTCCAGACGCCGCCCGCCAGGCCGAAACGGCTGTCGTTGGCGATGCGGATCGCCTCTTCTTCGTCCTTGAAAGGAATGGCCACGACCACCGGGCCGAAGATTTCTTCCTGAGCGCAGTGCAGGTCGTTGGTGCCCGCCAGAACGGTCGGGTTGACGTAGTAACCGGGCTTTTCCGGGATCGGGTCTGCGTGCTCGCCCACCAGCCTGGCGCCGTCTTTCAAGGCACGCTCGACCATGGTCTTCACGTGGTTGTACTGCTTGGCGTTGTTGATCGGCCCGATCTGGGTTTCCGGGTCGCTCGGGTCACCGACCTTGAATTGGGTCGCAGCGGTGGCCAGCGCATGGGTGAATTTTTCGAAGATCGACGCCTGCACCAGCAGACGCGAACCCGACACGCAGCTCTGACCTGCCCCGGAGAAAATCGCCGCCTGAGCACCGCGCAGGGCGACCTCCAGATCGGCGTCCTCGAACACAATGTTGGCCGACTTGCCGCCCAGTTCCAGCACCGCCGGAATGCAGCGTTGTGCCGCCGCGACGGCAATGTGGCGACCGGTTGCCGGGGAGCCGACGAACACGACTTTGCGAATGTCGGCCCTGGCGATGAACGCCTGCCCGATGGAATGGCCAAAACCGGCGATCACATTGACCAGCCCTTTGGGCACACCGGCACGTTCGATCAATACGCCGACCATCAGCGAACTCAGCGGCGTCAGTTCCGAAGGCTTGAGGATAACCGCGTTGCCTGCCGCAATGGCCGGTGCAATCTGCCAGCCGCAGGTGAAGATCGGCGCGTTCCACGGGGTGATCTGCAGCACTGTGCCCAGCGGTTCGTAGGTGACGTAGTTCAGGTGCGTGGTCGGAACCGGAATGATTTCGCCGTGCAACTTGTCAGCCCAACCGGCGTAGTACTCGAACATCTCGGCAACCTTGAGCACTTCGACGCGGGCATCGCGGATCGGCTTGTTGGCGGTCAGGGATTCGATCTGGGCGAGGTCTTCCAGCGCTTCACGGATCAGGTTACCGACCTGATACATGGCGCGACCACGCGCCTGCGCCGTCAACGCCCACCACTGGACCTGCGCGGCTTTCGCAGCGTTATCGGCCTTTTCGACCAGCGACTCGTCGGCGTCCGGAAAACTCAGCAACAGACTGTCGTCATGGGCATTGCGTACTTCGACCGGCGCGCCATGGCCTTCAATGAACTCACCGCCCACGTAGCTGGCGATGACACTGCGGTCGCCCCAGTAAGGGCGCATCAGTTCGAGGATTTTTGCAGTGCTCATCACTTATTCTCCGTGACCGTAAAGTTTGGCATCGGTGCGTTGCACGATGGCGCAGAAGTCTTCGTTATCGGCCAGCGTCTCGCTGCTGGCTTTCCACAACTGGGCGACGACTCGGGACAACGGCAGGTCCATGTCCAGGCTGTCCGCCAGGTCGCTGGCCAGGCCGACGTCCTTGCGCATCAGGCCCATGGTGAAACCCGAGTCGTAGGCCTTGTTCAACACCCAGGTGGGGAACATGACTTGCGTCGCGCCGCTGCGGCCGGAACCGGCGTTCAGTCCCTGCAGCAGTTTTTCCGGGTCAACGCCCGCCTTGGCTGCCATTGCGACCGCTTCGGCGGTGCTGATCAGGTGGCAGGCGGCGAGCATGTTGTTGGCGATCTTGGCCACGTTGCCCGCGCCGCATTGACCGACGTGAACCCGCGTACCGCTCATGCCTTCCAGCACCGGCATGGCCCGCGCCAGATCGGCCTCTTCAGCGCCGATCACCATCGACATGGTGCCGGTGGCGGCACCTTTCGGGCCACCGGAAACCGGGGCGTCGATGAAGGCGATTCCAGCCTTGGCCAGTTCGGTAGCAACCTTGCGGCTCATCTCAGGCGTCGAGGTGGTGGTATCGACCACAATCAACCCTTCGTGGCCCACTTCGCGAATGCCGCCAGCACCCAGGCAGACAGATTCGACATGCTCGGCCTTGGGCAACGACAGAATCAGAATGTCCACGCTCTGGATCAACTGCGTGCGGTCGGCTACCGGCTTTACGCCTTTGCTTTCGGCCGTCGCCAGCGCAGTCTGCGACAGGTCGAATCCACTGACATCGAAGCCCTTGCCCGCCAGCGTCGCGGCCATGCCGCCGCCCATGTTGCCCAGTCCGATGACGCCTGTTTTCAAAGTCATGTTCTGCATCTCGCTTAGAGGTTTTGTACGAATTCAAGAATGACGTTGCCTGCCGCCTGGGGCTCGACCATGACGCGTCCGGGCGCCTGCTGATGCGCAACCTGATTCTCGGCAAGAATGGCGCGCAGGGTGTCGAGGCTGGTGGTGTGCAGGCCGATGGCGATGGCGTGTGGCCGTTCGCGATGGGCTTGTGGCAACGGCGTATCGGGGTAATGGCGAGCGGCCGTCGTCGCATCCATGGCACGCAACACGCCGCATCGGGTGTCAGCCAGCAGCACGTCGCCCTGCCAGCTCACCGCATCGTCGTAAATTGCACGCCAGCGCGGTTCAAGCTGAGCGGGGTCGGCCAGATACGTCACGCTGACAATGCCGTCCACAGCGTTGGGATGCTGTTGCCAGCCCGGCACCCAGATCAGTTCGGGGCGGTGCTGATGACAGATGAAATTCGAGGCGTCAGGCAGTTGCGGGTCGATGAACAGCCCCAGCGAAACCACCGCTTCGTCAGGACGTCCGTCTGGTAACGTCATCGCGCGACGGAAGTCGATCCGGCCTTGGCTCGGTAAACCGGCCTGCACCAACCGGGCATGATCCGCGTCGGCGTCCTGGCTGTGCAGCGCGACCAGCGAAACGCCCTCTTCGCCGCGATCCAGAAACTCGCCCAACTGGCGGCCGAAGCAGAAGCCATTGACCGAGCCGGTGCCGAACAGCGAGGCATCGTGAATTCCGATCAGCTCGATGAAATTGCTCTTGAACATCATCAGCGAGGTCACGCTGCCCCACGGGTGATAGCTGACCGGCGACGGCGCGAAGCCCATCCGCCGATACAACTCAAGCGTAGCGGCGTGATCACGAACGGTGACCAGCGGATGATCGATGCCTTGAGGAAACTGAGCGACGGCGGCCATGTGCGATTGCTCCCTGAATCAGTCTTGAGATTTGCTGGTGAAGGTCGCCAGTGAATCTGGCGCTCTGCCGATGACTCTGGCGGGCGTGCCAGCCACCACGACACCGGCTTCCACGGGTTTGAGCACCACTGCGCCAGCGGCAACGATGGCGCGCTCGCCGACTTCGATGTTGCCGAGCACCGTGGCGCCTGCGCAGATCAGCGCGCCGCGACGGATCTTGGGGTGGCGGTCGCCTGCCTCACTGAGCGTGCTGCCCAGGGTGACGCCATGCCAGAGGCTGACGTCGTCTTCGACCACCGCGGTTTCGCCGATCACCAGACCCATGCCGTGATCCACGAACAGGCGCTTGCCCAGACGCGCGGCGGGATGAATGTCGATGGCCCAGGTATTGGCCGACCAGTTCTGCAGGAGGACCGCGCTTTGAATGTCGCCGTCATTCCACAAGGCGTGAGCGATGCGATACGCCTGCACGGCCTGGATGCCGCGAAAGGTCAGAAAGGCGGTGAGGTGATCGGGACAGGCCGGGTTAACGACTACCAGATGGTCGATATCGGCCGCTGCCGATTCGGCAATCTCGGGATGCGCTTGAAGGACGCCGCCGAACCAGCCGGCGAGATCGGCTTCTGGTGCGTGGCTCTGCAACTGGCTGGCCAGACTGGCAGCCAGTGCAGTCTCGAAGGACACATGGGCCAGCACTCGATCCTGTCCGTAACGGCCCAGTATCGGGTTACGCTCACCCAACTGTTTTGCCTGCTCCCGCAGGCGCTGCCAAAGAGCCTTCATACGCGTTCCCTTGTGCTGATGATCGAGTATGGACAGCGTTCTCCCCTCTCAGCAATAATCCAAAAATCGAATTTATGTTGCCTTGAGCGCAACACAGGACAGCCAATGAGTCTGGTGCAGGATCGTCGGATCCTTTATTTCTTCGAAGCTGTGCGGCTGGGCAGCGTGCGGGCAGCGGCGGACTTTCTGAATGTCGCGCCGTCAGCGGTCAGCCGCCAGATCGCGCAACTGGAACTGGAGCTGGGTTCGCCGCTGTTGGAGCGCCATCGACGCGGGGTCAAACCCACCGAAGCAGGTGACAAGGTGCTGGCCTATTATCGCCAGCGGCTGACTCAACAGGAAGTTCTGCTCGACTCGATCCAGGCACTGCGCGGCCTGCACAGCGGCTCGGTGACACTGGTCTCCGGGGAGGGTTTTCTGGAAAGCCTGGCGCAGCCGCTGGCGAAGTTTTCGGCGCTGTACCCGCGAATCGAGCTGATCGTGAATGTCTGCGGCAGCAACGAAGTGATCCGTCAGGTAGTCGAGGATGAGGCGCACATCGGTCTGGTCTTCAACCCGGCCGCCGACCCCAAAATCCGTTCCCACGCCCACCAGCGCAAGCCGGTCTGCGTGGTGACCGCACCGGATCATCCGCTGACGCAGCAACCAGGTCCCATCGAACTCAAGGCATTGGCTGATTACCGCCTGGCACTGCCCGCTGTTTCGTACGGTATTCGCCAGATTCTTCTCGAAGCCGAACACCAGTTGGGTATCACGCTCGAGCCGACCCTGACCTGCAACACCTTCGCCATGCTCAAGCATTTCGCCATGCAGGGTGGCGTCACGCTGCTGCCGACCTTTGTTGTGGAAGAGGAAATCAACAGCGGAAAACTACGGGCACTGACATTGCAGCACGAAGTGTTCAGCAGCCCGCAAACGCACCTGATCAGTCGCTTGGGCCGTCAACTCAGCGTGGGTGCCAGCCGGTTGATGGGGATGCTGCTGCAGGATATGGCCGCGTTCAGGAATTGAGTTGAAGGCCCGCTGAAAAAACAGGCCTCCCGTGAAAACTATTTCTCTTTGCTCTCCATCGTCGCCGCCTGATTACCGCCCTCTTCAGCAATTTTTGTCAGTCGCTCATCCGCCGACTTTTCTTCTTCAAGCGTCTCAGCCAACAGTTCTGCGACGTCGTTCATGCCCAGATGTTTGGCCATTGCCACAAGTGTGCCGTACCCGGCAATTTCGTAGTGCTCGACTTTCTGGCAGGCGGCGATCAGTCCCGCATCAAGTACCGGGCCCTTTTCAATTTCGTCGATCAGCTCCTTGCTCTCCTCGATCAATCCCTCCATGGCAATGCACTTCATCCGTTTGAGCTTCAACTCAGTCATCTCGATCACTTGATCTATGCGTTCGATCTGCCCCTGAGTCTCTTCTCTGTGCGACTCGAACGCCTGCGTCAATGTCGGATTGGTCGATGCACGCGCCATCTTCGACAGTCCCTTCAGGATCTGTTTTTCGGCGCTGTAAATGTCAGAAAGCTCATGAATGAAAAGGTCGTTGATCGTGTTTTTTTTGGATGTGCTCATCGGAAACCTCGTGTCAGTGAATCCAGATTCGGATCGACTCAGGCGAACGGCCTCATTTCTCGCCCGTCAGTCTGTCGACTTGAGGCCCCGACAGGCCGTTCACGCCGGACAATCAACAAGCCGACGAACAGCATGTGCGTGCGGTAATCAATGCCAGAGAGCGACCGTTAGTCCCGCCTCGAACAAATTCGCTGAACCAAAAAACCAGGAATCCGCTCATCAGAAGTAACAGATCAGACTTCCCGATCAGACTGAGGGCTTCCCATGAGAGCGTTGACCTACCACGGCGCACACAATGTCAAAGTCGACACCGTGCCAGATCCTGAAATACAGCAGGCCGATGACATCATTCTGCGGGTGACGGCGACCGCCATCTGCGGTTCGGACCTGCACCTTTATCGCGGCAAGATTCCCACCGTGGAGCATGGCGATATTTTCGGTCATGAGTTCATGGGTATCGTGGAAGAGACCGGCTCGGCAGTGACGTCCGTGCAGCGTGGCGACCGGGTCGTCATTCCCTTTGTGATTGCCTGCGGTTCATGCTTTTTCTGCAACCAGGATCTGTACGCGGCCTGTGAAACCACCAACACCGGACGTGGCGCAATCCTCAACAAGAAATCCATTCCACCGGGAGCCGCGCTATTCGGCTTCAGCCACTTGTACGGCGGCATTCCCGGCGGACAGGCTGAATACGTGCGGGTGCCCAAGGCCAATACCGGTCCGTTCAAGGTGCCCGGTACGCTGGCGGACGAGAAGGTGCTGTTTCTCTCCGACATCCTGCCGACCGCCTGGCAGGCCGTGACTAACACCGGCATCGGCCAGGGTTCAAGCATTGCGATCTACGGAGCGGGCCCGGTCGGTCTGCTAAGCGCGGCGTGCGCCCGAATGCTGGGGGCCGAGCGGATCTTTATGGTCGATCACCATCCCTATCGCCTGGCTTATGCACAGCAGACCTATGGCGTCATTCCGATCAATTTCGATGAGGATGACGACGCGGCCGACACCATCATCCGCCAGACACCGGGCATGCGCGGCGTCGACGGCGTCGTGGATGCAGTCGGTTTCGAAGCCAAGGGCAGCACCACCGAAACCGTGCTCGCCACCCTCAAGCTCGAGGGCAGCAGTGGCAAGGCGCTGCGTCAGTGCATCGCCACGGTCAGGCGCGGCGGCGTGGTGAGCGTGCCGGGGGTTTACGCGGGCTTCATCCACGGCTTCATGTTCGGCGATGCCTTCGACAAGGGCCTGACGTTCAAGATGGGCCAGACCCATGTGCAGCGTTTCATGCCTGAACTGTTGGACTACATCGAGACCGGCCGCCTGCAACCCGAGGCGATCATCACCCACCGCATGTCGCTTGAAGAGGCCGCAACGGCCTACAAGATTTTCGACAAGAAAGAAGAAGACTGCCGCAAGGTGATCCTGACGCCGGGCGGCAACGACATCCCCGTAACGGTGCCTGACTCACTGACGGGTGTTCCAGCGTTGTGACAAAGAAGGAGGTACATCATGGAAGCGTTTAACGTGTTCTGGATTGCAGCAGTGATCATCGTTCTGGCACTGGATGCATGGCTGATCTACAGCGTCTGGCGCTCGACCAAATCGTCCGGCACCAAAATCGGCTGGACAGTGCTGATCCTTGCACTACCTATCGTGGGTGCCGGTATATGGGGCATCAGCGGCCCGCGTGGCGTGGTCGAGGCACCGACGTCGAATGAGCACAGCAAGGGGTGATATTCGAGAGCGGACGCGGAGAGTGCTGGGCGGCATTACCACGCAGGAGCGCTCATCGTTATACACAAATCCGCCTCGACACTGATCGTGCCCATCGCTCCGCGTGGGCATACCGCCCGTGACGCTCCGCGTCACACATGGCACAGATTGCGGACTCAGTGAGCCGAGCGCATGACGTGGAAAACGCTGTAGCTTGGGCGCTCATCTGCGCCATATTCAAGAGCGAACGCGGAGCGTCCTGGGCGGCGTTACCACGCAGAGCGTGGGAACGATCATCATCGTATAACTAACGACTCAAATACCCGAACCGCCCCTTGAACGGTTTGCCAATCGGGTCGGCCAGGTCGCCGTGTTTGCTGGTGGTCAGGCCCAGATCCACCAGCGATTCGGCGAGCTTCACGGCCGCTGCGACGCCATCGATCACTGGCAGGCCGACGGCTTCGCTCAGTTGCCGCCCCAGATCAGCCATCCCGCCACAACCCAGCACGATGGCGCCAGCGCCTTCTTCATCGCGTGCCTTGCGCGCCTGTTCGGCCATGAGTTCGACCAGTGCCGGGCCGCTCTCTTCCAGCGCCAGTACCGGTAGATCAATGCAGCGCACCGACGTGCACAAGTCACTGAACCCATAACGCTGAAGCAGGTGCTCGGCAATGATCCGGGTGCGGGTCAGGGTAGTGACCACCGCAAACCGGGTCGAGATCAGGCTCGCCACATGAAACGCCGCCTCCGCGATACCAATGACCGGTGCACTCGCGGCTTCACGGGCGGCCAGCAGACCGGGGTCGCCGAAGCAGGCAATAATATGCGCATCGACCTGCTGCTCACGGCCCTTGCGTACTTCTTCCAGGACACCCAGCGTCGCGATGGCTTCGTCGAAATGCCCCTCGATGGACACCGGACCATCCGCCGGGGTGCAGGCAATGATCTGCGTGCCAGGGCGCGCGACAGCTTCCGCCGCCAGGCCCATCTTGCGGGTCATGGCTTCACTGGTGTTGGGGTTTATGACTTGAATACGCACCGGGCCTCCTTCAGCGCCGTTTGAAAATACTGTGGAAGTCCACCGTCTCGCTGACGGGTTCATCCACGTTAAGGCTGGCGCGGATACGACGCAGATGCTCGGCCATCCACTCCCGCGCTTCGTCACCCTGCCCGGCTTCCAGCAAGGTCAGCAGGTCGGCGTGCTCGCCGCAGTCGCAACCGACGCTGCGCCGCGAGCCATACACGGCGAGGATCAGTGACGAACGTGTGGTCAATTGCGCAACCTGTTCGGTCAACACCTGATTGCCTGCCAGCGCACACAGTTGCACATGAAAGCGTGCGGACAACTGAATGGCTTCACTGTGACGCCCGGCGTGCTGGGCCGCGTGTTCCTGATCGCAGAGCGTGCGCAGCGCTTCCAGACGCTGACCGCTGACGCGTGTCGCGATGGTGTCCATCAAGGCAGGTTCGATCAGCTGTCGGGCGCCCAGCACATCCTGCGCTTCCTGCGCCGAGGGCTGGGCGACTTCCGCGCCGCGTTTGGGCCGCAGCGTCACCAGACGTTCCAGCGCCAGGCGCTGCAGAACCTTGCGAATGCCAGTGCGGCTGACCTCAAACACCTCAGCCAGCGCGTCCTCAGGCAAACGTGTGCCGGGTGCCAGCCTGTGCTCGACGATGGCTTCCAGCACGTGCTGATAGATCTGCTCATCGCGGCCTTTTTCGTCGGCAGCGGGGGCAATGAACAGAGGGGCGCTGGAGGGTCGGGTCATGGCATCACATCGCTTTTGCATGCAGATCGTATACAAGAATAGTGCCCGATCAATCCGGTGCTGAATAGCGCTATCTGGACGACAGTATTAAACCGGTGTCACCTGGCCTCGATAACTTCCGCACTCAAAACGCGCAAAAGCGCCCTTTTTATGTGCATTTGAGGCGACCAGCCTGAGCTGACCAGGACGTCAGCTTTCTGAAAAAAACGCTTAACACGTCAAGGCTTTCAGGCGATTCGGAACACTGAAAACACGGCATGGCACATGTCTTGCGTACACGATCGTATACAAAAAAGATCAACGATCGTACCCCGATCCCGTCACGAATCAGCGAGGGAGTAACGCAATGACAGACCAACGCCCGGCCGGCTACAGTCCGCGCCTGCACAACCATGATTTGGGACCGGTTCCGCAGAAGTGGACCTGGTACAACATTCTGGCGTTCTGGATGAGCGACGTGCACAGCGTCGGTGGTTACGTCTTTGCCGCCAGCCTCTTCGCCCTCGGCCTGGCCAGCTGGCAAGTGCTGATCGCGCTGCTGGTCGGCATCTGCATCATTCAGGTGATCGCCAATCTGGTGGCCAAACCCAGCCAGCAGGCTGCGGTGCCCTACCCGGTCATTTGCCGATTGGCGTTCGGCGTCTTCGGGGCCAACATCCCGGCGATCATTCGCGGCCTTATTGCAGTGGCGTGGTACGGCATCCAGACCTACCTGGCGTCCAGCGCGCTGGTGATCGTGGTGCTGCGTTTCTTCCCGGAACTGGCTGCCTATCAGAACGTGACCTTCCTCGGCCTGTCATGGCTGGGCTGGTTCGGCTTTCTGGCTTTGTGGGTCGTTCAGGCTGCCGTGTTCTGGACCGGCATGGAATCGATCAGACGTTTCATCGACTGGGCCGGCCCTGCGGTGTATGCCGTGATGTTCGCGCTGGCGGGCTGGATCGTCTGGCGTGCCGGCTGGGACAACATCAGCTTCACCTTGGCCGAGAAAGAACTGTCGGGCTGGGCCGCATTCGGCCAGGTGGTCATGGCCATCGCGCTGGTGGTCTCGTACTTCTCCGGGCCGACGCTGAATTTCGGTGATTTCAGCCGCTACTGCCGCAGCATGGCGGACGTACGCCGCGGCAACTTCTGGGGTCTGCCGGTAAATTTCCTGGCGTTTTCGCTGGTGACCGTGGTGATCGTCTCCGGCACGCTGCCGATCTTCGGTGAAATGATCCACGACCCGATTGCCACCGTGGCGCGCATCGACAACACCACTGCGGTATTGCTGGGTGCGTTCACCTTTGTCACCGCGACCATCGGCATCAACATCGTCGCCAATTTCGTGTCCCCGGCGTTTGACTTCGCCAACGTGGCACCGAGCCGCATCAGTTGGCGCGCAGGTGGCATGATCGCCGCCGTGGCCTCGATCTTCATCACCCCATGGAATCTCTTCAACAACCCGGAAGTGATCCACTACACCCTGGACGTACTCGCCGCCTGCATCGGTCCGTTGTTCGGCATCCTGCTGGTGGACTATTACCTGATCAAGAAGCAGCAGATCGACGTCGATGCGCTGTTCAACGACACCCCGAGCGGTCGCTACTGGTACACCAACGGCGTGAACTGGGTCGCCGTGAAAGCACTGCTGCTCACTGCGCTGGTCGGCCTGTGCTTCACCTTCATTCCCTGGTTCAAGCCCATCGCCAATTTCGCCTGGTTCACTGGCTGCATTCTGGGCGGCGTACTGTATTACGGGCTGACCAAAGGCTCGCCGGTTCAGGCTGCGAACATGGCACCGACCGCCAGCCATGGCTGATCAAGACTTCAACGAATACGTACAATGCCTGGCTCGCCCAGGCGTTGTACTTTTCCTGAAACGGTGTTGATTACCAAAGCGCAATGTCATAGGTCAGGTACAGCCGGTTGCTGTCGCGTCCGCGGGCGAAATCGGATCGATACACATAGTTGCGCAGCTTCACACCCAGCCCCTTGAAGGCACCGCCTTGCACCACATAGGCAATCTCGGCGTCACGTTCCCACTCGCGCAACTGCGCCGGACCTGATTTCTCATTGTCGCCACGCAGGTAGCGCGAGGAAAACGTCAGGCCCGGCGCACCCAGGCGGGCGAAGTCGTAGCCGTAACTGACCATCCAGGTTTTCTCGTCTTCCTCGATGAACTTGCCGATGCCCACGTTACTGAACGAGTACACCGTCGCCCCGCTTATATAAGGCAGGCCCGCATCGCCGCTCAGCACCTGATAACCGGCCCCGACGCTGTGCCCGGCCAGCGCGTAGGTCAGCTGACCGCTGAGCATGTCGTTGTCGATCTTGCCGCTGCGCGCAGCACCGGCATCGACGCTGTGGAAATAACGCAGGTCGCTGGTCAGCACGCCGGATCCCAGCTTCAGGTCGTGCTGAATGGACGCAAACTGCTGGCGATAGAAATCTTCCAACTCGCCATAGAAGTAGCTCAGACGAACGTTCTTGCCGAACCGATAGTCGCCGCCGACATAGGTGAAGTCCGAGCCCTTGCCGCTGAAGCCGTCCGGGATGATCGAGCGGCTGTCCGACGAGTCGCGCAACTTGAACTGATCCAGACGCCCGCCCGTCAGGGTCAGGTTTTCAATGTCTGTGCTGGTGAACTGGGTGCCCTGATAGACCTGCGGCAACAGGCGCGCATCGTTGTAGACCAGGACCGGCGTTTTGGGCAGCAGCGAACCGTATTTCACGGTGGTCTTGGCCAGACGTACCTTGGCAGTGGCGCCCAGACTGGAAAACTCATCGGCCGCGCGGCCATCGCTGTGGACCGGCAACAGGCCGGTGCCGCTGCGTCCCTTGCCGGAGTCCAGCTTGATGCCCAGCAAGCCGGAAGCATCGACGCCGAAACCCAGTACACCCGGTGTGAACCCGGATTGATAATCCAGCAGCAGGCCTTGCGCCCATTCAGTCCGCTCGCTCTTGGCCGTCAACGCAGCACGCGTGCTCAGGCCGTGTTCGTCACGGAAGTTCTCGTTGAAATAGACGTTGCGCAATTGCAGCTTCAATTTGCTGTCTTCGATGAAACCGCCTGCGCTCACCCAGGGGGCGACGCTCAACAGCAGTGAAGGCAAGGCGGTGCGCTGGAAAAATGTGTTCATGCTCATGGCTCGTTCTTGTTATTGGAGGCGCAGTGATCCGCGCGCCCCGGTCAAGGGCGCGTGAATGCACAGGGAGGGTTTAAAGTCAGACGAACAGGCTGATGGCGCCTGTCAGCAGAGCCAACGCCGTGACCACCAGCGATGTGAGCACGGCCCATTTCAGGGTGGCTTTCTGGAAGTCGCCGATGTCACGGTCGATCATGCCGACCAGCAACAGGGTCGACGCCACCAGCGGGCTCATCAGGTGCACCGGCTGGCCAAGAATCGAGGCGCGGGCGATTTCCAGCGGGCTGATGCCATAGGCCGCTGCCGCGTTGGCCAGAATCGGCACCACGCCGAAGTAATAGGCATCGTTGGACAGCACGAAGGTCAGCGGCATGCTGGTGATCGCCACCACCAGCGGGAACAGGTGGCCCCACTCCGGCGGAATCCAGCTGACCAGCGTTTGCGCCAAGGCATCGACCATCTTGGTGCCGGAAAAAATCCCGGCAAAGATGCCTGCGGCGAACACCAGCAAGACCACGGTCATGGCATTGCCGGAGTGGGCCAGAATCCGCTCTTTCTGAATGTCCAGTTGCGGGTAGTTGATCATCAGCGCCAGCACGAAGCCGATCAGAAACAGGATCGCCGAATGCATCAGGCCCATGACCAGCGCCACCATCACCACGATCACCAACGCCAGGTTGACGTAGGCCAGTTTGGGCCGTTTGTGCGGCGTGTCGCCCAGAATGGCATCGATGTAACAACCGCCACCGCCGCTCTGCAGTTGTACATTGCCGATGCGCTTGCGCTCGCTGCGACCGAGCACAAAGGCGGTGAACACCACCCACGCAGCCCCGCCGATCATGGTCGGCAGCAGCGGAATGAAATACTCGCCGGCATCCAGCCCCAGCGCGGCAATGGCCCGCGTGGCCGGTCCACCCCAGGGCGTCATGCCGCTCATGATGCTCAGCGACAGCATCGAGATGATGCCCAGAATCATCGGGTTCATGCCGATGCGCTTGTACAGCGGCAGCATCGCCGCGCAGGTGATCATGTAGGTGGTGGTGCCATCGCCGTCCAGTGCCACGGTCAGCGACAGCAACGCGGTACCGACGGCGATTTTCAGCGGGTCGCCGTTGACGCGCTTGAGGATCTTGCGAATCAGCGGATCGAACAGACCGGCATCGATCATCAGCCCGAAAAACAGAATCGCGAACAGCAGCAGTGCGGCAGACGGGGCGACCATTTTCAGGCCGTCGAGCATCATTTTGCCGGTGGTGCCGCCAAAACCGCCCAGCACGGCGAAGACCACAGGCACCAAGGTCAGCGCGACGATGGGCGACAGGCGTTTGGACATGATCAGGTAGGTGAAGACCACCACCATGGCTAGGCCGAGGAAGGCAAGCATCGGAATATTCTCTTGTTGTTATGGATGAACGACGCGCACGGCAAGGCCTGTCGAGCCTCGCGATGGCGAGGCCCGAAGGCAGATGATACGTGTCGGTCGAAGGTTGTTGAGGCCGGATCAGCTCCGCTCGGCGACCTGCGGCGCATCCCATTCCGGGGCAGGCCGTTTGGCTGTCGATCGGTTGTCGAGTTGCTGCATCAGCACCTGACGGTCACAGGCGTTCTCCGACAGCGAGATCGCCACAGTTGCCACCGCGTTGCTTGCCAGACTGGTCAGCGCACGGGCTTCGGACATGAACCGATCGACGCCGATCAGCAAGGCCAGGCCCGCCAGCGGAATGTCGTGGATCACGGTCAGGGTCGAGGCCAGTGCAACGAAGCCGCTGCCGGTCACGCCTGCCGCGCCTTTGGAAGACAGCAGCATGATCGCCAGCATGGTCAGGGTCTGGGTCATGCTCAGTTCGATGTTGCAGGCCTGGGCAATGAACACCGCCGCCAGTGACAGGTAGATCGCCGTGCCGTCCAGGTTGAAGGAATAACCGGTTGGCAGTACCAGACCGACAACACCTTTCTTGCAACCCAGCGCCTGCAGTTTTTCCAGCATGCGTGGCATGACCGGTTCCGTTGACGAGGTGCCCAGCACCACCAGAAACTCCTCGCGGAAATAGCGCAGCAGTTTCCAAAGGCTGAACCCGTTGGCCCGACAGATGCTGCCCAGCACCACAAACACGAAGAAACCGCAGGCGATGTACAGGGTCATGATCAGCTTGGCGAGTGACCCCAGCGAAGTGATGCCGTACTGCCCCACGGTGAATGCCAGCGCGCCGAACGCGCCAATCGGGGCGAAGCGCATGAGGTAGGAAAATATCTTGAAGACCATGTGCGAAGCCGATTCCAGCACATTCAGCACCGGCTTGCCGCGCTCGCCCAGCGACGACAGGGCAAAGCCCGACAGCACAGCGATGAACAACACTGGCAGCACTTCACCCTTGTTGAACGCTCCGACGAAAGTCTCGGGAATGATGTGCATGAAGAAATCCACGACACCCAGTTTCGCCGCCGATTCGGTGTACTGGGACAGGCCCGCCGTGCTGAGCTTTGCTGGATCGATGTTCATGCCGGTACCGGGCTGGAACACATAGACCGCGACCAGCCCGATGATCAGGCTGACCACGGTCAGTCCCAGAAACAGCAGCAGCGTTTTGCTCATCAGGCGACCGAGCGACTGTTTGTCGCTCATCCCGGCAATGCCGGTAACGATGGTGCAGAACACCACCGGGGCAATCATCATCTTGATCAGTTTGATGAACGCATCGCCCAGCGGCTTGAGGGCGACGGCCTGCTGCGCCCAGAAGTGTCCGACCAGGACCCCGAGGATCACGGCGCAGATGATCTGGAAATACAGTGATTTTGCGATTTTCATGAGGCATCACCCATTATTGGAGTTGTTCTGATGCGGAGTTGATAATCAGGTCAGGCGGCCTAGCCCGCAAGCCGCTGAGCGAGTGGCGCGTACACTTCGCCGGAAAACAGTCGGCGCGCCGTGCGCACCACCGAAGCCCGGATGGTCTGCCGGTCAGGTCCGACGTAGCTCATGGCGACGTCGATGGCCCCGCTCGGGTGTTCGATTCGTACCTGCTGCAAGCGCTCGTTGCCGCTGGTGCCAAGCAGCTGCGCGACCACCGTGGCGTCACTCACGCAAGCCGTTGCCAGACCGATCGAGCCGGTGATGGCCAGCGCCTTGTGGCAGTTGTGCGGCATGAAGTAACGAACCTTGAGCGTACCGCCTGCGCTGGGCAGAGAAACCAGCACCGGCTTGGGAATCACTTTGTCGCTGACATCACCCAACCCCATCGCTGCACCGGCCTTGAGCCGCAGCGCTTCCAGCTTGCGCAGGAAGTCAGTGTCGGCATCCAGTTCGGCAGGGCTTTCATCGCCCCGCTTGCCCAGCAGCGACGCTTCGATGATGACCATCGGCATTGCCATGTCGATGCAGGTTACTGGCACGCCATCGAAGACATCGGTCTGTTGGCCGGTCGGGAACAGCTTGCCCGTCTTGCTGCCCGCAGCGTCGAGAAAGGTCAATTGCACAGGGGCTGCAGAACCAGGCACTCCATCGATCTGCGTGTCGCCGTCATAACTGACCTGACCGCCCGGCGTGTTGACGTCGGCACACACGAACGTGCCGGTGTTGAGGTTGCGAATCCGCACCTGGGTGACATCACCGGCCGCCGCCACCAGCCCGTGCTCGACCGCGAACGGCCCGACGGCGCAGAGCATGTTGCCGCAATTGGGCGCAGTATCAACGCGGCGCTGGGACACCATGACTTGCACGAACAGATAATCGACGTCGGCGTCGGCATGCGGAGAAGGACTGACAATCGCGACCTTGCTGGTCTGCGGACTGCCGCCGCCAATACCGTCGATTTCCAGTTCATGCCCCGACCCCATGACGGCCAGCAGCAGCTCGTCACGTTCGGCCGTTGAAACAGGTAGATCACTGGCGAGGAATACCGGCCCCTTGGAGGTGCCGCCGCGCATGAGTACGCAGGGAATCGGTTGCATAAAGTCTGACTCTTGGTGATCAATTGGGAGCATTGATGCGTTGAAAGCAAGAGTCACACGGATGTTTGTGTTTTATCCAATGCAAAGATCGTAGCCATTATTCCACTTAACGAAATAATGTAAGCTCGGCACATTGTCCTTTCATGCTCGGCAGCGGGGAATAAATCTTGGAATATGAACTGCAGGATATCCGATCTTTCGTGAAGATCGCCGAACTTGGCAGCTTTCACGAAGCTGCCGAAGTGCTGCACATTTCGCAACCAGCGCTCACCCGACGCATCAAGAAACTGGAACAGGGCCTGGGCACGTCGTTGCTGGATCGCACCACGCGAAGGGTCAGCCTGACGAGCGTAGGCCGGGATTTCTTTCCCAAGGCGCGCCGGCTGCTGGACGATTTCGAGGATTCGATTCTCAATATCCGCGAACTGGCCGAACGTCAGATCGGTCAGGTCACCCTCGCCTGTATTCCGACGGCTGCGTTCTATTTCCTGCCCAGCGTGATACGGCTGTACAACGAGCGTTATCCACAGATCCGCATCCGCCTGCTCGACCTGAGTGCCAACGAAGGTCTGGAAGCGGTGCTGCGGGGCGAGGCAGATTTCGGCATCAACATGATGAGCGGTCAGCATCCGGACATCGAGTTCGTGCCACTGGTGAAAGAGCCATTCGTGCTGGCCTGCCGACGTGATCATGAACTGGCCCAGCGCGAATCCGTGGCCTGGATCGAACTGAGCGACTATCGGCTGATCGGTGTAGGACGCTTGAGTGGTAACCGGATGATCCTCGACCATGCATTGGCCGGATTGGGCTGGCGTCCGAAGTGGTTCTACGAGGTGCAGCATTTGTCCACGTCGCTGGGGATGGTCGAGGCAGGTCTCGGCATCTCTGCGATGCCCAGCCTGGCAATGCCGGCCGACGATCATCCGACGCTGGTGAGCGTTCCGCTGGTTGACCCGGTTGTGATCAGAACCCTGGGCCTGGTCTCGAGGCGCGGCGCATCCCTGTCCCCCGCTGCCGAGAAATTCGTCGCGATGCTGCTGGAGCAGTGGCCGCAATAGCAGCTGGCGAAATATGAATAAGTCGCCGAGGGGCGAAGAGGCGACTTGAGCCATGCGCTCGGCTCGCTGATTTCGCAGTCTGCGCCATGTGTGACGCGGAGCGTCACGGGCGGCATGCCCACGCGATGGGCACGATCAGTGTTGAGGCAGGCTGGCGATACGTCGCCTGACAATCGACCGACCTCAGCTACCCGATCACTTTATAGATACCTCAATGCGCAAACAGCAACTGGCATTCAAGACTTGGAGTGCTGTCGACGAAGGCGATTCGCCTGTGAGCTGCCGGACCAATGAGCGGATGATGTGCTTTTAACATCACCTTAGTCCGCAATTTATGGAATGATCGCGTGTCAGTGATGCTCACGTCAGGCCGTATGGCCGCAAAGTTTTCAAATTGCACAACTTCTGCTCAGCAAAACTGCCTGATGAATAAGGCCTTGCAAACCAAGCGCGTAAACGAGTCGACCGTATGAATAATGATGCGCCTGACATGGGGCCAATACATTCAGAACAATCGGGTTCTTCAACAGAAGAAAACTTCGAGCAGATGCAGCTGGCACTGGACTCGGGCGCCGTCGTGGGCACCTGGATCTGGGACGTGCCCGGCGATCTGCTGGTGGCTGACGAGCGCTTTGCCCGCACCTTCGGATTATCCAGGCAGACCTGCCGCGACGGCCTGCCGCTTGAGTGCGTGATGACCTCTATCCACCCTGACGACGTGATCAGGGTAGGAGACGCCATCAAGGACATCCTGGACAGCGGCGACATCTTCCGCTGCGAATATCGAGTCAAGCACAAGGATGGCGGTTATCGCTGGGTGGAAGCCAACAGTCGTATAGAACGCGACTCAGAGGGTCAGGCGATACGCTGCCCCGGCGTGTTGCTGGATATCGAAGCGCGCCGCGCCGCCGAGCAGGAACGGGACCGTTTGACGTCGCTGCTGCGCATCTTCACGGCGGCCGTTCCCGGCGTGGTCTACGCCAAGGATCTGGAAGGCCGGATGCTGGTGGCCAACCGCGGTACGGAAACGCTGATTGGCAAGCCTCCGGAATTCTTCATCGGCAAGACCGACATGGATTTTCTGGAGGACAAGAATCAGGCGCGCGTCATCATGCAGACTGACCGCCGGATCATGGACAGCAACACCAGCGAACAGATCGAGGAGCAGGTCAACCTGTCCGACGGCTCCACGGCTACCTTCCTGTCAACCAAGGCTCCGCTGCTCAATGACGACGGTGAAGTCATCGGACTGATTGGCTCATCCATCGATGTGACCGCCAGAAAGCAGGCCGAGGTGGCCGTCAAGGAGCTCAATCAGACGCTGGAACAACGCATCGAGCAGGCCATTCACGAGCGTGAACAGGTCGAAGATGCCTTGCGGCACGCTCAGAAGATGGACGCCGTCGGCCAACTCACCGGCGGCATTGCACACGACTTCAATAACCTGCTGGCCGGTATTTCGGGCAGCCTGGAAATGATCCAGACCCGCATGGCGCAGGGGCGTCTGGCCGACGTGGACAAATACGTGAACGTGGCTCAGGGTGCCGTTCGAAGAGCCGCATCATTGACTCATCGTCTGCTGGCCTTTTCCCGACGTCAGACGCTGTCGCCCGAAGTCACTAACGTAAACACCCTCATTCATGGCATGGAAGAGCTGATCGGCCGTACGGTTGGCCCATCCATCGAGTTGCAAGTCGTTGCCGGAAACGACGTGTGGCCTGCATTGATCGACCATGCACAACTGGAAAACTCCCTGCTCAACCTGTGCCTGAACGCCCGCGACGCCATGCCCAATGGCGGCCGGATCATCATTGAAACCTCCAATGCATCGCTGGATGAATGCATTGATCCGGATCACGGCAATACGGCCGGAGATCACCTGAGCATTCGCGTGACGGACACCGGCACCGGCATGCCCCCTGATACCGTAGCCAAGGCGTTCGAGCCGTTCTTCACCACCAAGCCGATTGGCGCGGGGACGGGCCTGGGCCTGTCGATGGTGTATGGCTTCGTCAGGCAATCGGGCGGTCAGATCAAGGTCGAGTCGGTCGAAGGCCAAGGCACGACCATTGTGATGCACCTGCCTCGACACATTCCCGACCCGCAGCAGCAAACCGCCGATACAAGTAACGACGAAACAGCCATGCCCCGTCACGGTGAGACAGTGCTGGTGGTCGATGACGAGCCGTCCGTGAGGATGCTGGTCGTCGAGGTGCTTCTGACCGAGGGCTACCACGCGCTGGAAGCGGCCGATGCGCAGGCGGGCCTGGAGATTTTGCAGTCGGACATACACATCGACCTGCTGATCAGTGATGTCGGCCTGCCCGGTGGCATGAACGGCCGGGAAATGGCCGACGCCGCGCGCACGAAACGCCCCGCCCTGCCCACCCTGTTCATCACCGGTTACGCCGAGACCTCGGCACTGGATGGCTGCCACCTGCAGCCGAAGACGCAGATACTGACCAAGCCATTCGGGCTGGAAGTGCTGGCATCCAGAATCAAGGAACTGATCAGCGAACGCAGCCAGGAGCAGAGTCAGCCACGCGCCTTCAAGTGAAGCATGGGGTAGTGCTCGTAGTGGCCTACACCCTGCTTGACGACAGGATCCTGTGACGTGAAGTCGCCGATCTCCTGATCATCGTTGATCTGGTAAAGAGAAACGCCGTAGCCACCGTGCTCGTCCATGACCGGTCCATGCGCGACAATCACGTCCTTATCGAGCAGCTCGTTCAGATAAGCCCCGTGTTGCGCCATCAGGGCGCGCTCGATATCGGTCATCGTGGCGAGAAAGTCCGCGCGGGGCGGAAGGTATTTGCACAAATAGAACTTCATGAGCGATCACCTGCAAGATAGAAGGAATAGCGTCCGTGGCGTCCAGACTATCGAGCCGAGGCCACACTTTTCAGGATCGAGCTTTCGAACACTTTAGGAGCATGATGCTGTAGAAACACGATCATTCCTGACATCTTGCCGACCGGATTGCGCAATGGCGGCCTGCGTGTACCCATTAGCCCGATGATTTTCTCCACCACTGGGTCAGGTGCTTCTGCCTCGTTCAAACCCTTTTGGGTAACGGCATCTACTCGGCCTCTGTACTGATCGTATGCCGCGATCCGCTGGCCTTTCGAAGCCACGGCATTGAGCCCAAGCTTTGTCTTGAACCAGACAGGCTCGACCATGCTCACCCTGATATCGAACGGGTCCAGCTCGAAGCGCAGCGACTTGAAGTAGCCTTCGACCGCGTGCTTGGACGCCGAGTAGTAGGACAGGTTGGGCGGCCCTATCAGGCCGACAATCGAGCTGACCGTGATGATCTGCCCGCCCTTCTTCTCGCGCATGAACGGCAGCAACGCATTCGTCACCTTGACCGTGCCCCAGAAGTTGGTTTCGAACTGCTCCCGCGCGGCCTCGACAGGTGTTTCCTCGGCGATGCCGGTGAGCATGTAACCGGCATTATTGATCAGCACATCGACGCGCGGGATGTGCGTGAACAACTGCTCCAAAAAGAATTTGATGGACGCGTCATCGGTGACATCAAGACGCAGCAGTTTGAAGGGGAAACGACCCGCGTGGTTCTGGGGATGACGGCTGGTGCCGATCACCTCGAAGCCTTGATCGTGAAGCCGGGTAGCGAGCAGCAGACCGAAGCCTGAAGATGCGCCGGTAATCAACACTGTCTTTTTCATCTGAATGCCCTGAAGAGTCGAATAGGTGCCCGTTGTGAGGCTGCTCGGCGGACTGCAACGTCGAAGCGGTCTTGATGCGTCATCAAGTGCCCTACACGTTTGCCCGTGACAACAGATTGCTCGCGCCGCAACTTTTTGACACTCGCGCAACGCGCCAGAATGACTGCCCAACGCGCCAATCTTCAGCGTGGTGCCTTGGCGTCATCGGCTATTGTGATGGCACGATCGGCTACCTAGACTGCCCTGCAACGTGCAGACATTTGAGTGAAAAGCCCATGAACGGCAAACGCAGCTCGGCGCTGGAATATTCGGTTTGGCCAGGATGGCGACTTCTGATGCAGGACGCCGGCGTGACCGCGCCTCCGGTGCTGCGACGCGCGCAGTTGCCGGGCGATCTGTTCGCACGTCGCAGCGTGCGCCTGAATTCGGCCGAGTTCTTTCGGTTGTGGGAGGCCATCGAGGCCGAAGCACAATCCCTGCAACCCACGGTTCCAACGCCCCTGCAGATCGCACGCGTCATGTCCTCGGACTGGTTCGATCCGGAATTGTTTGCCGCCCTGTGCAGCGCAAACATGAGAGCGGCCATGGAGCGCCTCGCCACCTACATACGGCTGATAGCGCCAATGGCTATCCGCATGGTGCGCGATGATAAACACACCGCCATCACTCTGGACTTCCTGACCCCCTCCCAGCCTCCACCGGCGGTATTTCTGATCTTCAAGATGGTGCTGTTTGTCCAACTGGCACGACTGGCCACCCGCACCCAGGTCAATCCGCTGCAGATCAGTTGGCCATTGCCAGATGACTTCGAGAAAGACTCAGACCTCTATGCAGCTTTTTTCGGCATCACGGTCACTCACAGCGCCGTCATCAAGCTGGTGCTGAACAACGCTGACATGGACCGCCCGTTTCTGACCGAAAATCACAGAATGTGGCTGTTCTTCGAACCGGACCTGCGCCAGCGCCTTTCGGATCTGGACAGAACCTGCGGCATGCTGGAGCGGGTGCGCAGCGCACTGCTGGAAAGCCTTCCCGCTGGCGAGGTCTCAATGCAGGCGGTCGGTCGCAAACTGGGCGTCAGCACCCGCACCCTGCAACGCAGGCTGCAAAGCGAAGGCACCACGTTCCAACAGATACTCGACACCCTGCGTGAGTCGCTGGCCCACCATTACCTGCGCAACACGGCCATGTCGAGTGCGGAAATTTCGTTCTTGCTCGGGTTTGAAGACCCCAACTCGTTTGCCAGGGCCTTTCAGGCCTGGACAGGAAAAACGCCGGGCGCGGTTCGCAACGAGAAGGCTGCAGACGAGATCGATTACGAAGCGGGTTTGACGGTCTCAAAGCCCAGCCGACGATGAATCAACGGACGTCTTCGACATAGCGCTGGCAAACCTTCCCGAGTCGATAGCGGAGCCTGGCCTTATCGTTTAAGTCCGTTTTAGAACGCGGGACACGGGTATTGCAGCCAACCGGCAGCCCTCAGCAACCCTTCAGAAACTCCTACCAGAATCCGCTTTAAACCCTAAAAACAGAATGCTCACTCTGTTTTTAAAAACGGTTATTTATTGCACTAAAATCTGCTTTATAGATATTTTATTGATATTTAGTAAATATTTAAGCAAATAAATCTCAATAAAATTATCTTTCAAACAATATAACTATTGAAATTTTTTAATATTAAACACAAAAACAGCGTCTTTTCTTTGCCGCCCGAGAACTTTATCCCCACACTGCGGCCTTAATGCTCACCGTCGGCCCCCTACCCCCGTCCGACACACACTTATAGCCAACACACTCTATCTGGAGATTTCCCGATGGCCAGACGCTTGCTGCCTGTCGCCGCCGCTTTACTGACGTGCCTGATCAACTTCCCCGCTTCGGCTGCGGACCATCAGCCCCCCTCGCCCGCAACATCCGACGCGCTCCGTGCGCAGGTCGATGCCAAGCGTCAGCACCTCACCGGTGCTGACGCCCTGCCCCAAAAACAACCGACTGGCGAGCAGGCCCTGCTGGATGCCCCTGTCGACACCGCAGATGCCCCCGTCGTGGATGAAAAAAAGCCGTGAGCGTTGCGTTGACTCAACCATCACTCAAGCCATTATCCGAGGAGTAGTACCGTGTCCATGATCAAACAAGGCCTGAGCCTGAGCGTTCTTGCGCTGAGCGTTGCCCAGGCAAGTGCGCTGTTTGCCGCCACCCCCATGACCGGCAACGAAGTAGAAGCGCGCGTCGGCGCAATGCTGGACAACATGACGCAATCGGAGAAGATCAATTTCTCTCGCGTCGACGACGGACGAATGATCCCCAAGCTGGACAAGTTCGGCCTGCAAGGCACTGTGGCCTATGACTCGTCGATGGGCGTTCTGGTCGGCGGCAAGACGTTCGGCGCGCAGTACCCGTCGCCGTCGGCTCTGGCTGCGACCTGGAGCATCAACCGGGCCAAGGAATTCGGTCTGGCGATCGGCTACGAAACCCGTATCGCAGGCGGCCAGCAGATGCTGTCTCCGGCCATCAACCTGTATCGCACGCCGTTCAACGGACGCTCCGCCGAGTACATGAGTGGCGAGGATCCCTTCCTTGGCGCGGTGCTGGCACCTGCGGTCACCAATGGTATTCAGGTGCAGGGCGTGCAGGCCGCCGCCAAGCATTACCTGATGAACGAACAGGAAGCCAACCGGCATTATCTGGACGTGAAGATCGACGAGCGCGCCATGCAAGAGCTGTATCTGCCGGGCTTCGAGTCGCTGGTCAAGAACGCCAACATCGCCTCGGTCATGTGCGGCTACAACAAGATCAACGGCGAGTATGCCTGCGAGAATCACCACCTGATCACCGACATTCTGAAAGGCCAGTGGGGCTTTCAGGGCAATGTCATGAGCGACTTCAACTCGGTTCAGGACGCGTTCAAAGGCGCGTGGGCAGGCACTGACATCGACATGCCGAGCGGCCTGCAGTTTACCGAAGCCAAACTGCTGCCGTACGTCTGGAATGGCCAGTTGCACCAGAACGTGATCGACGACAAGGTCCGCCGCAACCTCAGGGCGCTGGTGAGCTACGGCTTCGACAAGGGCATCAACAAGGCACAGCCATTGGTGCATCGCGAATACGGTCAGGTCGCTGCGCTGAACGTGGCCCGGGAATCCATCGTGCTGTTGCGCAACGAACCGGTGGATGGACAGAAGCCGCTGCTGCCGCTGGCGAAAAATGCGAAAATTGCCGTCATCGGTGATCTGGCCGTTCAGCCACCGACATCGCCATTCGGGACCGCCTATTCCGTTCCGAGCAGCTACGTCACCGAGCTCAGTGGCCTGAAGCAACTGGCGTCGAACACGACCAATGTCGACTACATCAGCCAGATGAGCCTGAACCCGAAGTCCTCGGTCTGGTATCAGCCGGGCAGTGACAAACAGGCCATCAGCAACACAGGCGTCAAGGCCGAGTACTACGGCAACACGAACCTGTCCGGCGATCCGGTCGCCACGCGCATCGAGCCGGGCGTAAACCTGGACTGGATCACCAGCAGCAACGTGACCGATAACGGCACCAGCACCGTCAGCGGTTTCAACCCGTCGGCAGGCGCGTTCTCCGCCCGTTTCACCGGCAAGATCAAACCCACCATCACCGGCCCGCATGTGTTCAAGGTCCGGGCCGACGGCGCATACAAGCTGTGGATCAACGATGAGTTGGTGGCCGAAGACGAAGGCGGACAGGTCTCGTTCGACCTGATCCCGGTCGTGCCTCGCACCGTCAAGACCGCCAGCCTGAAAGCCGGCAGCGAGTACAACGTGCGTCTGGAATATCGCCGACTCAAAGGCAACTTCACGCCAGTCCTGGGTGGCATGAATGGCGTTCAGATGAGCTGGGCGTCGCTGCGTCCGCCGAAGAACCTGGCCGACTACGATGCCGTGGTCGTCGCCGCAGGCAGCAACTTCGAATACGAAGGCGAATCCCTCGACCATCCGTTCGAACTGCCACAGTTCCAGTCGGAACTGATCAGCTTCGTGCAGAAGGCCAATCCGAAAACCATCGTGGTGATGCACGGCGGTGGCGGCATGGACATGCAGCCGTGGGCCAACAAGGTTGCAGCGTCGTTGCACGCCTGGTTCCCCGGCCAGCAAGGCGGTCAGGCACTGGCTGAAATCCTGTTCGGCAAGGTCAACCCGTCCGGCAAACTGCCGATCACCCTGGACAAGAAGGCCGAGGACAACCCGAGCTACGCGTCGTACCAGGACCCGGTGCCGTACTATTTCAGCAGTGCCAACCCGCCCACTGAAATGACCTACAGCGAGGGCCTGTATCTGGGCTATCGCGGCTACGACAAGAAGCACACCAAACCGCTGTATCCGTTTGGTTTCGGCTTGTCTTACACAACGTATGAATACAGGGACCTGAAACTGTCGAGCAACGTACTGGCACCCGGTTCGACCATCAACGCGACGTTCACGATCACCAACACCGGTGACAAGGCCGGGTTCGAAGTCGCTCAGTTGTATGTGCAACCATCGAAGCCACAGGTTGATCGTCCGGAGAAGGAACTCAAAGGTTTCTCCAAGGTTTACCTGAAGCCGGGCGAAAGCAAGACCGTCACCATTGCGCTGGACTCGCGTTCGTTCGCTTACTACTCGCCGGATTCGGTGAGCTGGAATGTGGACCCTGGCAAGTTCAAGGTGCTGGTCGGCAAGGACTCGGAAAACCTGGCTCTGAATCGCACCGTCGTCGCGCTCTACCCGGAGCAGCTGACCACGCGTGATTCCAACCCTCTCCCCGTTCCGCTGCGCAAGGCCGTACAGGTCAAGCCGGAACAGGCTTACTGACAGGCAGCAATCGGTGGTCTTCGCGACCACCGATTGCCAACCGG
>Ga0065712_10067816_pt1 | contig 29496 bp, 28 predicted proteins | sample MisRhiReplicate1_FD_59099 | JGI IMG/M metagenome (GOLD analysis project Ga0065712, IMG submission 59099) | Miscanthus rhizosphere microbial communities from Kellogg Biological Station, MSU, sample Rhizosphere Soil Replicate 1: eDNA_1 v3... | ecosystem: Host-associated > Plants > Roots >...
CGGAACTGGCCAGCAGGCTGGAACAGGTCTGCGCAGCGGCCAAGGATTACAGCCACGTGCTGAACGGCCGCTTCAAGGGCGGTCACATCACCCGCCATTACGGCGACCCGGCGAACAATATCCACGCCGTGCAGCTGGAACTGGCGCAAAGCACCTACATGGAAGAATTCGCCCCCTTCCACTACCGCCCGGACCTGGCCGAACCGACCCGCAACGTCCTCAGGCCACTGCTCGAAACACTCATCGCCTGGGGGCAGGAGCGGTTTGGTCGTTAGAGCACTTGCTCCGCGGCGTGACGCAGAGCATGGGCACGATCACTGTCGCAATGATCGTTCCTACGCTCCGCGTGGGAATGCCTCCCAGGACGCTCCGCGTCCGCTCTCGAATGTGACGCCGGGCATGGGCATGATCAGGTTCGGAAGTTGCTCACTTCTTGAGCAACCGCAACCCGTTGAACACCACCAGCAAACTCACGCCCATGTCTGCAAACACCGCCATCCACATGGTCGCCAGTCCGGCGAAGGTGATGCCGATGAACAGCACCTTGGTGACAATCGCCAGCACGATGTTTTGCTTGAGCACTGCCGAGGTCCTGCGCGACAGGCGGATAAACGCCGCAATCTTGCGCAGATCGTCGTCCATCAGCGCAACATCCGCCGTCTCGATCGCCGTATCAGTCCCCGCCGCCGCCATCGCGAAACCGATCTCGGAGCGTGCCAGTGCAGGCGCATCGTTGATGCCGTCGCCGACCATCCCGACGCGGTGGTTCTGCGCATACAGCCCTTCAATCGCCGCCAGTTTGTCCGCAGGAAGCAAGTTGCCCTGCGCCTGATCGATACCCACCTGATCAGCAATCGCCTTGGCGGTGTGCGGGTTGTCGCCGGTCAGCATCAGCGTCTTGATGCCCAACTCATGCAACTCGGCGATGGCCTGACGACTGGTTTCCTTGACCGTGTCGGCCACTGCAAACAGCGCCAGCGGACCGGTTGAGTCGAGCAGCAGCACCACGCTCTTGCCCTGCATTTCCAGTGCATCCAGACGTGCTTCCAGCTCAGGCGAGCACAGCCCCAGCTCTTCCACCAGACGATGATTGCCCAAGTGGTACAGGCGACCATTGATCTCGCCCTTCACACCGCGCCCGCCCAGCGCTTCGAAATTCACCACCTCATGTACAGCAGCGCCCGCTTCGGCCGCCTTGGCAATGGCTTGGGAAACCGGATGGTCGGAGCGACCCGCAAGGCTGGCGGCGATGGCAGGCGCGGTGTCAGCCGCCTCGGCATTCAACGCCACGTAGTCGGTCTGCACCGGCTTGCCATGCGTCAGGGTGCCGGTCTTGTCGAGGGCCAGGTAATCCAGCTTCTCGCCCATTTCCAGGTACACGCCGCCCTTGATCAAAATACCCTTGCGCGCCGCAGCCGCAAGGCCACTGACGATAGTCACAGGCGTAGAGATCACCAGCGCACACGGACACGCGACAACCAGCAGCACCAGCGCGCGGTAGATCCAGTCGAACCATGCGCCGCCGAAAAACAGCGGAGCCACCAGCGCAACCGCCAGTGCCACCACAAACACCACGGGCGTGTAGATGCGCGAAAAGCTGTCGACGAAGCGCTGGGTCGGCGCACGCGAACCCTGAGCGGCTTCGACTGCATGGATGATCCGCGCCAGCGTCGAGTTGTTCGCCGCGGCCGTCACGCGGTACTCCAGCGAGCCCGCCTGATTGATGGTGCCCGCAAATACCTTATCGCCGACCGCCTTTTCGACCGGCAGGCTTTCGCCAGTGATCGAGGCCTGATCGATGGTCGATTGCCCGGACACGACTTCACCGTCCAGCGCGATACGCTCGCCCGGCTTTACTCGCACGATGGCTTCCAGTTCGACCTTTTTGGCATCCACTTCCAGCCAGCTTCCGTCCGCCTGACGAACCGTTGCCAGCTCCGGCGTCAACTGCATCAGGCCGCTGATCGCGTTACGCGCACGGTCCAGCGACTTGGCTTCAATGAGCTCGGCCACGGTGAACAGGAACATCACCATCGCCGCCTCAGGCCATTGGCCGATCAGCACGGCGCCTGTCACGGCGATGCTCATCAACGCATTGATGTTCAGGTTGAAGTTCTTGAGCGCGATCCAGCCTTTCTTGTAAGTCGTGAGGCCGCAACTGAAGATCGACACCAGCGCCAGCAGCGCGACGACCCAGGTCGGGCCGAGCGAAGCAAAGTGCACCACTTCGGCAGCCAGCGCAGCGACGCCGGACAGCGCCAGCGGCCACCAGTGTTTCTTCGGCGCAGGTGCAGCGGCGACGTTTGAATCGGCGCCCTCTTCGATCAGGTCGGCCTGCATGCCCAGCGAACCGATGGCGTCGCGGATCGGATCGGTCGACGGCAGGTCATGCCAGACGCCGAGGATGCGATTGATCAGGTTGAATTCCAGTTTCTGCACGCCCGCCAGCTTGCCCAGCTTGTTCTGGATCAGGGTCTGCTCGGTCGGGCAGTCCATCGCCTCGATACGGAAACTGCTCAAACGCGCATCGGCTGACGAGGCGTTATCGAGCGTCACGACGGCAGGCGCTGCCTTGCTGGAGCAGCACGAATGCGCATGCTCTGCGTGCACCTCTTCGTGCTCGTCATGACCGTGTGTCGGGGTAACTTTGCTGATCGTGCCCATTTGGCGCGCTCCTGGATTCTGCTTGTTGCCAAGTGAACACCCTGTAGCCACTATAGGGTCAAGCGCTAAAACGAGAGGCAGCCCATGAAGATCGGTGAACTGGCAAAGTTGACGGATACGCAGGTCGAAACGGTCCGTTATTACGAGCGCGAAGGCCTGCTGCCCGCGCCCGCGCGCAGCGATGGCAACTACCGGCTGTACACCCAGGCCCATGTCGAGCGGCTGTCGTTCATCCGCAACTGCCGCAGCCTGGACATGACGCTGGAAGAGATTCGCAGTCTGCTGAGTCTGCGTGACAGCCCGCAGGATCAATGCGAAAGCGTGAACGCGCTGATCGACGAGCACATCGAACACGTCAACGCCCGCGTCGCCAGCCTTCAGGCACTGCAGCAACAACTGCTCGACCTTCGCCAGCGTTGCGGCAGCGGCGAGGCTGATCACTGCGCGATTCTGGAAAGACTGGAAGTGACCGGCGCCGTCGCGTCACCCGAAGGCGAGCCCTCGCATGTGGGGCGCAGTCACAGTCATTGAGGCTGCATGCGTGATCTGATCCTGGCTGTCACACAGCCTCAAAGCCATCCACATACAGGGCCTGATAACGCACCATGGTGTCGCTGAGCCGTTGTCTGAGGTAGCCGTTTGCATGACCCAGCGCCTTCAGAATCTGATCTGACTCGACCAGATAGGACGCCCGCTTGGCGTGTGTCCATTTGGCAGGCGCTGACTGCAGATTGGTGATGCGGTCGCACAGCTTGACCGCCGCCGCTTCACGGGAGTGTTCGGCGATACCCTGAAAATAACGCTCCTCGGAAAACGGCACGATCAGGTTCTTGCTCAGGCACGCAACCGTTGATGCAACCTCTGCACCAAACGCCTCCGCCAACTGCGCCGTCGTCACATCGGTGTCTTCCACCACGTCATGCAACAGCGCGGCAGGCAGTGCAATCTCGAATGCACCGACGGGCTCTTCGCGATGGGCGAAGATCAGCTCATTGGCGACCATCGCCACGTGGGTGGTGTAAGGCAGAGCCGAGCTGGTCATCGTCTGCCCGACATGAGCGTGGGAGGCGAACAGCCAGGCTTTGTTGTAGAGATGTTGCAGGTCGAGGGTAGGCATCAAACGGTTCCTTTGCTGACGGGGTCTGGCTGACAACAGCTTGAATCTTCGAGTCGATAGGACTGTGGGAGGCGGCTTGCCGGCGATGGCGTCAGGTCAGCCACTCATGGGTAGCGCGGGAAACCAAATTGCGGACAAGCCGCCTCTTATCAAACACTTTGTAATTTGCTGAAACCTGCTTCTGCCCGGAGGGCGTGGGAGCTCTCGGAGGTTACGACGGCAGCGATGGGCTGCGTAGCGGCCCCAAGTTGCATCTGACACACCGCAGGTGCAGGCTTTGCTGCCGGTTCCCGGCAGATCGCCGGCAGCCGCCTCCCACAGTCCGGTGTTTTCTGCGCGACAGCGCTACGTCGAAGACGTGGTGGAACCTCGTGCAAAAACGCGTTCACTCGGCAAGACCTGCTGTCTGGAAACAGAGCACACGCCACGCGCACTAGGCCTTCGGCACATCCTCGATCGTCGGCTCGGACTCAGCCTCCGGCTCTTCAGCCGCAGGAGGCTCAGGTGTCAGGTCCAGAAGATCAGGCCCGTCATCCTCAACACCTTCTTCCTCACCCTCCTCAGGCTCCACCACCAGAGGTGCCAGCAGACTCGGATCGGTCACGCCCGTCAGTTTCTTGCGCAGACGCTGCAGATCCCCGACGCTCAGCTTCAACAGCTTGGCCGACTTGGTCTTGAGCAACTGGGTGACGCTTTCTTCCTCGCCCAACTGCGCCATCTGCCCTGCGAGGTTCATCGCCAGCACCTCCCGCTTGTAGATGCCGGTGTTGTACTGATATACCGCCGCGATCAGCTCGCGCAGTTCCAACGGCAGACGCCAGCGGGTGCGCAGTGCAGAACCAAAGGAGGCCGAATACTGCTCCAGCGCCTGATCGATGGCCTGTTCATTCAGCTCACCGCCCGCCAGCAGCCACTCCTGCAAACAGCCCAGCACCGCCAGATCGCCCAGCGATTGCAGCATCCCGGCGCAGAAGCAGCGCTCGACATCCAGCTCCAGCATGCCGCCCAGAATGCGGGCGTAATCCGCTGTGCGTTGCGACAGGGTCCAGAACTGACTGGCCTTGGCCAACAGCGCATCGCTGGTCAGCACCGCCATACGTTTTTTGGCCAGACCCGAGGCGATAGCCGCCGTTTGCGGCGCGCCGAGTACCGCCATCGCGCCGCCCAGGGTCTGCACAGGCTTTCCCAAGTGCTGAGCCGCCGTATTCGCGGCCGCAATGAGCACCGCCGTAATGTGCGGATCGTTGCGCAACTCCTGCTCCAGCAACGTCGCATCAAGACCGCTCGCCCCCTGGCTCAGCTGAATCGCATTGGGCACGTCAACAAACAGCGGCGCGCCATCGGCTACATCGCGACGCTTTTCCAGAAACTTCATCAACGTCAGGCCTGGCGTCAACGCAGGCATGTCGCCCGGTGCAGCCGCACGACGTCCCAGCAACAGCCCTTCCAGACGCTGCTTCAGGCCCACGGTATCGATGGGTTTGGTCAGGTAAGCCGTCGGCGCGAGCGGCAGGACTTCACGCACGCTGGCCGCATCACTGCGGTTGCTGATCAGAATGAACGGGATCGGCGGCTGACGACGCAGGTTACGAATGCCGCGCAACAGGCTCAGTCCATCGATGGCGGGCAGTTCACGCGCAGCGATGACGAGATCCGGCAGGTGTTTCTTCATCCATTCGATGGCTTGCCTGCCGTCGGTGCACATCTCCAGTTCGATATCGCCACGCACACTCAGCACCAGCTCGCTGAGTGTTTCGCGAACCCACGGATCAGACTCAGCAATCAATACGCGAGGTACCGCGGGTAAAACTACAGCAGTCATCAGGACTCTCCGACATCGATGCGTTCACCTTAGCCAAAGCCTTCGCCCGGATATAGCCAAAACAGTGAAATACCTTCGTTCAGACCAAAAAAAACCCGTCGAAACGGGCTTTTTTTGTCTGTTTGGTCACAAATCAACCAATCCGTGACCGCACAGTAGATCAGGCAATTTCAGCGAAACACTCTTCGAGAATGGCCAGACCTTTGGTCAGCAGTTCGTCTTCGGCAGTCAGCGGGACCAGTACGCGCAGCACGTTGCCGTAGGTGCCGCACGACAGCAGGATCAGGCCCTTATCACGCGCCTTGGCCACAACCTGAGCCACAGCAGCCGCGTTCGGCTTGTGCGAGTCGCCGTCTTCGAACAGCTCCAGCGCAATCATCGCGCCCAGCGCACGGACTTCGCCGATGACCGGGTGCTTGGCCTGGATGGCTTTCAGGCCAGTGACCAGACGCTCGCCGACCGACTTGCAACGCTCCAGCAGGTTCTCTTCTTCGAAGATATCCAGCACCGCCAGCGCCGCAGCACAGGCGACAGGGCTACCGGCATAGGTGCCGCCCAGACCGCCGGGCGCGATGGCATCCATGTACTCGGCCTTGCCGCACACGCCAGCCAGCGGGAAGCCGCCAGCAATGGACTTGGCGAAGGTGGTCAGGTCAGCAGCAACGCCCATCTGTTCCATGGCGAAGAAAGTACCGGTACGGCCAGCGCCCGTCTGCACTTCGTCAGCGATCAGCAGAATGCCGTGCTTGTCGCACAGCTCGCGCAGACGCAGCATGAAAGCTTTCGGCGCCACGTAGAAACCACCTTCGCCCTGCACAGGCTCGATGATGATGGCGGCAATGTCTTTCGGCTCAGCGTCGTTCTTGAAGATGCGCTCGATGCTGGCGATGGAATCGTCAACGCTCACGCCATGCAGCTCGCACGGGTACAGCGCGCGGAAGATACCGCCGGGCATCAGGCCCATGCCGGCCGAGTACGGCACGACCTTGCCAGTCAGACCCAGGGTCATCATGGTGCGGCCGTGGTAAGCGCCGGTGAACGCGATCACGCCAGCACGGCCAGTGGCAGCGCGGGCAATTTTCACAGCGTTTTCGACCGCTTCGGAACCGGTGGTGACCAGCAGGGTTTTCTTCTCGAAATCACCCGGCACCTTGGCGTTGATCTTTTCGCACAGCTCGACATACGGCTCGTAAGCCAGCACCTGGAAGCAGGTGTGCGTGAGCTTGGTCAGCTGTTCCTGCACAGCCGCAACGATTTTCGGGTGCAGGTGACCGGTGTTCAGTACCGCAATACCGCCCGCGAAGTCGATGAACTCACGACCTTCAACGTCGGTGACGGTGGCGTTCTTCGCCGAAGCAGCGAAGATCGGGTGAATCTGACCCACGCCGCGCGGGACGGCAGCATGGCGGCGTTGCATCAGGGAGTCGTTTGTCTTGCTCATGTATTCCTCATTCGCCGCTCATCGGTCGGCGTAGCTCAAGGATCAAGCGGGCTGGATCAGTTGCAACAGCATACGATGATCGACTGTCGCAGCCTTCAGGCCACCAATAAGTTTCGGGTGCAGCAAAAGCCGATGACACGTCGCTCTCGCGCGCCATCGGCTGCAATAACTCTGGTTGGGCAGTCTGGATCAGACCGACAGGCAGAGGTATTTGATTTCCAGATAATCTTCGATGCCGTACTTGGAGCCTTCACGGCCCAGGCCCGAGGACTTGATGCCGCCGAACGGTGCCAGCTCGTTGGAGATCAGGCCGGTGTTGATACCCACCATGCCGTACTCCAGCGCCTCGGCCACACGGAACACGCGGCTCATGTTCTGAGCATAGAAGTAAGACGCCAGACCGAACTCGGTGTCGTTGGCCATTTCGATCACTTCGGCTTCATCCTTGAAGCGGAACAGCGGTGCCAGCGGGCCGAAGGTTTCTTCCTTCGCGACAGCTGCATCTTTCGACACGTTGACCAGAATAGTCGGTTCGAAGAACGAGCCTTCCATGCTGTTGCCACCGGTCAGGACCTTGGCGCCCTTGCTCACGGCATCGGCAATGTGTTCCTTGACCTTGGCCACAGCCTTGTCGTCGATCAGCGGACCGGTGGTGATGCCCTCTTCCAGACCGTTACCGATCTTGAGCTTGCCCACGGCAACCTTGAGCTTCTCGGCGAACGCGTCGTACACCGCGTCCTGCACATAGATGCGGTTGGCGCAAACGCAGGTCTGACCGTTGTTGCGGTACTTGGAGATCATCGCGCCTTCAACCGCCTTATCCAGGTCGGCATCGTCGAACACGATGAACGGCGCATTGCCGCCCAGTTCCAGCGAGACTTTCTTGATGTCCTTGGCGCATTCGGCCATCAGCTGACGACCAATGTCGGTCGAGCCCGTGAAGGACAGCTTGCGCACGATCGGGTTGCCGGTCAGCTCGCTGCCGATATCGCCCGCGCTGCCCGTCACCACACTGAACACGCCCGCCGGAATACCCGCACGCTCGGCCAGTTCAGCCAGCGCCAGTGCCGAGTAAGGGGTCTGCGAAGCAGGCTTGAGCACCATGGTGCAACCCGCCGCCAGCGCAGGACCGGCTTTACGGGTGATCATCGCGGCCGGGAAGTTCCACGGCGTAATCGCAGCCGTCACACCAATCGGCTGCTTGAGCACGATCAAACGCTTGTCCGGCTGGTGGCCGGGAATCACATCGCCGTAGACGCGCTTGGCTTCTTCCGCGAACCATTCAATAAAGGAAGCGGCATACGCAATCTCGCCCTTGGCCTCGGCGAGCGGCTTGCCCTGCTCCAGCGTCATCAACAGACCCAGGTCGTCCTGGTTCTCGATCATCAGCTCGAACCAGCGACGCAACTTGTTGCCCCGCTCCTTGGCGGTCAACGCACGCCAGGCCGGCAGCGCCTTGTCAGCCGCCTCAATCGCACGACGCGTCTCGGCCGCGCCCATCTTCGGCACAGTCCCGAGAATCTCGTTGGTTGCAGGGTTATTGACCTTGATCGACTGACCACCGTCCGCATCCAGCCACTGGCCGTTGATGTAGGCTTGCTGGCGGAACAGTTTGGAATCTTTGAGCTGCATGTCGGCCTCCTAAACAGCACCGCACAAGGGCGGAGCGAACAAATGAATATCGATGCACCCCAATTGGAAGTCATCGCCGGGAAAACATTCCATCGGCCTGAGCGATGCGCGGCGTATAAAAAGCGCGAAGACCGACCAAGAGCGTTTGAAATCTCAAACGAATCCTAGGGACTGCGGGGGTAAAGGACAATAGTCTGTTCGAAAAAAAGAACGGGCGTTGAAGTGGGAATGGTGGTTTTGTCTGGTTCGCAGGCGCGGGATAGGTAAAGCGTGCGAAATCGACAACAGCCGCTCGCCAGCATGGACGCCCGCCCATCAGATGAGTATCATGGCGCCCGCGTTGCACCAGTAGCTCAGCTGGATAGAGTACTGCCCTCCGAAGGCAGGGGTCGTGGGTTCGAATCCCGCCTGGTGCACCATCTTCTTTCCCCCGTATTACAAGGGGATAGCGCTCCTGACAGAAGCCCGTCCTAGTCCTGAAAGTCGTTTTTGCCACAAATTTGCCACACTCAAGTGTGGCGGGAATGGTCGAAATGGCAACAATCAGGAATCGCGGCCTAGCCGTTGATAAAGACAGTGGGAAGCGCAAATTCGCTGTAAGGGCCATCCAGCCCAGCGCAAAACCTTCGAAACCAAATCCGATGCTCAAGCCTGGGCGCGCATGATCGAAAGCGAAATCGACCGAGGCATCTTTGTGTCTCGCGTCGAGGCTGAACGCACCGCCTTTCATCAACTCATTGATCGCTACATCTCCGAAATTGCTCCGAAGCACAAAGGCGCATATTCGGAAATCAAACGTCTGGAAGCGCTCAAGCCTCATCCCCTCGCGACACGCATCGTTGCCACCCTCACCTCTTCAGATTTTGCACGCTGCCGTGACGAGCGCTTGAGGATCCGCAAAGGCAATACGGTGAAACGTGAGCTGGCTTTGTTTCAGTGCGTGATTGAGGTCGCTCGGCGCGAATGGGGCGTTCATCTGGCCGAGAATCCAGTCAGGATGGTCAGCCGCCCTAGCTACGGCGACGAGCGCTCGATCCAACAGAAGAGCAATACATGCTAGGCGCGTTAGAGCTTCGTGAGCTACGTGCTGACGGCACCTATGCTGATGCCTCACACAATCCATGGATACGGCCCATCGTCCAACTGGCGATTGAGACAGCCATGCGCCGTGGCGAGATCTTCGAGCTGCGCTGGAAGCATGTGAACCTGGAGCGCAGAACCGCGCCCCTCCATGCGACCAAGAACGGACTGCCCAGAACCGTCCCGCTTTCGCCCAAGGCTATTCAGTTGCTCAAGGATTTGCCGCGTTCACTGTGCGGGCGCGCCTTCCCCACCACTGCCGATGCTCTCAAGAAGGCGTTTGTGCGGGGGCTGGAGCGTGCGAGGCTGAAATACCTGGCCGATTGCGGAGTGGGCGCAGGTAACGCCACAGGAAGACTTCCTGATCAATCTACGCTTTCACGACCTGCGGCATGAAGCGGCCTGTAGGCTTGCGACGAAGCTGCCGAATTTGATTGAGCTTGCCAGTGTGACGGGGCATAGGGAGATGAACATGCTGAAGCGGTACTGCAACATTACTGCGGGAGGGCTAGCAGCGAAGCTGGCCGTCAAGACGTGAGCTATTCGGAGATGCCTTTCGACCATGTACAATCAGCCAAAAATTTATAGATCGAGCGTCGGGCAAGGCAACGGACAAGGAGCAGTTCCATACGGGCCTAGTAGTATCAGGATACCTTGCGCTCTAACCATTTGAAAGCAATCATAACCGCGACACCAAATACGCCAAGGTAGAAAAATGTACGTCATTGAAGACACGATTTCGAAAAATGATGTTGCGCCAATATTGAGCTTAGCGCTGTCAAATTATGTCGACTTAATAAACAAGGTTGTTAAGATATCCGGGCCTACTAGCTCACTTTGCAAAACAATATTAAAAGTTGAAATAAATGAATACTTACAAGATTTAATTACCGGACACCACGGCATGCCTGGATCCATAGCTATCGCACGGGAAAACTCTTCTCAAGATATAGTAGGCTTTGCCTTAGGAATGGAGTCGTTGGCGCCTGAGCATTGCGGCATCAGCTATGCTGCAGTCCGTAACGACATGCGTAGGAATGGTATTCTTCGCTCAATGCTTTCAAGCTTCCAGAACCGCTATTCCACCATAGAGCTTAGTTGCCACCCAAAATCGGTCATAATTTACCAAAATCTTGGTTTTCGTGTGTGTGGCCGCCAACAGGTGCAAGTTGCAATGCGCTGGGGTGTTCCAAGACCACAGGGGTCAATGCCTACAGTCAACGTCGAGATTTTTGAATCAGTACGATTAGAAACCGCTGCTGCCGGCAGAACTGTCAGCCAGAAAAATTGGGAAACTCTTGAAAAGGCACGAATCAAACGCGTCGCTGAGATTGAAAAACTCGTTGGCAGCCAGTTGCCTATACAATATCTGAGCATTAGTGACTAAACAAAAACTCGGGTTTATGACTTAAGATAGCCGAGCTTAGCCGAGACATCTAATATATCCCGGCAACCTCGGCAACTACAGTGCGACTACTTATAGAAAGTGAGCGGTTTATGCAGATGCAAAAACAACTGCCACTACCGCTCATAAGGCTGGAATCAGTCCTCGCCAAGCTATGCGCGAGATCAAAACGTTTGAAACCCGAAACGATATCAGCAGGACGCGGTCCAGTAAACATAATCCAAGACACCCGCAGAGTAATCTGCTCCGTCGCTAGCCAGCCAACAGCTGACCGGAAACGCAGGCATTTTTACGCGCCTACGGCCTAAAACAAATAATACTCTCCCTGCAATTAAGCCTGGCATCGCGGGTTATAGCGTTTCCGCCAAGGGTACTAAAGTCAGAGTCCACCTCGTGCTGTTGGATGGAGGAGTACATTTGCTTCCCCGCGTCCATAAAGTCTTGAGCTGACAATCCGTTGCTCGCGCCGGAGGAAGGAAACGTCAAAACCAAAGAAAGACTTTTTCTTGAGCAAATTTCTATTAAATCTAAAGCTGCCCCCTTAGATCCTGCTCTTAGGCTAAACCTAGAACTAGGCCTCGCTGAGATGCAGGGATACCTTCCACGCCCTGTAACTTCAATCTCTAGGCCATGATAGAGCGTCTCTAGCACATGATAAAACCTACTGTAATGTACATCTGAGTAAGGAGGATCGGCAAAAACGGTATCACCAGGTTGTAACGCTTCGATAGTTTGAAGAAAGTCAGCAACTCTAGACTCTCCGATCACTTGAGCCGATCTACCTGCAATATTTTTAGTTGCCTCTCGCAGAACCTTTTCAACTGACCTAGACCAAGCATCTAGTATGTGCCTAGAAGAAGTAACAGTTGGCTGGAAGGGCTGAGCAGTGTGCCCGGGAGATGCAGCACACTTGCCTGCTGTTTCGATTAACGCAGCGAGCGCCACAGTTCGAGATTCCCTGCGCGTAGGAAGAGTTGCACGCAGAGCATCTAACCAAATCGCCTGCATCGGTGAAAAATAATGCCCTCCATAAGCTTTCGTTATTGGAAAGCGTGTTCCAGTACTTTCTAACAACGGAGGTAAAACTCTTTCACAAAATATTCTAGTCCTTAGTACGTATTTTATTGCCTCTTCAGTAGAGCTGGGACGAGGTTCAACGGACTCTTCCGCATTAGGAAACTTTTCTATAATGTCACTAACTATGGTTTCTGCTCTGCCAAACCAAGCCCGGAGCAACTTATTATGATCCAATAACGTGGTCCGATGCGTGATAGCCCCAGCCCTACATGCAGCGAAACCCTGCAGATCACCTGAGATAATTCTTTTTCCCGTATTTTCAGCCAAAAACCACGAAACCGCCCCCGAGCCACAAAATGGATCAGCTATCGAGCCTGAGCTCTTGGATTCCTCGAGCAGTACATCTCCAAGAACCCGAAGTAGTTTACCTTTATGCCCCATATACTTCATTCAATTACATTCCAAACCATGCATGCTTCTGGCCGAGTTAATTTTATTGAGCTCACAATGTTAGGTGCCCCCCACAACTCCGAAATCGGTGCACCAGATGTCTGTAAAAAATTTACAGCTGTGCTGTAATCTTCAGAAATATCATAGGGCTCCACGTCGGACGAGGCGCTCCAAAGTCCTGCATGTTCAAACCAGTTCTTTAGCCATAACGTCGCCGATTTGTTAGTCGCTAAATCCATGCTGGTTTTTGTCGCCAGCATTGATAATCGCAACAAAAAGAAACAGCGGCAGAGAACGTTTCTCGGAGCCGCGCTAGATGAAGATGCTAATTCAAAAGGCAATTTATCGTACTGCGTCGAGCTTAATCGGCGGGCAATTCGACCCGCGTCAAGACCAGTATTAGTGCTTATTACCTCAGCCATGATCTCCAATGCGGCTATTTTTTCCGCGTCCGTGACTGAATCGGTACCTAGCATTCCAGGCAGTGCTTCAGAAACAAAATAAGATATTAGCGCGCTATCAAATGTGAGACCAGCCTCTTCAGGCAGTAGTAGCTTCCACAGCATCAGTACCAAATCCAGATCTGCACGATCTGTTTTTGTCAATGGAGCTTTCATCCAATATGCGTCGTAGCTAGATATATTTCTAGCGGTATGATCATCACTCACTTTTGCAAGGTCCACCCCCCAGCCTTGAATAGTCTGAGTTGGCTTTACATACTGTAGGCCTTTAAGGACTTCCGATAGCGGCACCTCTGTAGTGAGCTTTATTTGATCTTCAAAGAGGCTTTTCGCATCAGGTCTAGCGGTCCAATGCTGCCACAACCCCCACACCGCCTTGTGAGTCGGAGAGCTTTTAACGATTTGCCTAACACCAAGATGATTCACATAATAATGAGCATCTTGCTTTACCCTGATACCGCTCCAGCTTAATAATGATAAGGCAGCTCTTAATTCAGCATAATACGCAAAATGGAGAGACGTCTGATGAGAGTTGTTGAGAAAGGCACCAACGGCTGCTGATGCGTATCTCCAACCCTCTACCATGTGAAATACCTGCTCAGCGGCCAATTCTTTCGCGCCAGGTACAACTCCTGGATACAAGAGGTCTTCAAATTTATTGACGGGTCCAAGTTGGTTGAAAGCTTTCTGCACTGCTATGCCACTTGCATTTGCACATATGCTTGCATAATCCGTAATGGGGGTAATTTTCTTAGACTTAGGGGCCATCATGCATTCCCTTGCAGACGAGACGCTAATGCAGCTTTCTGGGAGACCAACGAGAAATTTGACTCAGCAAGCACTTTAAAACACGCCTTCTGAAGCAGTGAGTATCCGCTACTACCTCGATATGCTGCCTGCATCTGACTTTCTTCCGAAGAAAGTGATTTCGACCCGCTTGTTCTCCAGTCTATGTTGTTCACTAGCTCATTAGAAATATTTCTTAAATAGTCATTTATTTTTGGAAAATTAGCTAACTCTGCTAATGCAATCGAAACATCACTGTCATTCGGCTTATCCGAAACCTCACTGGACTCCCACTCTTCAAGATCGAGTTCACTGTAGGCGAGCTGACTCATCGCGTTAAATACAATGAATATGACCCTGCAACCCTGATCGGTGGCTAAAAGGGTATTGGGCCCCGAGAAAGCTACGTTTTTTTCAAACTCGTTTGCGATAAGCGGCTGATTTTTATCATGCTCCTGCCGCAACGCCTTAGCCCATTTCGCTTCAGTTTTCTTTACCGCTATGTGCATCTGAGTCCAACATGCCACAAGAAAAGCAGCCTGCTGAGATCGCTTCCAAGGAAGAACTTTTTCTGCCCCATTCCCGTCTATTGATCCGAACAAGCCTCCGATTTTATGGTGTGCGCCCCACCGCCGCACAAAACTCACCATCAAAGATCTAATAAACGCGGCGTTTGAGACATGACCCTCCTTACGACCACCATGTAATTCAATTCGCTCTTTCCAAGGACTGCTTTCGTGCCTCCAAAGAACCTCAGTCAACTCTTGGGCGCGATGCTCTTGGTAGACTTTGACTCCCTCTCCACTTTCCAACCACGATTGACTACGCAACTCAGGATAGAGATCGAATGCTAAGCTGGTATTAATCTTTCTGGGCTCTACGTTAATTACCCAAAAAAGGTACGCCTGCCATGACTCAGTTAACCCGTGAAAAAAAACAACGGGGACTTCATATTCATCGTCGACCCCGGCGTGTAACTCATCTATAGCAAACAGCCTGTGCTGACCGTCAATAATTTCGATAGGCTCTAATGAATAGTTCTTACGACTGTCGGGTACCTTTTTGGGGATCTCTAAAATATGGCTAACACCATCAGTACTTATTGTCAGAGAGCTATTAGCCTCAAGTACAACTTCTTTGCCACCGCGACGCCGCTTCTCTCCCGGCTTTATAATATTCACGAGAATTGAGGTCGGAAGCCAACCAGGATGGATAAGCTGCTTATGTTCTTCTACATCCAGATTTTTTTGATTAGATAGAGGATATCCATACTGTATGTATCTTGCGATATTTTTAGATCGACTAAGTTGGTGAGCACGTTGGTAGCCCACATTTTTATCACCACTCCGGCGGTCCTCTACTGTCCTTCTACTGACACCTGCTAACCCCCTAAGAACACGGAGTGATACAGACGCTATGTAAAAATGGTGCGGAGGCTCCGGCAACTCAGCCTGCCATTCGCTCATCTCCCAAGACTTTAACCATTGGTTAACCTTTAGAAGCGGCAGTTTTTCATTTGTGTCCATACATTTTCCTCACTCAAACAGTCTTCGGCAGCCAAAGCACTAGCCTAGGGCGATATGCTATCAGGTCCATTTTTTTTTAAACATTTAATTCGGATTCTACAGATATGTGCGAGAGGTCGAAACCGGCTATGCTCCCCCCCCCCGGACTGCCTCCCCTCACAAAATGCCGGGAGGCTAGACGAAGGCTCTCGACCTATCGCTATACAATTTTTCTAAACTCGAGATATTTTGCGTGGAAATGCCAAAAATTTACCACACTCACTCCGCTAACCAGGGCGCCCCCCTAACCCAGCTAACACAACCCATTGATTTACCAGCTAATCCCCGCTACGTATTGATTCTAAACGTCGACTTTTAGGACTCCGAAGGCAGGGGTCGTGGGTTAGAATCCTGCTTGGTGCACCATATTGTTGTTTGGACGTTTTTTGACCAGTCCGAGAAGAATTTTGAAGAGCCCGCCATATGCGGGCTTTTTTGTTTTTGGGGTTCTGTGCTTGATCCTCCCCTTGCAGCTTAAAAGCTTCACCCTATTCAACCTGCTCCTGCTCAATACGCCGCATGTGGAATGTCCGAAAACGACCCCTCGACACAGGACTAACTGCAGCGGGTTGAGGGATCGCCGGAGAGGGGCTGCTATCGACCAATTGCAGCCATTCTCTCATGCAGTTCTCAGGCTTCGCTTTCATCCAATACCACTGGAGTGGCTGCCGCCCCCGCCAACAGACCTCCATCAATGTTGAACTCACTGCCGGTAATGTACGTAGCCTCATCGCTGGCCAATAACAGGGCCACCGCTGCTACTTCTTCGGGCAGTCCAAATCTTCTGAGTGGAGTGTCTCGAACGAGTGCAGCCATTCGCTCTTCACGACCGGCATCAGCGCCTAACATTGGCTCCCACATAGGGGTAAGGATGGCGGCCGGGTGGATCGAGTTGCATCGAACCTTCAGCCCCTGCTCGGCGCAGTAAAGCGCCACCGTCTTGGTGTGATTGCGAACGGCAGCCTTGGACGAAGCGTATGTAGCCGCACCAGGAATACCAACCAGTCCGGAGCGAGAAGAAATATTGATAATGGAACCAGCCCCGGCATGGCGCATGGCACGTATGGCGTACTTGCACCCAAGAAACACTCCATCGAGATTGGTGCGATGCACGGCCTGCCAGTCTTCCAGGCTCGCATGCTCTGGGTCGTGCTGCACGGCACCCTCCTCAAACCCGGTAATGCCAGCGTTGTTGACCACCACATCGAGGCGGCCGTGCGCCTTCAGCACATGCGTTGTCACTCGCTGCCAATCTTCTTCGGATCGGACATCAAGATGCAGATAACAGGCACGATCACCCAATGCCGTTACAGTCGCTCTTCCGAGCACATCGTTTACATCAGTGACGTAAACAAAGCAGCCTTCCTGTACGAACCGTCGCGCAATTGCGGCGCCAATCCCTTGAGCCGCCCCTGTAATAATCGCGATTCTGGATGTCAGTTTATTGTCCATAAATGAAGCTCCTCCGTCGTAGCGCATGTGCAACAGCTCACAGCAACAGTCTAAGCCCTACGCATGGCTATCGCTTGTGAGCCGTGCCTTATTTGGTAGCCGGGATTCGAGCGATCCGATGGGGCCGGTTGGCGCCAGGAGCCGACTGACGCCCCGGAAACAGGCTGAACTTGTAAACGACTCAATTGATCGTAATAACCACATACAATCATTCATAGGGAAAAATAATGTCCAAGCTTGCAGAGTACCGCCAGTTGGAAAAGCACCTCGCCGAGCAGCTCCAGGCACTGGAAACGATGAAGGGCAATGAGGGACTAAAAAAGGAGATCGAGTTCGAAACGAAGCTGCGCAAGCTGCTTGAGCAGTACGGCTTCAGCCTAAAGCACATCATTAATCTGCTGGGTCCACAGACACCGGCTCGTGGTCAAAGCGCAGATAAACCTGCAGGCACACGCAAACCACGTGAGCTAAAGGTCTACAAAAATCCGAATACAGGTGAAGTGATCGAAACCAAAGGTGGAAATCACAAGGCCTTTAAGGAATGGAAGGCAGAGCACGGTGCGGATGTCGTAGAGGGATGGCTGAAGAAGTAAAGCAGCCTCACCCGAAAGAGGGCCCAGACGGGCCCTTTTTGGTGGGCGCGTTTTAAGCTAGACGTCGCAAATTCGCTGGCCCATTCGATCACCGAGGCATTCGAAGCGCCTGTGGATTGAGGTGGGCGAGCACTTAAACGTTGAAAGCAAGTGCCAAGAGCGGGGCGCCGCCAGCAACCACCATTCGCCAGTTCACAAAAGCTGCACATTCCACAAGCGCTTTAAATTGTTCAGGACAGCGGCGCTTGAAGCTTTGAGCATTGTCGATGACTAATGAGAGCGTTTGTCCGTTTTGAACGTGGATAGACGACATTCCTGCGCTGGGGTCATCAAGGTAAGAAAGACAATCAACCCAGGCGTCCATATTGCGACCGTAGAAGCCAGGAAAGCCGAACTGTTCTGCGAAAACACTGTGGAATGTTTGCCAGTCAGAAATCAGGTTTGCATCCACTTGTACCATTTTCAGAATAACCTTCGCCACGTTGAAAATCAGATATGGCTGTCTCGCTAGGTGAAGTCAATTGCCGGCTGCATATTTGCGCATCCAGGTCCCAATCCTCTACCAACAACGTTGCAATGACCGCTTCCGCCCGAAAGCCGTCTTTCGTGAGCGTCACATATCGGCCAGTTGCAGACATTCATTCACGCATATCCGCCTACGCTTCTGAAAGCATCAAACTTTCCGAGCCCAGCTTCCGAACATCACATCGCCGATATAGATGCCTGGAGAGGCTGAACGCTCCTGATTCAGACGCTCTTGCAACGTTTCGATTTCGATCTCTTCTGCCTTGGCCACTCCCAGTGCAATGATGCGCGGCAAGCATGCTTGAACAATGGCACCAAGGCTGTAGGGTGCATCAGGCGTCTGTATCAGGCATTCCGCCCGCACGCTTTCAACGGTCATGCCTGCCTCGGTAAAAATTCTGTGCAAATTGAAACCCATGTGTAGATCCGCCCCTTCGCGCGCAATCATCTCTTGTATCCAGCGTTGCGCTCTTTTATGCAAAGGGAATGGATCAAGGCTGGCAGGCGCCAACGTTGTATCGTGTTCTTGAAAGATCATGACGCCACCGGGGCGCAGGCACTTCGATAGTGCTCGGATGGTCGCCACCGCATCCCGTTGATACATCAGGACGCGCCTCCCGACTATCGCGTCAAAAGTACCGATAGACTCTTGCAGCTCCAGGAGTTCACCCTCAAAAAAACTGAGCGAAGGATGGTCATGTGCTGCGGCGCGCTGGCGTGCAATGGCAACAGAATCGGCGTTATGATCAACTCCGATTACTTCTCCGCTTCCTCCCATCAAATCACACAGCAGAAAAGATACATCACCCGAACCACAGCCCACGTCCAGGATCCGCATCCCTTGTTGGACGCCCGCGTCGATCAGTAAACGTGTAGTGAATTCGAATCGGTTGATCGACATTGTTCAGTCTCTCTGAGTTCTGAAAAGAAATATTAGGTGCAGTCGGATGATCGCTCACATCGGAGGAACCCATCGTGGTCGGCAGCTTGCGACCAAGGTGCCTTGGGCATGCTCAATGTCGTTTTAAACCGTGGCGCCCATTAGCGCTTCATCCTTCGCCACTGCACGTTTATACGTGTCTCGGTTTGTTAACTTCTCGGCGTAAGCGAGAAACGCAGCTCTGTGCGGTAAGGTCTGCAAAGCTAACCCCCAACCGATGTGGGAACCAACATAAACGTCGGCAGCTGTGAAGCGTTCTCCGGCAATGAACGGATGCGCTAACACCGCTCGCTCGAGTTGATCCACGGTGCGCTCATAGCTTCCGTAGCCGAAGAAAAACTCCTGATCCGGCTTCGGGTTGAAATCCGCGCGGTGGTTAGTGACAGCCTGCTCCAGAGGGCCCGCAGCGAAGAACAGCCACCGGTAGTAGTCACCTCGATCCGCTGCCGCAGGAGCCAGCTTGGCTTCCGGAAATGCGTCAGCCAGATACGCACAGATCGCGGCAGTTTCTGTTATGGTCTGCCCGTTATGCACCAGTGCAGGAATCTTCCCCATTGGGTTCACGTCGCGAAAAAAACCGACGCGTAGATCATTAGTGTCGGCCATCGTTGGCGCTTTAAGAGCTGCACCACCCCAACGGTCAGTCTGACTGGTTGACTGGTAATCCATGACCACCGTCTCGTACGTGCAGCCGATTTCTTCGAGCATCCAGCGCACCATGCGTCCGCGAGAATTAGGATTGGTATAGAACGTCATTGTCATCGTGAGCTCCTGTAGCTCGGTTGTTGATGACGATGGTAAGAGCAACGCTGCGTCAGGCCTTGGGCAATTTCCGCCAGAATACTTGCAGAGCGCGCCATTAACAGCGCGTTGTATTACGCATTGCCGCTCTCCTGCGGTTCGGAGCTTAAAATGCCGTACCTTCACACCAGCGCCGAGCGGTGTAAATTGCCCAAGGTGTTCTGGCAATCCATAGAGCAACTCGGACTGGATCCCTCGTTGATTGAGCAGCACGCTCAGTTGCCCCATGATCTTCACCTGAAAGATTCCACCTTTGTCAGCACGCATCAGTTGTTTGCTGTCTGGAACGCCATCGAGTCACTTTCAGCAGACCCTGCGTTCGCGATAAAAATGGTGCGCGACACACCTAGCGCGAAACACAAAATGGCGTTCATCACTGCGTTATATGCGGCTGACTTTCGTGACGGACTTGCGCGGTTGTCGCGCTTGCAGCGGCTGTGCAGTCCCGACAAACTTTGCATCGATGAGCGGCAGGACACTGTTTCACTCACGATTCAATGGCCTTCTGGCACGGGGCCGGCTCCTTATCTTTCGGTTGAGGCGTGTTTTGCCTTGGTACTGGAACTTGGTCGACGAGGCACTGGTTATCAGATTGAGCCTGTCGCATTGGACCTGAGGCGGCCAATGCAAAAGCTGGAAACTCACTCAAGTTATTTCGCATGTCCCATTCGCTACGGCGCTGCCCGTGACGAACTGACTCTGAGAGCCTCTGACATCGACCTGCCTTTTCTTGAGCACAATTCGGATGTGCTGCAGATGATGACACCTGGTCTCACCGCAGCCATCCGCGAAATCGAAATGCCGGTTGGACTCTGTGAGCAGGCCATTGAAGTGCTGAAACGCGCACTCGCGGACGGACGGCCAACTTTGCAACATCTCGCCAGAGAACTGTTGCAAAGCGAACGGACGTTGCAACGTCGCTTAGCGTCTGAGGGCACGACATTCAATGCAGTGCTCAACGAGGCCAGGCGCCGAGTTGGATTCGACCTGCTGGCTGACACTAGCCTTGAGCTTAAAGAGGTGGCGTATCTCCTCGGTTACGAAGACGTCAACTCTTACTATCGGGCTTTCCGGCAGTGGGAGAACGTTTCGCCCAGTCAGTGGCGCCGTTCGATGCCTGACGTATGACGCTGGCTTCATGCGGACAGGATCTCCGCTTATGGCTGAAAAAATCCTGAGCTCGTATCTCAGCCATGCGTCGAGCAGCCGATCAGTCATGACGAACCTGGCGGGTCACAACATTGTTTTCGAGAATGTAGTAAGTCACCACACAATAGGCTTATCGTCCCAATCCCAAAAGCTCCCACTGTCAGCCGCTCCATGTGCCCCTACCACCTCAATAATGCGATCCGCCGAGAAAGCCGGTTCGAAGAGTTGTCCTTCAGGCACGTTCGCCTGAAATGGCTGAGACAGCTCCGTGTCGGTCGTGCCTGGGTGTATGGCCAGAACAGTCGAGGCCTGGTTAAGACGTTTCAATTCGATGCTGGCCGTGTGCAGCAACTGGTTGAGCGCTGCTTTGCTGGCTCTGTAGCTGTACCAGCCGCCCAGTCGGTTATCGCCAATAGAACCGACTCTCGCGGAAAGCGCCGCGAAGGTGGAAGGTTGTTTGCGCAATAACGGGAGCAGGTGTTTAAGCAGCAGGATTGGCGCAAAGGTGTTGGTCGCGAAGCTCGCTTGCATGCTCGCAAGCGTCAGTTGTGCCAGGCCCTTTTCCGGTTTTGCGCCGTCCTGATGAAGAATGCCAAGCGCACTGATGACGAGGTGCAGATGCTCGCATCCTTCAAGCGTCTCGCTCACAAGCGCCTCGAGGGCTTGCTCATTGCGCGCGTCGCAATCGACTCGCTTGAGGCGCTGGCCATATTGCTCTGCAAGCTTTGCCAGCCCTGTGGAGGTGCTGGCTTCTCGCGCGACGGCCCATACCTGAGCCACGTCATCGCGAGCAAGCAAAGCCGCGCACAGTGCCAGGCCGATACCCCGGCTGGCTCCGCATATCAGCACGTTGGCATCGCTGTTCAGTTCGGGTATCAAACTCATGAGGCACCTTGGGGAGCATGGCTGAAGTAGGTTTATGACTCCGGAGCGAGGCATGACGTTCAGGTGGACGATAGCGGCCAGCAGTAGAGGGTCAAGGGTTCTGATAGATTGTTTGAAATACCTGTCCGAGAAAGGCGATCAATGAGAGTTATTCGTAGCAAAGACTTCACCGCCACTCGGGCCTGGGGGGCGGACGACATAGCTAACATGGGTGGAACCACCGTCCGCCTGCACTGGACCGACCAGCCCTATAAGTGGCATATCAACGATGGTGAGGAAGTTTTCGCCGTCCTCGACGGAACGGTGGATATGCACTATCGCGAGTCAGGCATCGAGCGCGTCGTGACATTGGTGGTTGGCGACGTGTTTTTTGCAGGGGTTGGATGTGAACATGTTGCGCATCCTCGCGGAGAAGCACGGATTCTGGTTATCGAACGTGAGGGCAGCGTTTGAGTTGACCAGGCTATCGCTCGTCATTGCCTATCCGGGCTTATGGATTTGCCTTCCCTAGACTGATGGCGCTTGTGGTGAATCGAGCCAGCTATAGGCTTTGAGCTGCCTTCTTGGATGACTCCATGGCGAGTCAGATGTACAGATCATATCCATCTGCTGTTCAAACCGTGGATTTTGTGGATTTCATGAAATTATGTTTCAAAAACGCTAAAGATTATTAGCTTAAGTTTCCAGCCAACTCACCAAGTCATCACAACTTAAAAACATCCCACCTCATCGTGCCAGCGCTTCAAATTATTTCCAAACCGACACAGTTGTTAACGAACGCAGTTCAAGCTTGGCAGTTCTGTTTTTTTGCTTCAGGATCTTCGCCCTTTCCCCAGCAACCTGAGTTTTATATAAACAACCCAATTCAAATCAATAAGGAATGACATGGCGTTTTGTCACAATTGCGCAAAGGAACTGACTGAAAAAGGTGATAGCTGCCCACACTGCAATGCATCGAGAGATATCATATGGACACCAGGCGCGGTGTCATCAAGTGCTACAGAATCGACATTCTGGTATTTTGAAGTCTTGAGGAAATATGCTGTCTTTGAAGGCAGAGCGCGCAGACAAGAATTCTGGATGTTTTTTTTGATAAACCTCCTGATATCCATAGTCCTCGGTTTTCTCGATGGTCTTTTGGGCACTGACCAGTTGATCTCCGCCCTCTATTCCATCGCGGTCTTCCTTCCCGGACTTGCCGTAGGCGTTCGCAGGCTTCATGACACTGATCGCAGTGGCTGGTGGATGCTGGTACCGATAGCCCCTCTCATATTCAGTTGCCAGGAAGGACAACGCGACGGCAATCGATTCGGCCCCAGTCCCAAGTAAAAATCGCCTGCTGAAGGTGTGATCGCTGACCACACCTTCTGCCTCGGTACTACGCCGCGACAATCCTGATCGTCCAGAAATCCGATGCAAGATTCGGGTCCATCAGGTAGCTGTACGGCATGGTGAAGTAGCCATGCATGCCCCATTTGACGCCCCAGGAGTTGCGCATGATGAAGACCTGTTTCGCATCGTCGTAGCCCACCACGAGCACACAATGACCGCCGAGCAATTTCTCGTTGGGGGCTGGCATTGGGACTATGCCTGTCTTGGCCACTTCAGCGCTTTCTAGGCTTTCATAGACGCTAAAACCTATGACGAAAGGATATCCAGCGGCCAGACACCCTTTCATCTGATTCAGGTTCTGGGCGACTTTCTGGTAGGAGACAGCCTTGTACCGCTTGGCATGGGCGTAGCAGGATTTGGTGGGTTTGACGGTGAATTTGGTAATGTCGTACGGCCATTCGGCTTCATCGCAGTCGCCTTGTTCGGCAACGCTTTTGATACCGTGACGAATCATTGCACCGCTGTCCGACTCCACGGTGTGCTCGATGACACGCTCGTTGTAATAGATGAACAACCGGGAAGGCGTGAACGCGGGGACAAGCTTCTGTTTCATGCGATCAAACTGAATGGCAGCTGCAATACCATTCGCTGTGCAACTGCCCAACTGGCCCTGATCGTAGACATTGGGGCAATGAGGACGCAGATCCACATGACGTGGAAGCGAGGCCAACTGCTCGACGGGCGCGGCGTACAGATGATCTCGATGATCCGGTACGTCACGAATCCAGCCGTACTGTTTTACGGTATACGTCATCGTTTACTTCTCCACTTGAAAACAGGCTGTTTAATTAGCCATCAGGCACAGCAAAACACTCTTATTGGAAATGGCCATCATTTATAGGCAGCCATTGGCCTACTGTTCAGCTTATTGATCAGACATCAGTTTTTTATGGAGAGGGGTGAAGATTTATTTAGACGAGTTAATTCATGGACATCAAGATGCAATATCAAAACGACACATTACAACTGCAATAAGATGGGTAACTATTTGATGTGTAAGTGCCGACTGCAAAAATCAAGAAACTGTAAATTCTCCGGCACATTTCGAACCCTTGTGATATCAGAGCATGATTCAACACAAGGGTTAAAACGATCAAGGGCTGCTGCGCAGCCCATCGCTGCCGTCGTAACCTCCGAAGGCTCCCACGCCTTTCGGGCAGAAGCAGACTCAGGATTTATCAGGCAGGAGCGAGCTCACGCTACCGTCGAGATCGTGCCTCAAAACAATCACTGATAAGTATCCACATCCTCAGCCGGATAAAACTCGCCCTCTCTCCCTTCCAGCCGCTCACGCACGATCACCTCGACGCTGGCCACTGCTGCCTGATCGTCAGGATTGACCAGTTGCAGGCACAGGCGTCGGGCGTTCTGATCGTGGGTGCCTTCGCTGAGCATGTCGTGGGTGACGATTTGTTCGCCACGCCACAGGCAAAGTTGGGTGTGCGTCCCACCGAGCCAGATCTCGTTGATTGACGAGAGGTCGGTGGTCGCCAGTTGGTCCACGGTGATGGTCTTGTCCATTGAGCTGTACCTTTTCAAGTGAGTCGATACAGGTCTGACGTACAAGCGCAGCGGGTCGTTCCCCGTGTCGACGGTTTGACTACACCAATGGCGGTAAACCCCGCCTCTGATGAATGCTCCTGCCCGGATCGATCCAGGCTGCCCGGATTTCAGCCACGAACCGTCAAGGCCGCGAAGCAATTTCGTCCAGATGATCGAGCAGATCCAGAGCGTCTTCATACACCCTCAACGCCCCTGCCCGTTCCAGCTCGCCTATGTCGTAGCCGCCGGAGAGCACCCCGATGCCTGTGGCCTTGCAGCGTCGGGCGGCGAGCATGTCCCAGATGGCGTCGCCGATCACCAGACATTCGTCGATGGGCACATTCATGTGTTTTGCGGCAGCCAGGAACAGGTCGGGGTCGGGCTTGCCGTAGTGGACGTCGTCACGTGTGATGATGTCGATCTTGTCCGCCTCGAGCCCCAATGCCTTGAGGTTGATGTTGGCGGTATCGACGCCGCCGCTGGTGGCGATGCACCATTTCAGGTTCTCATGGCTGAGGGTCTCAAGCAGTTCGATTGCGCCGGGCAGCGCGATGATCTGCCCCTGCAACCGCTCGTAGGCGCGGGCATGTTTTTCGCTGAGGCGTTCGGCCTGTTCTTCGCTGATGTCCAGACCGGTTTCGCGAGACAGGGATTTCAACATGAGGCCACCGCTCATGCCGATTTTCCGGTGAATGCGCCACATGGCGAGGGGGATGTCTTCCGAGTCGAGGGCTTCTTTCCAGGCCGCAACGTTTTGATAAACGCTGTCTGTCAGCGTCCCGTCCAGGTCGAAGATGAATGAGGTCTGCGGGCGCATTGGAATTCCCTTTGGGTAAAAATACTCATGAGTAGAGCACCAGGGGCATGCGGTCCAAGACCGACCCTTGATGCCTTGACGACGAAAACGCTGACTCGTCGAGTCAGGTTCGAGAGGGGTGTGAAGTGCGAACGACAGGTGCGTCACGCACGGCCATCAGGGCCGCGACGCTGCTGCTGCCCGGCACCGACTCTTGATGTGACGGAACACGATGGAGTTGGTTCGGTTGATATCAGTGGCCATGCCCCGAACGGACATTGTCTGCGCGCTTACCCACCAAACGACGCATACCGCAGGGGAAGGCCTGTGGTGAATTTGATCTGCTCCATGGCGAAGCTGGAGCTGACGTCGGTAATGCCGGGGATACTGATCAGTTGTTTGTACACCGCGTCATAGCCCGCGATGTCGGCAACGACGATGCGCAGCAGGTAGTCGGTGTCACCGGCCATGCGGTAGCACTCGACCACTTCGGGTAAATCGCCGACGGCGCTGTGAAACTGTTCGAGCCAGGCGGCGTTGTGCTGGTTGGTACGGATCGCGGCGAAGACGCTGACGGAGACATTCAGGCGCTGCGGGTTCAGCAGGGCGACGCGGCGGTCGATGATGCCGGTTTCTTCCAGCTTCTGAATGCGTCGCCAGCAGGCGGTGCTGCCCAGGCCGATGCGCTCGGCGATGTCTGCAACCGAGCGTGTGCAGTCGGTTTGCAGGCTGTCCAGGATGGCGCGGTCGAACTTGTCCATGTGGGTTCCTGTGTTTGTGGTTCGGGCTCTGTATCGGACGCGGAGCGTCCTGGGATTTTCCGACTCTGATCGTGCCCATGCTCCGCGTGGGCATGCATCCCGTGACGCTCCGCGTCACATGTGCGCCGCCGTAACCCCGGTATTTACGCAACTATTGGCATAAAACTAACCCCCGCCAATCAACCTGTAAAATTTTTATCACCCAAAAGCACTTTGAGCAGAATTATTTTTCACCCACAGCCAGTCAACCCGCACAAATATCAAAAATTTTTCGCGTCGGCGTCGGTAATCTTTTCACCATCAACCTTGACCCGATAAACAAGCGAATTGCCCATGACCAACAACGCCCTCTACCTTGATTACGCCGCTACCACGCCTGTCGATGAGCAGGTCATTGAAGCCATGGTTGCCTGTATGGGGCGCGAAGGGCATTTCGGTAATCCGGCGTCCAGCGGGCATGGTTACGGGCAGGCGGCGCGGCAGGCGGTCGAGCAGGCGCGACGTCAGGTGGCGGATGCAGTGGGTGCGCCTGCCGATACGGTGATCTGGACCTCTGGCGCGACCGAGTCCAATAACCTGGCGATCAAGGGCATCGCCCATGACAGCACGGCGCAACGTCGCCACATCATCACAAGTGCTGTGGAACACAAGGCCGTCATCGACACGGTGAAAACGCTGGAGCGCCAGGGCTTTCCCGTGACTTGGTTGCAGCCGGACGCCAATGGGCTGATCCAGCCGCAGGCCGTGCAGGCGGCGTTGCGCGAAGACACGTTGCTGGTGTCGTTGATGCTGGTGAATAACGAGCTGGGCACGCTCACCGATATCGCCAGCATCGGCACGCTGGTGCGCGAACATGGCGCGTTGTTTCATGTCGATGCGGCGCAGGCGGTCGGCAAAGTGAAGGTGGATCTGGCGAGTCTGGCGGTCGATCTGATGTCGTTCTCGGCTCATAAGGCGTATGGCCCGAAAGGTATTGGTGCGCTGTATGTAGGCCCGCGTGCTCATGCGTTGCTGCAGGCGCAGATTCATGGCGGTGGTCATGAAGGCGGTTTCCGTTCCGGCACGCTGGCGACGCATCAGATCGTCGGCATGGGCGAAGCCTTTGCGCTGGCGGTCAACAAGGCTGACGCGGAAAATCGTCGTATCGCGGAGCTGAGCAGTCATTTGCGCGAAGGGCTGCTGGCACTGCCGGACGTGCAACTTAACGGCTGTCCTGAGCAACGTATTCCGCACACCCTGAACCTGTGCATCACGCGCAGCGGATTCACCAGTGCGCAGCTATCACACGCGCTGGCACTGTCCTCGACCTCGGCCTGCAACTCGGCGAGCAATGCACCGTCGCACGTGCTGCTGGCGATGGGGCTCGATACCAACAAGGCACTGGCCAGCGTACGCGTCAGCCTCGGTCGCTACACCACGCAAACCGATGTCGAACGCGCCATCGAGGTATTCAGCAAGGCGCTCACCGCGCCGGCTGCGTTCTGGTAACTCCGGCTTTCAATGCAAACCGCTCAAGGTCTCTTTACTGGGACGCTTGAGCTGTTTCGTCTTTATCAGCCCGGCGAAACACCCCCGCCCTCATCCGCCACGATATCCGGGTCATCCGAATACACTTCAGGCTCGTCATCCTCGTACGCCTCGTCCTCCTCAGTACGCTCCAGCACCTCGTCGCCCTTCTCCGGGCCTGCTCCGGGCCTGTTGGCGTTCATGTTAAGCACAGGATCAGCCTCACGGTCGTACTGACCCAACTGCGGGCTGGCAGGATCTTCTCTGGGTACTTCGTTTGTCAGGATGAAATCGGTTGTCATGTCGGCCACCTCTTTTGTCTTGCCAAAGAAAGTGGACGTGCCTGAACGCCAAGGGTTCGATTCAGGTGACGAGCGCGTCTATTCGGCGCCTTTGCTGCCGTCTGTAATCTTCATGATACAAAAAGACACAATTGGCACAGATCTTCCAAGTGGAACGGCCGTGCCATGAACCAGTGGCATGCGCTGCACACAGGAGGTGCCCACACGCACCAAAGTGCAGTTTTCGGACGCAGAGTCGTCCATTAACAGTGCAATGCCAGACCACAAGTCGTGCGCCTTGCCAGGAAAGGAGTCTACCCATGCCACATCCAGCTCATGCCAGACCACCGCAATGCCCTTCACGGGCTCAAATGGCTGCGCCCGCAACGGGCCTGCCCGCTGTAATGGCTTCATGTTCGACCTTACCGACACACCCTTCCGACTGATTCAACACACAAGGCGCAAGCCTTGAATCAATAACCGAACACCCTTGTTTTGCCTTATCGGCAAGCGCTTGCGTACTGCTGTGTGCGCGTTACTAACTAACAACGGAAAACTCTGAACCAACACACTTATCGTCCGACAATTTATTTTAATTAACATCATCTAGCCACTACCCAGCCATTGCTGAGCTTTATATTTAATTCGACCTGCAATCTTTACAGCCGGAGCCGCTTACCTTGAATACCTGACTAACTAACGCACCAACTTGAATCGAACCTTACAGTATTGGTGCACGTGTTTTTATGACCGAATGGTCATGTATTTTTCAATTCGTCTGACTGCTCAGAGGGGTGTACTTCGCCCTTGAAACTGGCACACATACTATTCATTTGAAGGCGTTTTCAGCCGATGTAGCCTTCAAACGAAAATTATGTACAGGAATGCGACATCCGCTCTGGCACGCTGCATACAGGCACACCACCAACCGTTTCTGGCACAGCGGTTGCAAAGCAGGATTGTTATCAAGCAACACGTTTGCTCGAAGTGGACATAACTAATAAGCAAGGATTCGCAATGCTATCGCCCTGATTGAATATCGCGCTTTGCCCTCTTGAGTCTGTGCCTCTTCAGGCTCGACGGCGTCGTGCGCTTCAACGCATGTGCAGGTCTCCATCATTCGAACATTCGCCAATGTTTGAACGGACTTTTATTGCCCTTCAACTACCCGAGGGAGCGTTAATGAATGATGCGGTAATAATGAAAGCGGTCCCTGTACCGCCGCCGGAAGAAAGTCCGACGGTGTGGCAGAGTATTCCCTTCAAGGCCAATACTTCGCGACCTGGCGGCCTGAAAAAATCGCACGTTTTCGTGTTGATCGCAGCGTCGGTACTTATTCACGGTGCCGTGTGGTGGTACATGCAAACTGCCAAACCGGAAGTGCCGGAAGTTGCGCCACAAGTTCCGGAAATGACCATCGAGCTGACCAGCCC
>Ga0065712_10067817_pt1 | contig 29447 bp, 25 predicted proteins | sample MisRhiReplicate1_FD_59099 | JGI IMG/M metagenome (GOLD analysis project Ga0065712, IMG submission 59099) | Miscanthus rhizosphere microbial communities from Kellogg Biological Station, MSU, sample Rhizosphere Soil Replicate 1: eDNA_1 v3... | ecosystem: Host-associated > Plants > Roots >...
GGGCAGCTAAACCAATTCATAGGCGCCGCCGGCGTCAGGACGAAAGTGTGCTTAAAAAAGTTCTTGACATCGATCGTCGCTTCATAGATGCGATCTCTGCGTTGAAATAGCCTTTAACGCAGAGATCGCAAAGACACTACTGACCTGTGTTCATCCGTGTGTATCCGTGGCGATTAAGCTATTATGTCCCGACTGTGGCACAGTCAGAACCCACCCGCGACCCCAGGCTTTTTATTCACAACCTCGTCAAGCGAGATCCGCTCGCAGGACTCGCCGAAGACGTGCGGAAGGGATTGTCGGCGGAGCCCAAGCGGTTCCTGCCGAAATATTTCTACGACGAATTAGGTTCCCAGCTTTTTGAGGCCATCTGTCTCCTGCCCGAATACTACCTGACGCGCGCTGAAAACGAGATTTTGAAGCGTTATTCGGACGAGATTGCCGGTTCGCTTGAAGGGCAGATAACTCTTTTGGAGATGGGCAGCGGCAGCGCGTCGAAAACGCGGCTCATCATCGAAGCCCTGTTGCGACGCCAAACGGAGCTGTTGTTTATGCCCGTCGATATCTCCGCAACCGCGCTGGAGAGCAGTTCGCGCATCCTGCTTCAATCGTATCCGAGACTTAAAATCGAAGCGTATGCAGCGGATTACTTTGCCGGCCTCGCCGAGCTCGGGAAGAAACCGCGCCCGCGGACTCTGGCGCTCTTTCTCGGTTCGAACATCAGCAATTTCGATCGCGACGAAGCACTCCGTTTTCTGCGCGCGCTCCGCAGCGTGCTTCATAACGGCGATGCGCTTCTGCTCGGCGCCGATCTGAAGAAAGACCCGGTGGTTTTGGAGGCAGCTTATAACGACGCGCTCGGCGTCACCTCCGCTTTCAACTTGAACGTGCTGGCGAGAATCAACCGCGAATTGGGCGGCACGTTCGACTTGCGCAAGTTCCGGCATCGCGCCTTTTACAATGAAGCCGCGGGACGAATCGAGATCTACATCGAGAGCCTGTTCAAACAGCACGTGCGCATTGAGAAACTTGACTTGGAAGTGGAGTTCGCTCCCGGCGAGCTGATTCATACTGAAAACTCTTACAAGTACGACCGGACTGGCATCGCGCAACTTGCAGGCGCGACCAGCTTCGAACTCTCGCACACGTGGACAGACTCACAAGAACGGTTCAGCAGTAATCTGTTGCTCGCCAACTGATGCCACAAAGAAGCACACAAGGCACAAAAAAATCAGAGAACGATCTGGTCCAGTTTCACAACGTCAGCTTCTCGCTTCCAGGCACACAAATAATCTCAGACCTAAACCTCACTGTTGAACAAGGTGAGACGCTTGTTTTGTTAGGTGAATCGGGATGTGGGAAAACCACGACGCTCAAGCTCGTGAACCGCTTGCTGACGCCGACATCTGGAGAGGTGCTGGTGGAGGGGAAGCCGACAACGAGCTGGGACCCCATCGCATTGCGACGGCGCATCGGTTACGTGATTCAGGAAGGAGGCCTGTTTCCACACTTCACCATCGCTCGAAACGTTGGTCTCGTTCCGGCGCTGTCAGGATGGGAACAGGCGCGCACGCGTGAACGTGTGCGCGAGTTGCTAACTCTCGTCGGACTCGATCCCAATCGCTTTGCAGAACGTTACCCGCGCGAGTTGTCCGGAGGTCAACGCCAGCGCGTCGGTGTGGCGCGCGCGCTCGCGGCGGATCCCCCGCTGCTCTTACTCGACGAACCATTCGGAGCGCTCGATCCACTTACGCGCGCGAGTTTGCAGCGCGAATTCGCGGACTTGACGAAGCGTTTGGGCAAGACTGCCATCCTCGTCACTCACGACGTCCGTGAAGCATTGACTCTCGGAAACCGCATCGGGCTGATGCATAAAGGACAGTTGGTTTTACTCGAACCCCCCGATCAGTTTCTCGCCTCCGGCAATCCGCAAGCCCGAGCCTACATTGAAACGCTCGAAGTCGCTGGAGGTAACCGGTGAGCTTCTGGCAGTTTCTCCAGCTTAACTGGTCCGAACTGTTATTGCTGGTCAGACAGCATATCGTGCTCGTCTTTATCGCCATTCTCGTGGCCGTAATCATCGGTGTACCGACCGGAATAGCTTTAACTCGTTATAGAGCATTGCGTGGTCCAGTGCTGGGCCTGGCAAACGTGATGCAGACGATTCCGAGCCTCGCACTGTTTGGATTTCTGATTCCACTTCCGTTTATCGGCGGCATCGGATCGCGTACAGCCCTCGTTGCACTCGTGCTCTATTCGCTGTTGCCAATCATTCGCAACACCGTCACCGGAATACTCGGCGTTGAGCCAAGCGTCAGGGAGGCCGCCGTTGCGATGGGCATGACCGACGGGCAGGTGCTGCGACAGGTTGAACTTCCCCTCGCAATGGGTGTGATCGTCACGGGCATTCGCGTGGCAACGGTAATCGCAGTCGGGGTTACGACGATTGCCGCGGCGGTGGGAGCGGGAGGTTTGGGCGTTTACATCTTTCGCGGCTTGCGGCAATACGACAACAACCTGTTACTCGCCGGCGCATTGTCGGCAGCGTTGCTCGCCCTGGCAGCGGATTTCTTTTTGGGACTGGTAGAGCGTCGTTTCAGTTTTGAGGCGAAGCGAAGTCGTTCCGCGACATGGAAAGTGGCTTCGGTCGCGGGGGCCGCGGGCGTTCTGCTCCTGATACTCGGCGGCTTTGCGCTTTGGCGCAGTGGCGCTGGTCCAGGCTCGTCCGCACAGGCTCGAGTCGTTATCGGCTCGAAAGACTTCACGGAATCAGCGCTGCTGGCCGAGATCCTCGCGCAGATGCTCGAAACGCGCGGAGTCTCAGTTGAACGACGATTCGAGTTAGGCGGAAATCTGCCTCACGAAGCCCTGGTCGGCGGCACTCTCGACCTCTATCCCGAATACACTGGAACATCTTTCACCGCCATACTCCACCACGCGCCAATCAGCGATCCGCGAGCAGTTTACGAACAGGTGAAACAGGAATATGCGAACAAGTTCAAGGTCGAGGTCAGCCAGCCACTCGGTTTCGAAAACACGTTTGCGATTCTGGTGCGTGGTGAAGAAGCGAGACGCCTCAACCTGAAAACGATCTCGGATGCCGCGCCACAGGCGCCGCGATGGCGCGCAGGGTTCGGACAGGATTTCATGTCGCGCGCGGATGGTTATCCCGGGTTCTCCAGGGCTTACGGATTGAAATTCGCCGAAGTACGCGAGATGGACCTATCGCTGACTTACATTGCGCTCTCGTCGCGCCAGGTGGATCTAATCGCGGGTAACTCCACTGAAGGTCGCATTGCGACACTCGATCTCGTGCAGCTTATCGACGACCGTCACTACTTTCCGCCATACGAGGCTGTTTACCTCGTGCGGCAAGATTCTTTAGCCCGTGTTCCGGCGTTGCAGGCGGTCTTGTCGAAGTTGGCAAATGGAATTTCGACTGAAGAAATGCGGCGGCTGAATTACGAGATTGACGGCAACAAGCGCGATCCGAAGGAAGTGGTCAAGCAGTGGATTGCGGGCAAAACGTGGTAATCCACAGATTACACAGGCTGTGTAATCTGTGGAAACACTATTCAGTTGTTTATACAAAGGCCACTGGGATGCCTTTGAAACCCCTCCCCTAGGTATTGTCCGGCGGGTCGATTTTCGCGTCGGCGGCCGGCGGATTGACATCCTCCTCGGGAGTGTCGGGGTTAGTGTTATCTGGTGGGTCGATAGGATTGAGAGGTTCTTCTGGGTTTAGCATGTCTGATCTCCTTGCAGTTTTTGGGAGTTGAGCCAAGTGGATCAACTTTTGGTTAACGATTAAGAACCTGAATATCAGGCCGTGAAGAATACTGTTTAAAGACGTCGGCGCCCCATTGTTGTTCCAGCTTGGAGCGTACATTGATACCATTTTGCATCTGTTCCTCCGCCTTGTTGGTATCACCTAATTGCTGGCTGGCGCGTGAGGCAATAAGCCACGCTCGCCATTCAGATTCCAGTTGTTCGCCGCGTGCGAATCTTTCCTGGGCTTGAGTAGCCAATATTAATGCAGTTTTGGCGTCATTTCCTTTCAGTGCAGCTTCAGCTCCGGCCAGTAGCGCACGTGAATATAATCCGAAGTCTCCCGTATTTGATGCAGCCTTCATTGCCTCTTCACAAAGTTTTTGCGCTTCCACACGCTGCCCGGAAAACGCCTTCACTAAACCTAAAAGGTACTGCGCCTGGATTGACACTTCAGACTTTGGACCGCCGGTTTTGATAGCTTCGTTGCTGGCGGCAGTAGCCTGCGCAAGGTCTCCCTGGCCAAGACTCAACTCAGCCTGGACCAGATGGAGCTCGGGCACCAATTGCAGGAAATTGCCTTTTACCTCATTCGTTATATTGAAGACTTGATCGAGTAACTGTTTTGCTTCGTCAAAGCGGCCCAGCCGCACCAAAAGCTTGGCGCGATTCGCATTAGCAAATGCGATCCGAAAGTTGTTGCCAACGCCCTGGTAGATTTTGAGAGCGTTGTCGTATTGCTCCAATGCGAGCGGATACTTCTCTTCCTCCAGCCGTAGCGCACCGAATTCGACATAGGCGTCTGCAATTGCCGGCTGGCTGTTGCTCTGGTTTGCGAGCTCCATTTTCCGGTTCAAGGCCTGCTGCGCGGCAGCATAGTCGCCTTTGCGACGATATCCTCGGCCGATTTGACTCAGACAGGTGCCCGCAATGCGCGGATAGTTTTCCTCTTCAAAGAAATCGAGGGCCTGTTGCACCATTCGCAGGCCTTCATCAATGCGTAAAGTTTGGATATACAAACCGCCGAGGTTCGACATTCCCCGGTGTTCCTGAAGGCGGCCTTTGTTTGCGCGTGCAAACTGAATGGCTTGATTAAAATATTGCTCCGCCTTTTGCACGTCGCCTCTCGCGGAAAAAGCGTTGCCGAGCTCGAGCAGGCCGCTCGCAGTCAGGTTCTCGAGTTGCTTTTGCTGAGCGAAGGTCACTGCCTGCTGCGCGTAGCTTTCGGCTTCTGCGAACAAACCACGTTGAGACGCCAGGTTACTCAAATCAATCAACGACGTGATCTGTTGCGCTTCGTTGCCCATTGCACGCGCAGCATCAAGCGACTGCTGAAATTGCGTTCTCGCGTCTTCGTACTTACCGGTAGTACGAAAGAAAATCCCTCGCTGCCGAAATACTTCGTTCAAACCCTCGTTGTTGCTGGCTGCGCGGTACAAACGTTCCGCCTCATCAAACATTGCATTCGCGTTCTTCGCGTCGCCCTTGCGGTTATAGACGATACCCGCCCGCAGATAGGCGGTGGCGTATTGGCCGCCATTTAACTCGATCGCCTTCAGATAATTCTCCAGCGCCTTATCAGGCTGGCCGTCGTTCTCATAGGCTTGTCCCAGGTCAACATAAATCGGGCTTTCACCAGGTGTGAGTTGCGCGATTTGTGTGTAGGCCTTAACTGCGTCTCCAAACCGGCGAGTGACAGTTGCCGTGATGGCGTCCAGATAGAGAGCGTCGCGAGGCGAAAGTGTGGAGCGGCCCGTGATAGTTGTGACTGCCAGCAATTCGTCTTTCGCTCGATCCGTATAGTCGAGCTCAGTCCACGCCTGCGCCAGGCGCGCACGCGCGAGGGCAAATTTGCCGTCGAGTTCGATAGCTTGTGACAGGGCTTTACTTGCCTGATAGTACGCGCCGTTATGGAGGTTATCGGTGCCCTGGTCGTACCAGTGCAGCGCAGCGGCAGAGGGTTGATAGTAAGTGCGCGGCCAAAAGTGAATAAGTGCCCAGATGAGAAGCCCGGCGACGATAAACGCCGGAATTACTGAAAACAGCGAGAAGCGCTGGCGACGGAGTGACATGGTGAGAGTTGCGAAGGCGTTGGTCGCTCGCTGGAATCCTTCCGTGGCCTTTGCTGACTTGCTGGCGACGGGCACGCCATTGCCGCTCAACGTCGCGGCTGCCGTTTTCAAATCTTTTAGAAGTTCACCCGCAGTTTGATAACGCGCGTCGAGCTTCTTCTCGAGCGCTTTCAACGTAATGCGATCCAAGGCCGGTGGAACGTGCGGGTTTATCTTCGAGGGCGGCGGCGGTGTGATGTGAATGATCTGCGCGCCGATCTCGAGCACGCTGCCGCCTGAAAAAGCCGACTGCCCGGTTAGACATTCGTAGAGCAATGCTCCGAGGGCGAACAGGTCGCTGCGTCCGTCGATCTGTTTTCCGGTGGCTTGTTCCGGCGAGAGATAGAGCGGCGTGCCGACGATGACGTCGCTGCGGGTTTGAGTTGAATAGATCGTCTGCGCATCAAGATCGACGCCGCTTGTCGGAGGTTCGAACAGGTGCTTGACCAAGCCAAAGTCGAGCACTTTGACGTGACCTCGTTCGCTGATGAGAACGTTCGACGGCTTTATGTCGCGATGCACGATGCCCTGTTCGTGCGCTTCTCCGAGCGCTTCGGCAATCGACGACACGATTTCGACCGAACGGCGCAGAGTCAAACCCTCTTCCAGAAGCTCGCTCAACGACTTGCCCTTCACAAACTCCATCACGATAAACGGCTGGCCTTCGGGTGTTTCGCCGTAATCGTGGACCATTGCGATGTTGGGGTGGTTCAGGGCCGAAACGGCACGAGCCTCACGGATGAAGCGGGCACGATAGTGACGATCGGTGGAAGTGAGAAACTTGACGGCAACCCGCCGTGCAAGGTGCAGATCCTCGGCCAGGTAGACCGCGCCCATACCGCCTTCACCGAGTTTTTCGATAATTCGATAATGGGAAACCGTTTGGCCGATCATTGCGGGTTCGAGGAACGTTGGAACGTGCTCTGGGCAGCGGTGCTACGGTGGGGGCATTGTGCGCTAGTGCTCGTCTAAATTCAAGTGAGTTCTCAATTGGTCATATAGGTCGTATCGGTCCTATAGGGCTGATAAGACTTATCGTCTAAAGCGTCGTTTCGCGGATCTTTTTCTCCTGGCTCGCGCGAAACTCATGCAGTTTCTGACGCAGCTCTGGTCTACTGTTAGCAAGGATCGCCACCGCAAACAGTGCGGCATTCACGGCGCCGGGCTTGCCGATCGCAAGTGTTCCCACTGGAATTCCGCCAGGCATCTGTACGGTCGCCAGAAGCGAATCGAGGCCATTAAGGGCGTCGCTCTTCATCGGCACGCCAAGCACCGGCAATATCGTATGCGCCGCCAGCACGCCCGCCAGATGAGCAGCGCCTCCTGCCGCTGCTATCACGACTTCCAGCCCACGCGCCTCGGCCGTTGACCCAAATTCCGCTGCCAGCGACGGTGACCGGTGCGCCGAAATAACGCGACACTCGTGTTCGACTCCAAACTGACTCAGCGTTTCGTCAGCGTGCCGCATGGTTTCCCAATCAGACTGGCTACCCATAATGACTGCAACTAGCGGTTTATTTCCATTTTCCGGCATATTTATTCTCCCTGGTCCAACGAGAACCCGCGCTCGCCGTCGAAAGTGTAAAGTCCCTCAGTCTTGATGAAGTCGTATCCGGCTTCGGCAATGCGGCCCAGCAACGACACCACCTGTGAATGCACCACCTTAGCGCCCTCGGACTCCGGTAAAAAGCGGCAGCGCCAGTGGTCCGAACAGAACGTTTCCGTGTGACCGCCGGGCCAGACTTTCACCCCACGATTACTGATCATCGTCAGCTTGAAGCCCTCGCCATTAACTCTGCTGAGCGCATCGCCGAGATCGTTTGCCGAACCCTTGGTCCAGTCGAGAAAGACGTCAACTCCCACGAGCTCTTTCTGCGGCGCTTTTCTCTCACTCGCAGCCACGTGAGTTTCCTCAGACTTCTTGTATTTCCTCGTTTTGAGAATCTGCGGCGTCTGGCCTAATCGTTCAACTACGGCTTCGGCAAACTCTTTCGTGCCGACCTTTTGCTTGCTGACTTTCTCGTCGTAGATGTCGTAGGTGTGTATGCCGTCTTCGATCGTGCGCAGCCAGGCGTTGTGAACACGCTCGGCATGCTCTGTCAGTCCGACGTGGACCAGCATCATCACCGCTCCCAGCAAAAGTCCCGACGGGTTTGCGAGATTCTGCCCCGCGCGCCGCGGCGCCGAGCCGTGGATTGCTTCAAACATCGAAACGTGTTCGCCGATGTTGGCTGAACCCGCCAATCCGACCGAGCCCGCAATCTGCGCGGCCACGTCGGAAAGAACGTCGCCATAGAGATTCGGCATGACGAGGACGTCAAATGCTTCCGGAGTGTCAGCCAGTTTTGCGGCGCCGATATCGACAATCCAATGCTCGTTTTCGATTCCCGGATACTCGGCGGCGATTTCGTTAAACACCTTATGAAACAGGCCGTCAGTCAGTTTCATAATGTTGTCTTTAGTGAAGCAGGTCACTTTCTTCCGGTTGTTACGTCGAGCGTATTCGAAAGCATAACGAACGATCTTTTCCGAACCCGGACGAGAAATCAGTTTCAGACACTGAGCGACCTGGTTCGTCTGCTGGTGTTCGATGCCGGCGTAAAGATCCTCTTCGTTCTCGCGCACGATCACCACGTCCATCCCCGGGTGTTTAGTGTCGATGAAAGGATGATATGCGACGCACGGCCGTACGTTGGCATACAAGCCGAGCACTTTCCGCACAGTCACATTCAAACTCTTAAAACCGCCACCCTGCGGTGTGGTGATGGGCGCCTTGAGAAAGACTTTTGTTCGTCGTAGAGAGTCCCACGAACTCGGCTCAATGCCTGATGGGTAGCCGGCGAGAAAAACTTTCTCACCGATATCGATGGTTTCAATCTCGAGTGGCGCCTCGGCAGCCTCGAGGATGCGCAGTGTCGCCCCCATGATTTCCGGTCCGATGCCGTCGCCATTGGCCACAGTGATAGGGATACGTGGTGACATTTCCAAACCTTTCGCGGTGATTCTTTAGCTACAGATTACACGGATTATACCGAATATGTGTAATCTGTGGATTAAGAGTCAAAATTGTCCTTGACGCGTTTCCAAGCGCTCCTGCATACTTTTGCTTACCAGATACCTGCTCTCGCGCTTCAATGGGTGATAGCGCCTGTCCGTGATCGTACAGCGACGAGGTTCGGCTGATAGAGAGTGAGGCAGTTGTCAACTTGTTAGAAGCCGCTCTCGAGATTTAGAGCACCGGGTGCGTCGCAGCTCGCCGAAAGTATCGGTAGTCCCCCCCGAACTGGATCAGCGAATTCCAGCAAGCCCGCGCTTCCCTTCAGATAAGGATAGTTAGAATGGCTACAAAACTTTACGTCGGAAATCTCTCGTTTCGTACTACAAGCGAGGAACTGCGCGAGGCTTTCGCGTCAGTAGGCACAGTGGAATCAGCTTCGGTGATTGAAGATCGAGAAACAGGACGATCACGCGGCTTTGCTTTCGTGGAAATGGCAACCCCTGAAGAGGCAGCGGCAGCTATCGAGGCTTTCAATGGCAAGGACTTTGGCGGACGCAATTTAACCGTCAATGAAGCCAAGCCAAGAACAGATCGGGGTGGCGGCGGCGGCCGTGGTGGTTATGGTGGTGGACGTGGCGGCGGTGGTCGTGGTGGTTACGGCGGTGGTGGTGGCCGTGATCGCGACAACGATCGTTTCGAGCGCGAACCACGCTGGTAAAACTTTAACCACGGATGACACGGATAAAAATCCGGATTAATCCGTGTCATCCGTGGTTAATTACTTTCTGGCCGCAGGCGTGATCTTTAGAGTTAGCTTCTCACTTCCTCTCACTACTTCGACTACATACTCCTGACCGGCTTTCATCTCTCCGAGCGCGTACGTGTAATCGTAAACGTTCTTAACCTCGCGATCGCCGATCTTGACGATGCGATCTCCCGCCTTGAGTCCGGCTTTTGCCGCCGGTGAATCGTCGCGCACGCCATCGAGCAAGACACCGGCAGTGGTGTCAGCGTAGTTCGGGATCGTCCCCAGATAAACGCGGAAGCCTCCAGTGCGCGGTGTCGCTTCGCTGCGGGCAGTTGTGTAAGTCAGGCGCTTGTCAGCGCTACCGACATCTCTGATTATCCGCGCGACCAAGCTCAGGATGCGCGCCTCGTCGTTGTAGTTAATCTTGTCGAACGTGTCTGACGGCTTGTGATAGTCGTTGTGAGTTCCGGTCCAGAAGAAGAGCACCGGAACCTGTTTGCTGTAGAACATTGAATGGTCGCTTGGACCATAGCCGTCTTCGTTGAGAGTGAGTTCGAAGCTGCCTTGCCCGATTATCTCGCGCCACTCTTTCGCCGTTCCCACGCCGCCGATAACCAACTTGCGGTCTTTCATCCGGCCGATCATGTCCATATTGATCATGCCGACAGTATTGGCCAGCGGTATTAGCGGGTGATTGACGTAGTAATTCGATCCGAGCAATCCCTCTTCTTCACCGCTGAAGCCGATAAAAACGAGCGTGCGCTTCGGCCTGGGCCGTTGTGCGCTGAACAGCCGCGCCAATTCGAGCATGCCCGCCGTTCCGGAGGCATTGTCGTCAGCGCCGTGATGTATTTCGCCGGAACGCGGCGCAAGGCTGCCTTCGCCGCCACGGCCAAGATGGTCGTAGTGTGCGCCGATGACTATACTTTCGTTCTTCAGAACCGGATCCGAACCTTCGAGCACGCCGATGACGTTGTAAGCAGGAACTTCGTTGCGGACGATATCGGTAGCGAGCGTGACTTCCCCTGTCAAGGCTCTGTTTGTGCCGGGTGTCTTTGCGGTTGCGGATTGTTCAAGTTGTTCGAGGGAAGTATTTGAAAGCGCCAGAAGTTTGTCCGCCGCCTGTCGAGAAATCACGACGACCGGGATTCCGGCGTCGCCGCCTGCGTTGTCGTAGTTGAGTTTTGTTAATCGATCGTTCGTGAAGGTTATGTCCGTCGAGACGAGGACTAAGGCTTTGGCGCCGGCGTTCCGGGCGGCGATCGCCTTAAAGGGCACTTCTGCGAAGCGAGCGAATTGACTGTGTGGATTGTCGCCGTCGGGAGTGCCTTGCAGGGCGATGGCGAGCTTGCCGGTAGCGTTTAGACCCGAGTAGTCGTCGTAGTTCAACTCGGCAGCGGTGATTCCAAAACCGGCGAAGACGATACTGCCTTCGACTTTAGCGCTGGTTGAGAATCCGAGTGGTAACCAGTCAACACTTGGTTGCAGCGAAGTGTCGTTCGTGCGCGGGTATGGGGCAAACGTGAAGATGTTTCCCTTGCCGAGTTCTACTCCGGCGACATATGGAAACTTTTGCAGGTAACGAGCGCCATTTGCATTCGCGTTTGCAGGACGAAGACCCAGTCGCGAGAACTCACGAGCGATGTAACGAGCAGCATCGTTAGCTCCGGGAGTGCCGGTGCGGCGACCCTCTAAAGCATCCGAGGCGAGATAGCTGACGTCTTTCTGCAATCGCGCCGCACTCGGTTCAAGCTCCGGTTGTTGAGCGACGACCGCCAACGTCGCGAGTAAAAGTCCGCCGATAGCAAAAAAGAATCTCTTGCTCTTCATAATTGTGCCTTTGTGTCTTCGTGGTTATTCCACCCAATCCGCAATGAACACGTTCGTATCGCCTTGTTTTTGCGCGTTGCGGTTGGACGCAAATACCAGCTTCTTGCCATCCGGCGAGAACATCGGAAACCCGTCAAACGTGTCGTTGAAAGTAATGCGCTCCAAACCCGTGCCATCAACATTGATCTTGTAGAGATCGAAATTTCTTCCACGCGGATCGTCCATATTCGACGCGAAAATTATTCGCTTGCCGTCGGGGAAGAAGTACGGCCCAAAGTTCGCTTTACCATTGTGCGTCACCTGGCGCTTGTTCGAGCCGTCGGCATTCATCACCCAGATCTCGAGTGTCGTCGGACGGATCAAGTTTCGCTTCAGCAGTTCGGTGTAATCAGCCTTCTGCTGATCGGTCTCAGGGTGATAGGCCCGGTAAACGATCTGCTTGCCGTCGTAAGACCAGAAAGGACCACCATCGTATCCGAGTTCGTTAGTCAACTTGCGCACGTTCTTTCCGTCGGCATCCATCGTGTAGATGTCGAGGTCGCCGTCACGCATCGAGGTAAAAACGAGTTTCTTTCCATCGAGCGTGATCGTCGTCTCCGCATCGTAGCCGGGTGTGTTTGTCAGTTGTTTCAAATCGGAGCCATCACGGTTGGCAGTGAAGATGTCAAAGGTCGGATAAACAGCCCAAACATATCCTTTTGAAAAATCAGGTCTGGGCGGGCACTCTTTGCCGCCGAGGTGAGTTGACGAATAAAGGACTCGCTTACCGCCCGGAAAGAAGTAAGAGCAAGTCGTTCGCCCGTCGCCGTTCGAGATCATCTTCACGTTCGAGCCGTCGATATTCATTATGTAGATCTGATCGCAGCCATGGCCGTCGCGTGTCGATTGAAAGATGAGTTGCTTGCCGTCAGAGGAAAAGTAAGCCTCAGCGTTTTCGCCGCCAAAGGTTAACTGCTTGAGGTTGCGGAGGTGTTTTTCGGCAGGCTGATCGTTGAACGTGTTGTAAAGAATGAGCGGAAGGAGCAAAAGGAATAATCGTAATGGGTTCATACGGCTCTTTTAGACAGGATTACAGGATTTGCAAGATTTACAGAATGGCGGCGACGGCGCACGAGCAAGATGATCAATGCGGAGAGTCCAACGACGATGCTGATCAACTGGGAGGTCGAGAGGCCGGTCAAAGTAGTCAATCCGAGAATGTCGCCGCGGGGATCGTCGCGCACAAATTCGATAGCAAAGCGAATGATGGAATAGAGCAGTGCGTAAGCAAGAATTACCTGGCCGCTGAAGCGTTTGTGTTTGTGCAGCCAGAGTAGAAACAGAAACACGAGCAGCATAGCGAACGACTCGTAGAGTTGCGTCGGATGAAGATAGGTATCGGTGGGCACGCCCGTAATTTCGTGGCCCAACTCGGAAAACTTCACACCCCACGGAAGCGTCGTCGGCTTGCCCCAGCAACATCCGGCAGCAAAGCAGCCTTGTCGCCCAAAGAAATTACCGATGGCGATCCCGGGCGCGCACGCATCAGCCGTCTTCCACCAGGGCAGTTGATAACGCCTCATTAGCAGATAGCCGGCGAGCACCGCGCCGAGAAGTCCGCCGTAGAAGACACCACCGGAACGAAGGAAGTCTAATGAGAGAAGCTGAAGCGGATGATCGCGATACTCTGGCTCGGTAAAGAGCATCAGGACCTTCGAGCCGACGAGGGCCGCGAGCAACATCCACAGGCTCAGATCATAGATTCTCTCGCGGGGCAAACCGTCGCGCGTTCCGAGCTTAACGGTAATCAATATCGCGCAGAGAAATGCGATGGCAAGAAAGACGCCGTAGGTGTTGATGGGGAAACTGCCGATACGAAAGAGTTCAGGATACATCCGTTTTCATCCGTGTAGATCTGTGGCTAAAAACCAAATCGAACGCGAGCAGCAAAGCGCCAACAGTAATGCTCGCGTCGGCAATGTTGAACGTGGGCCAGTGATAGTTACCCGCATGCAACACGATGAAATCGACAACGTAACCGAGGCGGGCGCGGTCAGTCAGATTACCGAGAATCCCGGCGAGCAACAGCGCGCATGCCCCGAGAACACGATCGTCATTTCGCGGCGTGCGCAGGAAATAGTAAAAGACCGCGATCGCGGCAAGCACTGCCAGCACTACGAAAAACCAGCGGCCAAACGAACCGCCTTCCTGCAACTGTCCAAACGCGATGCCGGGGTTTTCAGTGTAGATGAACTGGAGAAAACCGCGAATCAACACGCGCTCTTCGCCAAACCGCAGCGACTTGACCGCCCATGCTTTTGTCGCCTGGTCGGCCATGTAGACGAAGAAGGCAGCAAGCAGATAGCCGGCGCGCCACGCGAAGCGTGTGCGGATGCTGATAGCATTGTTGATGTTTGTTGCCAAGATAGGTCCTATAGGTCCTATAGGACCTATTCTCGTTCGATCTCCTCCAGCGCAGCATTGCAACGCTCGCACACCGTCGGATAAGCCTCCGATTCACCGACGCGTGTGGAATAATTCCAACAGCGCTCGCACTTCTTGCCGTCTGCGACTGATACCGTTATCGAAAGACCTTTCGCCTCCCCAAGCTCCACTTGCGAGACGATAAACAGGTAACGCAAATCCTTCTGATGCTTTCGCAGCAACGCGAGTGCGTCTCCTGACGCCCCGAGAATCACTTTCGCTTCCAGCGAACTCCCGATGCGTTTCGCGACACGAGCTTCTTCCAGCGCCCGCAGCACCTCGTCTCGAATTGCATACAGACGATCCCACTGCTCCAACAATGCTTCGTGGCTCTCACTACTCGCAGTCGGAAACAAGCTCAGGTGAATTGACGGCTCAGTTCGATTCGGCAGATTCTCCCAGATCTCATCCGCCGTAAACACAAGGATGGGCCCCAGCATCCGCGCGAGCGCATCTCCAATTTGGAGCAGCACGGTTTGCGCCGAGCGGCGCGCCTTGTTGCGCGGCGCAAAGGTGTACAGCCGGTCCTTGATGATGTCGAAGTAACGCGCCGAAAGCGTTACGGTCGCAAAGTTGTACAAAGCCTGAAAAACGTTGTGAAACTCGAAAGACTCATACGCCGCAAGTACCTTCGCGATCACGCGATTGAGCTCCGCCAGCGCCCAGCGATCGATCTCCTCCATCTCCTCCACCGGCACACTGTCACGCGCGGGATCGAAGCCGTCGAGATTGCCCAACGCGAACCGTGCCGTGTTGCGTAATTTCCGATACCCATCCGTGACGCGCTGAAGGATCTCGTCAGACGCCCGCATATCGTCAAAATAATTTGACGACACACACCACAGACGAATGATTTCAGCGCCCAACTGCTTGATGATCTTGTCAGGTTCTATCGCATTACCGGCAGACTTGTGCATCGCTCGGCCCTGCGCATCCAGCGTCCAGCCGTGTGTGATCACGGTCTTGAACGGCGCACGATCGTGAGCGGCAATACCGATCATCAACGACGAATTGAACCACCCGCGAAACTGATCGCCGCCTTCCAGATAAACCTCCGCGGGCCAACGCAGTTCATCACGATTCTCCAGCACCGCGACTGACGACATACCACTGTCGAACCACACGTCGAGAATGTCAGACTCCTTGGTCCACTCTTGCGCTCCACATCCCTTGCACGTGTAACCCTCAGGTAATAACTCCTGCGCCGAATGCGTGTACCATGCATCGCCCGACTCGCGTTCGAAGAAGTCTGCGACATGCCTGATCACCGCCGGGTCAGCAACAGCTTCATTGCACCTCGCGCAGTAGAAAACCGGAATCGAAACACCCCAAACACGCTGCCGCGAAACACACCAGTCAGGTCTTCCTTTGACCATGTTGCGCATGCGATCGACGCCCCACGCCGGAACCCAGTTGACGCGTTCGATTTCCTCAAGTGCAACGCCACGCAAAGACGTGCCGTTTTCCGGAAGATTGTCTGTGAAATTGCTCCGGTCGCGGCCGTCTTCATCCTTCTCGACCAACTGTGTATGCGCCTGGTCCATCGAGATGAACCATTGCGACGTCGCTCGGAAGATCACCGGATTCTTGCAGCGCCAGCAGTGTGGATAGCGATGGTCGTACTTCTCACTGAAGAGCAGCACACCTTGCTCGCGCATGAATTCGACAATCTTGTCGTTTGCCTCAAACACGTTCTGACCCGCGAAATGCTCCACATCCGGCGTGAATCGTCCAGCGTTGTCTACCGGACAATAAACTTCCAGACCGTAACGTTGGCTGATCACGAAGTCGTCGTGTCCGAAACCCGATGCAGTGTGAACACAACCGGTTCCTGCTTTACTGTCAGATGACTTCTTCTGCGCCTCACTGACGTCGAGCTCTGTTTCGGCATCAGCTTCTCCACCGAGAGTGACGTGATCGCCGACCATCAGCAGCGAGGTGCGATTGAGCCACGCGTGGCGACACTCGAGCCGATCCAGTTTCGATCCCTTAAAACGCGCGAGCACTTTCGGCTTCACACGCTCGCCCGCATCGTTCCGTTCACCCAAATCGCATTTCTCAGCGACAGCCTCGACCAGCTCGCTCGCGACGATGTAAACCTCGTCGCCGTGTTCGAATGCTGCGTATTCAAAATCAGGATGAACCGCGATACCGAGGTTGCCCGGTAACGTCCAGGGCGTCGTGGTCCAGATCAGAACAAAAACCTTACGACCCGCGAGTGCCGGATCGATCTCTGCCGGATCACTCTGGAAGGGAAACTTCACGTAAACAGAAGGACTCGTATGCTGGTGATATTCAACCTCAGCCTCGGCCAATGCCGTTTGATCTTTCAGGCACCAGTAGACGGGCCGCGCGCCCTTGTAAACCCAACCACGCTCGACGAACCGCGCAAACATCCGAGCGGTTTCCGCTTCGTAGTGGTTCGACATCGTGAGATACGGATTGTCCCACTCGCCGAGAATTCCGAGCCGTTTAAAATCGCGAGTCTGGTTTTTCAACGCATTCTCGGCGTGCTCGCGACAGGCGCGACGAAAACTTTCCACACTGAGATCACTCTTTTTCTTTCCCTTCTTCGCGAGCGCGCGTTCGACGTGCGTTTCGATGGGCAGACCGTGACAGTCGTAACCCGGAACGTACGGTGAGTCGTAGCCCATCATCGTTCGCGACTTGACCACGAAGTCTTTAAGGATCTTGTTCATCGCCGTGCCGAGATGAATGTCGGCGTTCGCGTAGGGTGGCCCGTCGTGAAGAATGTATTTCTCGCGGCCTTCACCGGCGCGGCGGATCAAGCGATAGAGATCGAGCTTATTCCATTTCTCAAGTCGCAGGGGTTCGGTCTGAGCCAGATTGGCTTTCTGCGAAAAGTTGGTCTTCGGCAGATTGATGGTCTTTTTTAAATCGAGCGGGGTTTCTGTGGACATAAATTAAATTCACATATTAGACAGGATTACACGATTTACAAAATTGACAGGATTTCAATCTTGAAATCTTGTAAATCCTGTCCAAGAAAACTAAGAACCCGAGCCATTCAGGATGAGTTGGCTCGGGTTCGTTCAATCAGTTTGATTTTGCTCAACCGATAAACATCTCATCCTCGGCGTAAGTTTGATTAATGGGCTTCGGCATCGGCGCTACGAGTACTTCGAGGCCGCGGCGGAAGCCCGCCATAATCGCCGCCACTTCGCGTGCCGGTTCTATGACCTTCGTCTGGATAAAATCAGTCGTCAAAGCCACCTGTTTCTGTGTGCGATCGATTGTTTGGCTAACCAGCGCCACTTTATCGCGCGCTTCCACGGCCGTGTCGCTCACCAGCGCGCGCAACTCAGCGACTTCACTCTTGATGATGGCCAGCGACTCGGAGAAGTGCAGCGTAGCCGTAGACAGGTGATGAGAGACCGCGCTGAACTGTTCCGCGATCAGTTTTCCCTGCACGGCAATCAGCTTGCCCTGCTCGCTGATTGCGGTGACACGCTCGAGGAGCGGTTCCGTTTTTTGTTCCAGCCGGTTGACTGACTTCACCGCCCGGCTAACGAACACTGCTATCGCCACCATCGCGATCGCGATCACGATGAACGAAGCGGCAATGATCACCAATATCCAGAACAGCGGATCGTTGGTACTCATTTGTAGAAGCGCTGCGATATACATTGCCGATTTCCGATTGCCAATTGCCAATTGCCAATCCGGGTGCCGAAGGTCTTCAAATCGGCAATCGGCAATTGGCAATGACTCAGTTAGTTTTCTCCCCGTAATTTGGAGCTTCAAGGCGGCCTGACATCTCAGTCTTCCGCTTCTCTTCCTGGTAAGCCTTCTTGCCGGCATCAATCGCGGCAGTCAGTGTCCCAGCCTGGCGTGAGGCAGTCTCACGTGCGCCCTGAGCCACTTCAGTCACCCTTTCGGCAGCTTGAGAATAAATCTCAGCCGCTCGACCGCGGGTCGCTTCGTAGTATTCACCGGCGCGGTCGCCTAACTGCTGCGCTGCCTCGCGCGAACGATCGATACCTTTCCTGGTCGCGTCGGCGATATCGCCGCGCAACTCCTGTCCTGACTTGGGTGCAAAAAGCAGGGCCAGAATTGCCCCGATTCCGCCGCCAACAAGCAGGTAAGTCAATTTGTTCGAGATACTTTCGTCTCCCATTTTCTGGGTCCTTTCTTTAACACTACCGGGATTTTACGGTTTGGGACTATAGCATACCTTAACCGCAGATCCGCACTGATCCCGTGGCTAGTTTTTGCCGTTATATTGGTCCAGCTTTCGATAAAGCGTTTTGCGGCCGATGCCGAGGGCGCGGGCCGCGTGAGATTTGTCTCCCTCGGTATAGTCGAGCGTGGCTTCGATTGCCTGGCGTTCGATCTCTTCCATCGATGAAGGAACGGTGATCTCAAACGTCGTCGTGCGGCCTTCGCTGGCAGCTTTTGCCCGTTCAACCTTGATCCGATCGCGCTCCTGCAAAGCGATTTTGCTGATCGCTTCGGGTAAGTCTTCCACCTCGATCTGGCGGCCTGAAGCAATAATCACGGCGCGCTCAATCGCATTCTCGAGCTCGCGAACATTCCCCGGCCATTCGTAAGTTATCAACGCCTGCAGCGCGTCTTTCGAAATGCCGGAGACGAAACGACCGGTCTTCTGCTTGTAGTGTTCCAGGAAATGAATGACCAACGGGTGGATATCGTCCGGCCGTTCGCGCAACGGCGGCAACTTGATCGGAAAAACCGAAAGCCGGTAGAAGAGATCCTGTCTAAAAGTCCCGAGGTCAACGGCGCGTTTCAAATCGACATTCGACGCAGCGAGCACGCGAACGTCAGTCTTGATCACTTCACTGCCACCGACGCGCGTCAGCTCTCCATCCTGCAACACTCGCAGCAGACGCACCTGAGCCGACAGGCTCATCTCACCGACTTCGTCGAGGAAAAGCGTGCCGCCATTCGCTTCCTCAAACCGCCCGCGACGCAAGGCGCGCGCGTCCGTGAAGGCGCCCTTTTCATGACCAAAAAGTTCCGACTCGAGCAGCGTCTCCGGAATCGCGCCGCAGTTTAGTTTGACGTAAGGATGATCTTCGCGGCCGGAGTTGAAATGGATGAGGTTTGCGAGCAGCTCTTTGCCGGTGCCGGATTCACCTTCAATCAAAACCGTGGTTTGAGTGTCCGCGACACTCAATGCGAGTTCGATCGCGCGACGTATCGCCGGCGTTTGACCGATGATGCGCTCTTCGCCGTAGCGTTCGTGAAGCGCGCTGCGCAAGTGCATGATCTCCGCCGACAACTGATCGCGTTCGAGCGCAGTGCCGATCTGGTCCGCAATGCCTTCGACCAGCGCCACCTCGTGATCCTCAAAACCTTCGCGCGCTTCACTCCAAACCAGGCCGAGCAGGCCAAACGTCTGCCCACCAACTCTGACTGGCGCAACCAGCGCGGCGCGACCGCCAAGCACTGAGTTGAACGCGAGGCGAAAGGGAAACGTGAGATCAGTTTCCAACAGGCGCAACGTCTTGCCCTGCGCCAAAACTTCGACCATCGCTGGAAACGCGGTTACGTCAAGCGACTTTCCATGAGCGTCGAATAGACCTTGAATGGCATCAATCTCAGCCTCCGGAGCCGCTTTGAATGCAGCGAGACTGATGCGACCGCCGGCAGGATCGAGCACTCCGAGCGCCGCATAGTCAGCGCCGACAAGCGCCACAGCACGCTCCAGCACGAGCGACGACACTTCGCCAAAATCCGAACGCGCGTTCAAGGCGTTGGCAATCGAGAGCAGTGCGCGTTTCGTTTCGGCTTCGCGCTCCTTGTCGGTGTAGAGTCGCGTGTATTGATAACCGATCGCGATCTGCCCGGCGATTGATTGCAAAAACGAGACTTCATCGTCGAGCCACTCACGCGGCGTGCGCGTCGTGTGCAGACCAACAAGACCGAGAATGTTGTCGCCAAGTGTCACCGGCACGACGAGCAGCGAGCGCGTTCCCAGGCTCGCAGCAAGAAAGCGAATTTTCTGATCGAGGCCGGAAGCGGAGATGTCATTGAGGCGAATCGGTTTTCTGATATCGGCCTGTTCGTATAGTTGTTTCAGATCAATCGGAACGACGGTGCCGAGGCTCGAAGGCACGTCCTCTGAAGCGCGCCATTCATGACTGATGCGTAGCTCGCTCGCAGACTTCAACTGAATCACGTCGCAGCGATCGACGTTCATCATGCGTCCCAGCTCGGATACGATTACGTTGAGGAAGCGATCGAGATTGATGGCGTGAGGCAGAGTCATCGCGAGGCGATTGATAATCCCCTCGCGCGCCTCCTGCATTTTAGCCTTACTATCCACAGATTACACAGATTACACCGACTCTGTGTAATCTGTGTAATCTGTGGATGGGCTTGCTATAATCCGGGCATGCCGATTTATGAATATGAGTGCAGAAAATGCGGAGCGCACGTCGAAGCGTTTCAAAAGGTAAACGACAAGCCGCTTACAAAGTGCCGCAAGTGCGGCGGCAAGCTGGAACGCAAGATCTCGGCCCCGGCCATTCAGTTCAAAGGCTCGGGCTGGTATGTGACGGATTACGCCGGCAAGACAACGAAAGACGAGAAGTCAGAATCCGAGTCGTTACCGGAAGCGAAAGCTGACAAGCCCGACAAGGCTGAAAAGAAGACTAAAGAGAGTTCTCCCGCTAAGAAGACTGCCGAAAAGCCTTCGTCCCCCAAGGCGTCAAGCGGCGACTAAAGCAATGCGTTCGTCAACGCCCTCGGGACCACAAACCTTACTCCTACTCACCGTGCTCGCAATCGCGTTGCTGTCGGTCTCAATCGTGGCCCAATCAGGCATCCGGCCAAACGCAGCTAGCGGCGGCAGTGGCGTCATGGTCGGCGTGGTTGCGCGACGCGACGATAACAAGACCACGCCCGTCACGAGTAAAGAAGTTGCGGTTTACGACAACGGCGTCGAACAGTCGATTCGCAATTTCACTCCGGATCCGTCTCCGGCGCGCATAGTCCTGCTGGTAGACAACTCCTTAACGATTCGTGCTGACGTAGAGAAGCTCGAACAGGCTGCGCGCGAGTTTGCTTACGAAATCTACGAAGGCGACAAGCTGTTGATCGTCGGCTACGACGAACAGGCGGAGATCGTTTCCGACTGGACCGACGACGCCAAAGCGATCGAATCGTCGTTGAAGCTGTTTCGCAAAAAAGGCCAGCCGCACTTGTTCGACGCGATTCGCGCGGTCGTCGAGGAAGCGCTGCGGCCGCTACAGAACCAGAAACGAATCATCGTCGTGATCAGCGATGGGCTCGATCGAGGCAGCAAGGCGACATTCGAACAAACGCTCGCGGAGTTACAATCCGACAACATCATGGTCTATGCGGTGCAGGCGGTCGATCGGACGCGCGGCGCGATTCGACGCGATGTGCCGAAGCCGAAAGTTGTCATCGATAAGCTGGCGGAAGGGACGGGTGGACAAATATTTTCCATCGACGAACCGTCAGTAGCAGCGAAGGCGATCTGCGACGAGTTGCGAAAGAATCGCTACGTACTTTCGTACGTGCCGTCGAGTGCTCCGTTCGGACAGGCGCGCAGCTTGTTGATCCTGGGGAACCAGGGGATAACGGTCAGAGCGAAGTCGATGCAACAGCCGAACTAAAAACCATCCACAGATTGCACGGATTGCTCAGAAAAAAATCGGTGTAATCAGTGTAATCTGTGGATGGTTTTTAGTGCCGCGAGTATAGATAAAAGAGTACAGCCATGATCAGCAGTATCAGCGTCTCCATGAAGATGAAGAAGCTGAGCACGAACTTTCCGTCCTCATCGATCGCGTTGGAGTAAGCGACGTACGTTCCCATCAGGAACCCGCCGATCACCCAGATATACTGACGCTTCTTATCCCACACTACTTTAATAATCCCGAGAGCCAGTGCATCAGGTTCAGCGCGTATTGCTTGTTGTCGTTGCCCGGCACGTTCATTCCCAACTTATGTTTCTCCTGTCCGGAGATTTGCGCCGAAAGCATGGCGGCCTCACCCTGGACCAGCACGCGACCTTTGCCGAATTTCAGCGCGACAGCTTGCGAGCGTCCGGCTGCTGAAACTGAGGTTTGCGCTTCAAAACCAGGAGCGTCTTTCGCGCCGTCTGACAAGCTGAGAATGCTCACACTGCCTTCCGGTCCTTTCAATGACTGCCCAGTGAAACTGCGCACAATATTGACCCGCTCTTTTTCATTTCGACCTTCGGTTATGGGATGACTCGCGAGCAGTTTGTTCTCGCGGGAGAAAATAAGACTTGAAGGATTTCCAGCAGCCGAGTTCTCCTTATCAAACGTGTAGCCCTTGCTCATATCGACCCCGAAGCGTGCGGAGAGCGTTGCCGCAGCGCCGCCAAACGGAGCGTGATCGGCAATCAACAGCAATGCGCCGCCATCCTTAACCCAATCCTGTACCGCCTGACACTCCTCGTCAGTGAATGCCGAATTATCTGCGCCGGCGTCGTCATCTTCTTCCGCGCCCAAGGCATTTGAAATTACGAGTACCTTGTAAGTGTTAAGCGTGGTCTTCGTGAATGGTTGACGATTGCGGACGACGCGATAGCCATCGTTGAGCAATAGATCGACAAACGGCTTGTAGCGGCCTTCGATGGTGTGGAAGTTGTGATGCGCTTCATCAAACATCACTCGCGGGCCCTCTTTTTTGTAAGCGGGATTAGCGACTGATGTATCGAATTCCGGATCGGGAGCTTGCTGGGCCACCGCCGGGGTGATTAAGAAAACAAGAGCGCAGATGGCAGCGAAGAGTTTCATGGAGGCGAGACTAAAGGTTTTCCCGCAAAGGCGCAAAGCACGCAAAAGAAAACTTACGGGATGATCTGTTCGCCTGCGGCTTCGCGTTTGAGTTGATCGAGGATGGAGCGGATCGCTGCCGCATAACTGCCGTTTGGCGCCAACTGAAGATACTTCTCGTAAGCCGCCACCGCTTCTTTCGGCTTTTCGATTCTCTCGTACGCAGCGCCGAGCATCTGGTAGATCACTGGTTCGCTGTCAGAGAGTTGACCCAGCGCCTTGCGAAATTCGACGATGGCTTCCGCGAACTGTCCTTTGTCTTCAAACACTCGCGCGATTCCGACATAAGCCTCCGGTTGAACTCCTCCACCTTCCCTGATTGCGCGCCGGAAAGAACGGAGCGCATCGTCGGCAAACGCCTCCTCGCGATAGATGCGGCCCTCAACCGCCGAAGCTTCCGCATACGCCGGTCTCGTTCGACGAGCAGCCTCGATCTCGGCATGGGCCTCTTTGAACTGGTTCAGATCGAGCAACACACGCGCAAGCCCGACGTGAGCAATGGGAAACGCGGGTCGCAACTTGATCGCCTCACGATACAGCTCGGCGGCTTTCTCCAGGCTCGAATCGTCGCGCGCTTTTTCGCGTGCGGTCTCTGCCTGTTGAAACAGCAACTCTGCCTGGTCTGTCGTAGGCAGGAGTTTGACGGCGAGGGTACGGCGGCCTGGAAGCAGTGCGGTAGTTGTTTCCTTGAAACCATCGGCTCGAACACGAACCGTGTGCCGGCCTGGCGAGACTTTCGTGAGGGCGAGTTGTCCGGAAGCGTCGGTCGTTCCGCGTCTGATGTCGTCAATCCAAACGATGGCGTTGGGTTCACTTGAGATCGTTAGAGCAGATTGCGCTCGAACTCCGGGCGTGACTAGCAAAAACAACAACGCCACAAATACTAACTTCATAATCCGTAAAAAATCCGTGTTTATCCGTGGCTACTCTTCACCGCCGCCAGTCACGCGGCGCTTGCGCACATTAGGATCCGCCGTCACCGCGCGCGACCCGACTTCCGGCCGGAAGTTTCCCTTCTCATCATACAGCCGCATGTATTGTAAACGGTTTCGCACCACACCCTGAACATACCCGCGCGTCTCTTTGAACGGAACAGCTTCAGCCCACTCGTCGATCTCGAACGGCAGCGACGCTTTCCACTGCACAGCTCGCAACGGCCCCGCGTTGTAGGCAGCCGCCACATACTCGATGCGTCCAAACTTATCGATCTGATCGCGCAGGTAAGCAGTACCGAGTTGAATATTCAAACGCGGCTCGTAAAGCGAGTCGGCAGTGATCTCGCGGCTTACGCCATACTTTTGCGCCGTGAGTCTCGCCGTCGGCACCAGCACTTGCATCAGTCCATAAGCATTGGCTCCCGAGCGCGCGCGCGTCGCGAAGATCGTTTCCTGCCGTATCAAGCCGGCCACTTGATATGGATCGAGGTTCCGCGCCTTCGACTCCTGAACGATGATGTCCCAATAGGCGAGCGGATAGAACACGTCCCACTCTTCGCGCGTCATCTCTTCCGGCTTCATCTGCGAATAGTCCGGGAAGCTCCGCCGCAGCGTATTCAACGCGCGAACGTTATCTTCGTCAGAGCGATAAATCCTCGCGATGGCCAGGTTAACTTTGGGACTATTCGGCGCCTTCTCGCCCGCTTTCGCTAACTCCTTCAAGGCCCAGTCGTCAAGTCCGACATTCCATAACTGATCGGCCTTGACGATGCGAGTGTCTTCGTCTGCACCGGCAGTTTCTTCGGCAACGGTGACGGTCTGCAGATTCGCAACTGCGTGAGCGACGATCGAGTCTGGTGGAAAGGTCTTCGCTGGAGTGGTCCGGCTTAACGCGTCCAACCGGATCTTGGCAAGGTAGCCGTACCAGTTTGCATCGTAACGCGCCTGCATCGCTTCGTAGAGCGCTCGCGCTTCCGCAAGCTTGCCCGCGCGTTCGGAGTCGCGCGCGGCCCAGTAGCCGGCGCGGCCGCGATTGTCCGTGTTCTTATCGGCGTAGAAAGCGAGATGCTCGGTGAGCATTCGCGACGAATCGGCATAGTTCTTTGCGTCGTGCGCTTCCCAGGCAAGATCAAATTGCGCCTGGGCCACTTCGATCGAATTAGAAAAACCGTTGACGGCAGCGTGCAGGAAGTACGAGGCATCCGCTTGGTTCTTTGCGTCTTGCGCTATCTGGCCCACCGCGACGAAGGTCTTCGGAGTGAAGTTGCTGGTAGGAAAAGTGCGGCGTAATTCTTCGGCTGTTGCTCGTGCCTGTTCCCACTGTTTAGCTCGCGCGTACGTTTGCGCGAGATAGAAGAGGGCTTCAGCTCGTGTTTCGCCCGCGGAAGTGGGGATCGTGCTCAGGGCTGCGACAGCGTCGGCGGTTTTTCTCACACTGTAAGCAGCGATGCCGCGGCGAAGTTGGCTTTCAGTGGTTGCGGTTGCGGGAAACTTTGCGAAGGCATCTGTGTAAGCCGCCAGTGCGTCGTTGAACTTCTTTGCGGTATACAGACGATCGGCGCGAGTGATTGCCTCTTCGACAGTAGCCGGCGATAAAGTTGAGCCAAGCTTTGTGATTGAAGTAGCGGCCTCGGCGCTCTCTGCTGAATCTGGTGCGAAAAAATAGAGTCGCCGGTACGACGCGAGTGCCCGGTTCGGATCGGAAGTTTGCTCGTAGGCTTTGGCAGTAGCAAGCAAGGCTGCGCTGTCGTTAGCTTCTGTGAGTGCTTTGAGGAGAAGCGGCACTGCTGCCGCGTCGCCACTCTTCATCAGCAAATCCGCGGCCCGAAGGGCAGCCTCGCGGGCGCGCAACGAGCTCGGATAAGCTTGCATTAACTGCTGGTAAACCGCGCGCGCTTCCTGAGTCTTTCCGGCGAGTTCGAGAGCTTCCCCACGCATGTAGAGTGCGTAATCGGAGAGTGAGGTGTAATCGCCGATCAGTTTTGAATCCAACAGCGTGGCTGCACCGGCGTAATCCTTGGCGTTGGATTTGATTCGTGCGCGCAGGATGCGAGCGAGGGCCGCGGTTTTGGTGTTTGGAAACTGGTTCTCGATTCCGGCAACAACATTCTCAGCGGGCAACACGTCGTTGCGCGTCATGGTCCGGATGCTCTCGAGAGCTTGCTGTTCCGCGGGAGTTTGCTGCCGGGTCCGGCAGCTCGCGCTCATGAGGAATGGAAGCGAGGCAACAGCGAGCAGGGCCACACCGGCAAAGATAAAAAGTAAGCGATGCTTCACCCAGACACTTTCCATAACTCCTATAGGACCTACAAGTCATATAGGACCTATACCTCGCCTGATTCTACGCGTTGACCGTTGCTCCAGGGTAGTTTGACCCGAGTTTTGAAACGTCACCCTCGGCGAGAGTGTTCACCAGTTCGCCGTGAAAGTAATCGTAACGAGACGCGACTTCCGCTTTCACGCGCTTATCATACATCTCGCGCGAGCGGTCGATGTATTCGCGCAAACGGTCGTACAAATCGTGCTCAGATCGTCCTTCTGCAACCTTCTGCTCGTTGTACAACTTGATCTCCGAGATCAGCAACCGAGCAAAACGGCGAGCATCGTTGTGTAAACGCCGCTCTTCGTCACTGGAGACTTCAACGGGCAGTTCCGCATCTTGTCCATAACGCCTGCGCGGTGCCCCAACAGGGGTAGCTTCCACAGGCGCCGAAGTCCAGGCCGGAGGCTCTTCCATCGCGGGAGGTGGTTCTGCCGCGGCGGAGCCATCTTCAAACACTCCAGCCGGTTCCTCAACCGGGACAGCCTCAACGAACGACTCGGGTTCCACGGGCGCAGGTTCGTAACTCTGCATTGTGTCGGCGCCCGAGAACGAGTGTTCGACTTCAGCCTGAGGCGGCTCCGCATACTCATTGGCCGGCTCGTACGATGGTTCTTCAGCAGGAGCAGGAGTAGGCTTAGCAGCTTCTTCAACAGTCTTCTTCGCAGTTGCTCGTGACGCGGATAACAATTCCACCGCCATGCCCGAAACTGTAACGAGCGTTTCGAGTGCTTCGAGGTTGATCGACTCTGAATCCAGACCGGCCGAGTCAGCATAAAGAACGGCGACGGCTCGACCGCGCACGTTGAGCGGAATCGCCACGATTCGTTGTGCCGGCTCTTCGCCCAGTCGATTCATTAACAGATGATCCTCGGCGTGCGAACCTGGTCCGCCACTCCACGTCGCAAGTCCTTTTGCGGCGCCGCCGATGACTGTATCCGCGGATAACGGCAGCGAGATCTGTTGAATAGCTTCGTCGCCCACCGTTCCTTCGAAACCACGACCACGCCAGCCAGTTGCCTGATCTCCTTTTACTACGAAGAAAGCGACGCGCGGCGCAAACGAAGAAGCGCGGTTTACGAGGGCTTTGAGAATCTCGGCCTGCGATTTCTGCTCGTTGATCTCGCCGATGGCTGCTTTCACGATCGCCATGTCGCTCGAAGCCTTCGCTCGCGACGACTCGGAGGCGGCCATCTCGATGCCGCGCTCGTGAGCAGCGTGCAGGTGCTCGGTAATCGAGGCGATCAAGCTGGCGTCCATCTGCACATCGGCCTGACGGTCAAGAAAAGTCGAGAGCGACTCATTGAGCAGGGTTTGCAGACTCGTTATCTCCTGCTTCACCGCACTGAGGCGACTTTCGAGATAACTCTCAATCTCACGTCGCAAACTATCTTCCAGGTGTCCGTTGACCACAGCTTGCTCCTCCGTGTCGTGGTGTTGTTTTGACGAACCTCAAGGTCTTCAGGTAGGGAATTTCTAAACCCAAGGTTGATTACCGGCAATGAAGAGTCTCGCAGGGGCGGCAAGAACTCTGGGAGTGATTATGAACGGCTGGTATTCAGCTAGTCAAGAAATCGTTTTCGAGTGGTCTCACTTTGAGCCGCAGAGAAAGACCCTTGAATTAGAGCACTGCCGTTTTTGCACGCGCTTGACTGCAAACAGCCACAGAGGCTAGAACAAGGCAGGAAGAGCGGCTTGCCCCCGCCCAGCCATCGCCGTTTCAACGTTTCATATGCCACCCACCATACTTATTGCAGAGGATTACGACGACAACCGTGAGCTCCTCCGGTTGGTGTTGGCAAACGCGAACTACGACGTTCGTGAAGCCAGAAATGGGCAGGAATGCCTGGATCTGGCGTGTGAAAGCCCTCCAGACCTGATCATGGTTGACCTTTCCATGCCCGGATTGGACGGCTGGGAAGTGTTCAAAGCTCTCAAAGCCAACTCGCTTACGGCGCACATTCCGTGCGTTGCGTTCACCGCACACGCCGATCGTGATCGTGTTCGCGCGCTGCAATCAGGGTTCAGCGATTTCGTTGGAAAGCCGTTTCGGACGGAAGAGTTGCTGATGACAGTCAGAAGGCTCGTGTCCAAATAGCATCCACAGATTACACAAATTACACAGATGTTCTGTGCAATCTGTGCAATCTGTGGATGCTCCTCATTTCTCGCGGTAAATCACACCGCCCTTCATCACAAACCTAACCTTGCGCAAAGCAGAGATATCGTGCGTCGGATCGCCCTCGACCGCGATCAAATCCGCGAGCAAGCCTGGCTTGACGGATCCGATCTTGTCTGACATGTGCAGCACTCGCGCATCGATAGAGGTCGCAGATCGCAGCGCATCGATCAGAGGCATGCCGAAGTTGACCATCGCCTCCAGCTCGCGCGCGTTGTCGCCGTGAGCAAAGACTCCAACGTCACTGCCGCTGGCGATCGTAACACCGGCAGCGAGTGCCGCCTTGAACACGGCACGCTTCCGCTCGGCATTCGCTCCCGCGATCGCAAGCGTTGGACAGAGCGCGACGCCGCGTTCCTTCATCAGTCGAAAGACTTCGGGCGTGCCGCCGTCGCCATGCTCGATCGTTTCCACTCCTGCCAGCGTTGCGCGCCGCATTCCTTCCGTCGTAGTCGCGTGAGCGGACACTGGAATGTTCGCGCTCCTGGCAGTCTCGACGACGAGCTTGATCTCGTCGAGCGAAAAGGTCGGAGCTGCTCCTGATTTACCCCAGCGATAGTCTGCGTAGATCTTGATCCAGTCTGCGCCATGTCCGATCTGATCGCGGACGACACGCGTCAGACTGTCGATTCCGTCGGCTTCCTCAGCCCCTTGCGGCACACGCCACTCTGAAGCATAACCTTTTGGTCCATAACTGCCCGTAGCGACGATCGCTCTCGTGACCACGATCATTCGCGGTCCCGGAATAATGCCCTGTTCGACCGCCTGTTTGAGACCGACGTCGGCGTACCCGGCGCCTTCAGTGCCGAGATCGCGAATGGTTGTGAAGCCTGCCTGAAGCGTATTGCGGAGGTGGTTCGTTGCTCGCGCGACGCGCAAACTCAGAGACTCGCGCGCGACCTGGTCGTTCCAAACAGTTTCTGAGTACGGGTGCAACAGGATGTGGGAATGAGCTTCGATCAGGCCCGGCATCAATGTTAGACCCGGAAGATCGATCACTTTTGCGCCCGCTGGAGCCGTGCTCGCCGGTCCTACCGCTTCGATCTTCTCGCCGCGAACCAGCACAACCCAGTTGTCGTGAAGCTGCGCCGACTCACCGTCCCAGACGTGAGCCGGCTTGAGCAGGTAGACCGTCTCTGGCGGAGCCGTCTGTTGCGATTGTGGAACAGGAAGCAGCATACAAAGTGCTAAAAGGAGGAAGCGCATTAGGGAGTCCTTTGGAGGGGCGGCCCTCCGTGGCCGCCCGTGTTTGCGTGACCTCGATCGACGGGCGGCCACGGAG
>Ga0065712_10000207_pt1 | contig 29273 bp, 26 predicted proteins | sample MisRhiReplicate1_FD_59099 | JGI IMG/M metagenome (GOLD analysis project Ga0065712, IMG submission 59099) | Miscanthus rhizosphere microbial communities from Kellogg Biological Station, MSU, sample Rhizosphere Soil Replicate 1: eDNA_1 v3... | ecosystem: Host-associated > Plants > Roots >...
GACAAGAATGGAACTGCAATAGTAGATTTGCATGATCAAAAAGCACCTGATGGAACATCAATTCAGAAAGTTAAATTCGAAAAACCTGGTCCTATAACTGTGACAGTATTTATAAATGCAGTTGGTGGTTCACCCATGGGCGACTTTGTGGAAAGTTCAGATTTCAAATTGGCAGTTAGCGAAGCAGGTCAGAACGCTGCCTCAACTTTTGCCTCTACCGCCTCCAATACTACCTCTACCGCCTCTACCTCTAATCAAACCTCCACTCAGAACTCCACTCAATAATTTTTGAACACGAATACCGAGCAAATTATAGTATATAAAATTCCAATTTTAATTGGGACTCAACTTTGTAGTCTGCAAGCTTTAAGAAAGATCCTGCCTTAATTACACCCAAGAAACCACAACAATACGCTAGCTCATTTGAAATCCTACAGCTCGATCTCATCAAAAGCCCAAAATCTATGTGCCTAACCCCTTTCTCCTGACTATATTATTGAGCATATAGAACATATCCAACTGATCGTGTCTATTGAATAAAGGTAATCGACTAGCTAGTGTAATGACTCAAACTTTATCACAATGTTTCAAACAAACTGAGTTTGTTATTCTTTGTAGTTATAAATTAAAATTCGGCAAATTTTAACAGTTGGTGGACCTTTGAACAAGATTTTTGTGTTGACTATAATTTCATTAATACTTGTTTTCAGCACTATGATTTCCGGTAGATCTATAACCGCCTCGAAACAGGGAATATCATGCACAGAATGGCCCTTATGCCCTAACGGCTTTTCCCTCCCACCTGCAAAATTTCTGAATGAAAATATTCACAGGTTGCTTGCCATCTTAAGTGCAATTTTAGTTTCGATCATAACTATTATTCTGCGCAATGACCAATCTAAGCACACCAGGATCTCGTATTTGGCTCTTATTTTCATCCTATTTGAGATTTTTATAGGCATGTTCGTGGTATTTACTAAATTGCAATCAGTCGTAGTTGCCATACATCTGTCAAACGGGGTCATCGTGTTTGCATTAACAATCCTTCTTTTGGTTTCATACCGAGAAGTGATAAGAAAGCATTCCTAGCCGGTATTGTATTGGTATTGTTGACAGAAGATGTGCGAGATTACTGGGATGTTCAATTTCAAGACAGAAGGTCAATGGCTATTGTAAAGGGTCGCCTGACACAATGCGAAGCGAAGGAATATTAAATGCAACCCAATCTTCGTCTCCATGAATTCGTATGAACAGACTATGGCCGTAATAGTTATTCGTATTGGTATTGTTATCGCTTTGATAACTACTTTAATTCCTCCTTTTCTGGTCAATGCTCTTGGGCAAAAGTTTTTTGCCACCCTGAGTGGAGAAAACGAAATTCCACCCAACAACTCATCAGCAAGAGGCTGGGTATGGTTGGAAAACTTGGGTGATTCCATAGAGTATACGATAAACGTTACTAAGATGGATAAGGTAATGGCGGCCCATCTGCACACTGGAGCCGTGGGCAGAAATGGCGATCCTATAGTTACGCTTTTCCATGCTGGTCCCACTGAACTAATAAACGGAACTTTAACTCGAGGTAACATTACCAGCTCTGAATTTCAAGGACCAATGTCTGGCAAATCTATCGAGGACCTCTTAAATATAATGACGCAAGGGAAAACATATGTCAATATTCACACAGGTTCATTTCCTGACGGGGAATTAAGGGGCCAAATTGCAACTAATAATTATACAAGTATGGCGTATAATAAGGGGAATCTATCTTCATAGAAGAATTGACTACCATAGTTAGAAGGGTCGGACGCATGGATATCTATTATTTATCTTCTTATGAGATTGACATATTACAAAATTGATTACGACATTTTTTGGAATAATGGTTTGAATAGCTAAAACTTAAGAATTATGTGAACGGAGATACTGACATAACATGTCAACAAATAAGGATGAAAATAGTTCTAAAAAAGAAAAACCAGTTATTACGTTAAAAGTTGCCGAAGCTGAGCAAAGGGACGTAGGAAGGAAAATAGCGAGGGTAGATCCAGATGTGGCTCGTCAACTCACCATTTCTACCGGAGATGCTTTAGAACTTTCCTCCGGAGGGAGAAAGACTGTTGTTCTTAGTTGGCCGGCAAAGGAAGGCGACCGGGGCAAGGGCCTTATACGTATCGACGGATTTTCTAGAAATAAACTTGACGTTGGGATTAATGATCAGATCGAATTACGAAAAATCGAGTCTAAAGATGCAAAAAGCATAACACTGGCTCCTACAGAATCCCTCCGAATAATAGGAGCTGAAGAGTACCTTCGTGAATACCTAAATGGTGCGCTAATGAGCAAGGGCGATACTATACCAATTAACGTAATGGGTCAACGAGTAGACTTGGTGGTAATCTCAACTAATCCGTCAGGCCCCGTAATAATCAATTCTGATACACAGATTACGGTCTCTGAAGAAAGTGCCAAAGCGGTTCAGGCTTCAAAAGAGGGTGGAGCGCCATCAATTAGTTATGAGGATATAGGAGGATTAGGAGATGCAGTCACAAGAGTAAGAGAAATGATAGAGCTTCCATTGAGACATCCTGAATTATTTAAAAGATTAGGGGTAGAAGCCCCAAAGGGAGTACTTTTACACGGGCCGCCTGGAACCGGCAAGACTTTGTTAGCAAAGGCGGTGGCAAATGAAACAAATGCTAGTTTTTACACAATAGGTGGACCAGAAATAATGAGCAAGTTCTATGGGGAAAGCGAAGAAAGATTAAGAAATGTATTTCAGGAAGCCGAAAAAAATTCGCCTTCGATTATATTTATTGACGAGCTTGATTCGATAGCCCCCAAAAGAGAAGAAGTTTCGGGTGAAGTCGAAAGAAGAGTGGTTGCCCAGCTCTTGTCATTGATGGATGGGATGAAATCACGTGGAAAAGTAGTAGTAATTGGGGCCACCAATAGGGTTGACGCCATAGATCCCGCTTTAAGAAGGCCGGGTAGATTTGATAGGGAGATTGAAATTGGAGTTCCAGACCGTAACGGGAGGCTTGAAATTTTGCAGGTCCATGCAAGAGGGATGCCCCTTGCCAAGGATGTAAACTTGGAAAAACTCGCAGACATGTCCCATGGTTTCGTAGGGGCAGATATACAGGCATTAACAAAAGAAGCCGCCATGCGAGCTTTAAGAAGAGTTTTGCCAGAAATTGATCTTTCTTCTGAGAGCATACCGAGCGAAACATTGAAGAAAATTATTGTCAATATGGAAGATTTTTCTAATGTCATTAAAGAAATGGAACCTTCTGCTATGAGGGAAGTATTCGTAGAGATTCCTGATGTCCGATGGGAAGATATCGGAGGATTGCCAAACGTTAAGCAAGAACTGCAAGAGGCAGTCGAATGGCCTTTAAAATATCAGAATATCTTTACACATGCTGACGCGACTCCTCCAAAAGGTATCTTGCTTTATGGCCCACCAGGAACGGGAAAAACGTTAATGGCTAAAGCCGCAGCAAACGAAAGCGAAGCCAATTTTATAAGCATAAAAGGTCCAGAATTACTCAGCAAATGGGTGGGGGAATCTGAGAAAGGAGTTAGAGAAGTATTTAGAAAAGCGCGGCAAGCAGCTCCATGTATAATTTTCTTTGACGAGATCGATGCAGTAGCACCTACGAGAGGATCAGATTCAGGCAATTCCCACGTTACTGAAAGAGTGATAAGCCAATTATTGACTGAGTTAGATGGCCTTGAAATTCTAACAAACGTAATAGTAATTGCCGCGACAAACAGACAAGACATTATAGATACCGCACTCTTAAGACCAGGTAGATTCGACAGGTTACTCTATGTTCCTCCGCCTGATAAGGAATCCAGACTGCAGATATTGAAGATCCATACGAAAAAGAAGCCGTTGGCAAGTGACGTCAAAATAGAACAATTGGCCAACCTTACAGAGGGTTATACGGGTGCCGATATAGCATCCCTTTCATCTGCAGCTGTGATGCTTGCAATGAGAGAACATATATCCAAGTATAAAGACCCAAAGGAGGCCGACAGTAAAGTTAAAGAATTAGAAATTCATATGCGTCACTTCGAAGACGCAATGAAAAAGATAAGGCCTCTTTCAACACAAGAATTAAACATGTATAGACGAATGGCAGAACAATTCGGAAAATCGGACCTCCCATCAGTAGGAAGCGGAGGGCTTCCAGGGAAAGGTATAGCGGGGACAACAGGTTCTGGTACAGGGACCGAAGAACATGGAATATCTTGACCAGTACCAATACTTTTAATTTTTGTGTCATTTCAGGATACTGCCGTCTTATAAGATCACTATTGCGTTTCATGTTTTTTAAATTATTTTTGGTGGCCAGCAGCACGAGTTCTAAGTATCTTTAATTACCACTTATTTTGCATTAAAGAAAATATTCAATTTTTGGTCATTCTAAATAATTTGTTCGTTCCTTTTGACAGAATCTTGGTAAGGAACATTAGAGCATCGTTATAGTGTTGTCATATCTGTAATAGAAATTGATGCCCTAGGTTTAATATTTGGTCGCAATAAGCGTTATCTTGGAGTTCTAAAGTCGCTAGCCAACGTTACTTCAGTAATCCACTCACACTTGACGTTAGCTTTCTGATGATGTTTTTCGACAGCTTCTTTGTCAGGTGCGTCGAGCAAGCAAAAACAAACATTGGCTTCTTTATTGTAAAGTAAGTTTACGTGACTGACCCCGAATTCATCTTTTGGCGCCTGACATAATTCTTTCAGGTGGTCCTCTGCAAATGGGACTTTATGAACGTCCATAAATATTGGCATGGCAAGAAGTAAGTTAATACGAGTATAAATGAATTCTGTAATCTAAACGAACTATCAGACAATGAGACTCCCAAAACGAAATTAGTACATCTAAGACTACTAAACGAAGTTAACAATTAGTTCCTTTCACTCTCGACTGAAGAGTTAAATTATATACGACGACATAGCTTAAGTACCTGGAATTGGAACAAAATAATTTTCCCATGCGTGAGTGGCATGTCAAGCATATGGAACAAACTCTTGTTAAATTTGTTACAGGTCTATCAGAAAATCCGTCCAGGTGGGAAAAAAAGTTAAACAAGAAGTATGGAAGCATAGGTAAAGTGTGTAAAAGGATTGAATACGATATAAAGCACGGAGTTACGAATCAACAAGTTTATTCATTCTTGCAATCAATAAGAACCGAGCCATCTTTTTCGGAGATTAGGACGCGTGACGGTTCTTTGGAAAGATTGGACGAGATTCAAGCATATTTCAGAGAGTTGTCTGGATATTCTAAATACGAAGATGTGTGGAGCTCGCTCACTTGAGAAAGTTACAAAGGTCGGAAGCATATTAAATGGCATTAAAACGGTAAATTGCGCTCATTGCTGACACGGAAAACACTTGTTATGGCTTCAACTTTTGGTGGCAAGTTTCACAAATGATGGCATAATCTTCAATACCATTATACTCAAATATGTTCGAAATACTGAAACAGAGTTACGGGTGTTAGACCTAGAGAAGTTTCAATAGAACAATTAGACTATATCTTGTGAATCTATAGAGAAATTAAGAATATTTGAGTCAGAAGACATAGAATAGGCGGCATTATTTGCTATAGGTGCCCTAATCATGTAACTACGGATGAGATGTCAATAAGTCACCTCCAAGAACGGTAATGTACCTCCCTTGGAGAGCAGGATATGGGCGGATAGTAAAGCTCTTATAATACTAGAATGTTTAGATTGGGTCAACCGGAGCCACTTTCGGATATCCAAATACTCATTGGTCATTTATCCATGGTCCAAATATTAGCAGATAGTAACATTAAAAATCTCATTTGTTTCGGGTAAGCTCTAAAATTTTGGAAACATATACTAAGCATTTCTATCAGAGACGAGACAATGTCATTTTGCCTTATGGTGATTCATTAAAAAGGTATGGGAAATCATCATCAAAATTCTATGGTAACGTCATAAATTTAGATAACTTGCCAAGAAAGTTGTCATGTTTTCCTAATATATATAAAGGGGCCGATATCCATGTTTCTAGTAAAGAATAACAATTATATACTTATATGTTTAGAACTATTGGTATGAAGGATGCAAGATTACTGAAAATACTTGTAGAGGAGAAGGCATTGGTCAAGTTACTGAAGACCATAGGACCAGCAAGGAGATACCCTACGAGAGAATTACTGACCAAGCTCGGCGCATATGGATATGGACACAAATTGCTTCTGAAAGCTCATAAAAGAGGACTCGTAGACAGAAAGAATGTAAAGAATAAGGTCTATAATAGTCTAACCAGTGATGGAAAGAAAATAGTAGCCATTGCAAAAGAAATAGGCGTTTAATCGTCCCCCAAGTATCTTTTTTTAGGTTCCAATTAACGTATGAGGACCTTAACTGTCGTGGATATTCGTTATTAGTAAATAGAATGCAAAATTCTGTACCGGCTCACATTTATCTGGAACTATCCTTCAGGAGAAATCTTAATACGACCCACATGAAGTAAATTCTTGTATTAAAGCAGTTAAGACCAATAATGAACTCCCCACTTTCATTCTTGAAAAATTTATTCACTGCTTTTTAAGGGAATCAAACTTCCATGTGCCTGAAGACAATGAAGAACTGTTCGTCTTAGCTTTGAGATTTGATTGAAATCGGAATTTGTAACGCCGGGAGTGGGACTCGAACCCACGAGTCCTTGCGGACATCAGCTAACCCTTATTCTATTTAGATCTCGAGGCTGACCCCTCTTAGGGTCAAATTCTACTTACCTAGCTTGGGTACCCCGGCAAAACTTAGTATACCGAGTTCTAATTTATTGGTTTTTTCTAAATAGTCAGACCAGTATCAAAAATTATATATTCTAGAATGCTACGGTTGTCTATGCTTTCAAACTACGAACCCAAACTCCCGACGCTTGACATGTTGCGCAAGCTTACCACATCTGATCTTGCTCTAATGAGCAGAATGGCATTTGTTTTTAAAGGAAGATTGCGAAAATATATTGAAATTGACCCATTTACTACTACAGATCCGCTCGGGCCTAGCGATGACTATGTATATTCTATAATTCTTGACAAGTACAATACCGCTCGCGTAATTTCAATTATAGCTATTGAAAAAAAGGCATTACCTCAACTTCCGTGGAAGGATATACTGGAAGACACATTTTTACAAGTTCCTATTTCCAAGGAGGAAGCGAGTAATATCAAGAACGAATTGATGCCTAAGGATACAAACAATTTCTATCCATTCCGACGGTCCTCAAATATAACAGGATATATTATGTTTGCTTCCCAGATTTGTGGCTTGCATTAAACGTANTAGCTCAGAAAACCCCNNCACTGAANGATATGGAATGGCTAATAAAGTTTTAGACTATAATGACAGAGAATCTATGGATAGATATGGATAGATATGAGTAATGTCGAAATAGTGTGTATTGGTAATGAACTTTTATCAGGTTTTACAGTAAATACAAATGCAAGTTGGATCTGTAAGAAGATAACAGCAATAGGTGGAATAGTAACTAGAGTGCTGTGCGTTCGTGATGACATAAAAGAAATCGATTATGCAGTTAAGAACAGTTTAGAAAGAAAACCTGATTGGTTGATTACATGTGGTGGTCTAGGTCCAACTTATGATGACATGACTTTAAAAGGTGTTGGGAGAAGTTTGGGCAGAAAACTCGTTTTAAACTCTACTGCAGTGCGTATGTTAAAGGCCAGTTATAAGAAACGTGAAAAAAAGGTAAAATTAACGAGCGCCCGAATGAAAATGGCGTTAATTCCGGAAGGGTCGATACCAATTATCAATCCTGTAGGAAATGCACCAGCAGTCCAAATTAACATCAAAAAAACGGGAATCTTTTGTTTGCCTGGCGTACCGTCCGAAATGAAAGCAATATTTTCTGCAAGCGTATTAGGCAAAATCAAGAATGAGGTAGGAAAATTTGTGGTACGGCAACAGTATTATTATGTTAAAGGTGTTGGTGAAGCAACTTTGGCCCGGACTTTGGCCAAATTGGTAAAAAAATTTCCACCAAATTTATTATACTTAAAAACCCATCCCCAAGGCCACTTGAATGAAAATGTTCCTGTGATGAAAATTCAGATAGTTTCAAAGGGCAGAAGAAAATCAGAGGTTGAAGAAGTATTAGAAAAGGTATCAAAGGACGTAATCACAGAAGTAAAAAAATATGGCGGTAAAATTGAGTTAAAGTAAAAATTGAGTTAAAGTAGTTTCAATTTTATTTAAGGGATGAATGCCTATTCTTGCTAACTGTAATATAATTTGGACTCGTGGGTCAGTATCAAAAATTAGAACTAGTTGGGATTCAAATTGTTGGAAAAAGCTAGACGCCAAATCATCTTTAACCTTATAGATTAGACTAACTGAAAGTTCCAAAGAAATTACTAAAAGTTAAATCACAAATCACATAAAATCTAAATATTTGAGAGTATATAATAAATGGTAATGCAACCTTCGTCTCCTGTGGTCATTCGTCGCCCGTCAGGCATGATAGCAGGTCTTACAGCCGCTTGGGCGATATTTGGTTTATTTCTGGCCATTGATTCTGAATTGGGCTTACCACCTGGTTCGCTCTATAAAATGGTGGGGTTGGCATTTGGAATCCCTTCATCCTATGCGGTATATCTTGGATTTACGATGTACATGGTAACTGCGGTAATTATCGGAATAGCTTACAGTACGATTTCAAAGCAAGTAAAGATTTTGAATATCAATTCTCTGATAAAGGGTTTAGCAACAGGTATCCTAGCTGGAGTGATCGTGTGGTTAGTTTTATTCTTGCCCCTTAATAATAGCTTAATGCAGCCAACCCTCCAAAAGATGCTAAATAGTGCAAATCATAATTCTGAAGAGTACGTATTGGCAAAGCAATTTCTTCAACTTTCTAGTACAATATACTTTGGGTCATTAGCGTTGCACATTGTATTTGGAGGCGTAATGGGATTCTGTGCTAGGCTTGCTGTAGCAAATACTTCGGTAGTGCATGATTAGTTACATCATTTTTAATATAATCAGAAAGTAGCAATCAATGCCTGAAGTATCTCGTATTTATCATTGGGCTAGTTGGTTTCTGCTAGGAAAGAGGTTCCCGACTTGGGTCTGGCAAGAGGTTTATTTATTTTTAGGCTCGTCCTAAATACGGAATCCCGACCCCGACCGTCAGAATTTTGCCTATATAATTGTAATATCTAATTTTACTGAATCAGATTACAAAACTCAGATATCCTCTGTATATTATCATTAATATTAGGATTAGTGCTATAAGTGAACGTTCATTGAGTAATATTAACAATATTTCTTCTAATATTAAAAGTCCTCCAGCAGACAAAATATTGACTCGAGCTCTCGAGGAAATAAGGATCGTTGACACGAAAATAAAGAAGGGGGCTTTGGATATTGTGAAAAAAACAAATCCGAATGTATCTAATTCTAAAGATCTCTGGCTCAATATAATGAAAGCAATTGTAGCCTCTACCGAGGCGAATGGTTACACTTTCTCAAAATCAGAGCTATGTGATTTTTTGACCATTGGCTCCAAGGGCTTGGAACCAAGACGAGAGCCTGAAATTACAAATGGATCTCAACTAATGAATCGATTGGTAGATGATGCGATCCTTAGTATATACAAAGATATTATGGAAAATTACGAAGAATCTAATGATATGTTGAAAAATAACTATCCTAAGTTAATTCTCAATATAGCGTCTATTGTTCACAAGGGAACAGATCTTAGAGGAGAAAGGGTAGGTATTTACGGTCTAGAACGATATTATCAGAGAATCAAAATTGATGCGCTAAATAATATCCAGAGTGTGCCATTAGACTTGATAAGTGAGGTCCAGAACGTTACTAAAGAAACGGAGAGTATACCTGAAAAGCAAGAATCAGAAGTGTCTCGAAAATCAAAAACCAAAATTCTTCCTAAGTCAAGTCAGAAAGATCTCATAAATAGCCTTAGTATTTTGACTCGAAGGAAGAAAAAGGAGTTAGAAGAGCTACTGATGAGTCTCTCAGAACAGGACTATAAAAAAATCACAGACTTGGGCTTGAACTATAACAAATTGCAGAAATATTCTAAATTAGTCGGATCTAAAGAATTCAGCCGCGAAGTAGAAAAAGAAATTGGAAGAAAATTAACAGATAGGCAGCTTCAACATGCAACAATTTCAATTAGGAAAGCTAGGACTTATATCGAAAATGTGCTGGATGGTAAGTTCGTACCACATGGATCACACGGGATTAACCATGTTAAACACAATTTAGAGTACGGCTACCAACTAATGGGATTAATCGAATATAAAAGAAGAAAACGTGAATCTACATCATAGATATACTAGTTAAAAACTAAGTTATTTTTCTTGGTATCATTAGTCAGTTTAGTGTGTTGATATTAGCTCCCACTTATGTAAAAATGCTGCCCATTTACTGAAATGTTTTACGGAATTTATATGCACCGCTAGACGTATTGAGGTATAGAAGAAGTAACTAAGAAAAAATATAAATAATTTATGCTTTTCTTGTTTGGTCTTCGGGGGCAGCTGGTTGAATCTTCTGTTTTCTGGCCATAAATAATAGTAATATGCCAAACATTGCTAATATGATAGCAAGGCCGTCCGCTCCGCCTCTAGGCACTCCGACAAAATAAATGACGGAAAAAACTATACATGTTATTCCTTGGAGAAGGTATTTAAGTACATCAGAAAGGTTTCGCTTTTTTGCCACAAGTCCAATAGCAAAAAATACTGCCGTTGGATAGACTGTAAAAAGAATGAACTGATCTATATCCACTCCGTTATGCGGCAATATTACCTAAGTTATGATCATTAATGGAATAATATCTAGATTTGCATCTACATAGATGGCATGTCATTACGAATTTCTTCTGCAGTTCCGTCTTCAATAAGCGACCTCGCATTTTCGAATGGCAATACCGCAACGTCTTCCTTCAGGAAAGGACCGTACTTGTTCATGTCAACACCTATAAACTGTTCAATGGGTTTAAGGAACCTTACTATTACTTTCCTAGAATGGACCAGTTTCGAAAAAATTTTCAGCATTTTCTCGCGGCCCTCTGTCGAGGCAAGCACTAAAGACTCTTTCTTTTTAAATGCGTCTAGATTCGCTTCGAGAACGTACTTTTCTTCTTCGGTCAACTTAGAGTATTGTTCAGATGCTAAAATGGCAGGCAGGTCCAAACCTTCGTCAATTTCAGAGATTAATTTTAAGCAGCGTACTTCTATCAAAAGCCTAGTTGCAAGCGATGTTAGCCGAATTAATTCATCTCTAATTTTCAATTCTATATCCTCATATTTTTGGAGCGATAAGTTTCTGATGAATCTGGCAATCATTTGAAAGGTATCTGGCGATAAATATTGTAATGTAGGAATTTGAACTTCCTTAAGTAGGAGACCAGATATGAAATTCAGACCCATAATCCCAGAATCTTCATTTGTATTTGATCTTTCCCCCTTGTCTGCATTATTCACAAGTAATCTACCTCAATGCCACATACTGTCACTTAACTCTCATGCTTCACAAAATATAACTTTTTTATCAGTTATTCTAAAAACAATCTCAAGAACAGATAGAAACTAATTTTAAAACTTAATTAGAGGAGTACAATAAAGAAATAAGATTCTAGTTGCCATATAGAGTTCTTAGCGGGAGAATCGAACCCTTATCGTATACTAACGAAGAAGTTATGCAAAGGCTCGAACGTGATGGTATCAAATTTCTAGATTTACAATTTACGGGCTTATTCGGCAGATTTCATCACACCACTATAGCTTCAAATACATTTAGAATAGAGGATTTTGAAGATGGATTACCCAAACTCGATGGATCTTCAATTAAAGGTTTTACTGAAATACAAGAATCTGATTTAATAATACGTCCTGATTCCTCTACATATGCTACGATCCCTTGGATTGAAGAATATCCAACGGCCCGACTTATTTGCGATATTTTGAGTGGAGGGGTTACTCGAGGTTCTTATCCTAAAGACCCTAGGGCAATTGCAAAAGTTGCCGAAAAATATGTTAAAAACCAAGGCTACGAAGTATCCTACTGGGGTCCTGAAGTAGAGTTTTTTGTATTTGACAAGCTTTCAGTTAATACCCTGACTCCCTCACGTGGTCAGAGCTATGAGGTAACATCTAGAGAAGCGCCATGGTCAACTGACAATGTCGGATATGCCCTTAGACTTAAAGAGGGTTATTTACCAAGCGCACCCGGAGATACACTAATGCAATATCGAAACGAATGCGTAGACGTGTTGAGTAACAAATTTGGCATAATTTGTGACGCCCATCATCATGAAGTCGCAACTGCCGGTCAATGTGAAATTGATATTCGATATGACAGTCTAGTGAATGCAGCCGATTCAGCACAAAGTTACAAGTATATCGTCAAAAACATAGCAAAGAAACACAATATGATTGCAACAATGATGCCTAAACCAATTGCCTTGGATAATGGGTCGGGAATGCATGTCAATGTAAGTCTTTGGAATAAAAAACGTAATCTATTCTATGATCCAAACGACCAATACGCTGAATTGTCTCAAATCGGACGATATTTTGGCGGCGGTATTATTGATCATGCTAAGGCTCTGGCTGTAATAGTGGCTCCTACCACAAATTCATATCGAAGACTGGTTCCTGGATATGAAGCTCCAGTTTATATTGCCTGGAGTACGGGCAATAGGTCGGCAATAATTAGAATTCCTGCTCACTACAAAGGAAATAAATTTGCTAACATGAAGCGAATTGAATTCAGGGCCCCAGACCCTTCATGCAATCCATATCTTGCATTTTCAGCTATTGTCGCAGCAGGATTGGATGGTATAAAAAGGAAATTATCTTTAGGCGATCCCGTCGACGCTGACATCTTTAAGATGACGGAGAATGAAAGGAGAAAATTGGGTATTCAACAACTTCCTGCAAGCCTAAGGGAAGCATGCGAAGAATTGCAGAGTGACTCTAAGTTTTTGGAACCAATATTTGGTAAGGAAGTGATCGCTAGTATGATCGAACATGCAGGAAAAGAGCATATGGAGCTTGCCGTACGCCCACATCCTCATGAATTTGCAATGTACGCAGACGTATGATAAGAAAAGCTAATTGAATATGGTTTTTCAAACCATTATAATCGACTTGAAGTATTATAAATTGTCAACTTATTGCATCAAATATATTTTTTATTAGACGAAATAAGAAATAGTAACGCACAGTCATGTTCCTAATCGTCGGATACTATCTTTTCTCTGCTATATCTATTCCTTTAGATTTGATGTTTCGTTTACAGCCTATTAAATTTTATCTCAAACCAAACAAACAACTATCAACTTCACATTCCAGAAATTGAACAAATCAAAATGCTTGTAACTCCAAGTTAGCTAATCTTTCTTTAGTTATAACCAATTTGGAAAACAGATTCATTTTACCGAATGGAGTTTCGAAACAGAGGCAAATCTCGCTACATTCCGCTTTTACCCGCCGTGACATTAAAGTGGAGGGGATGGGATTTGAACCCATGACCACCTGCGTGTAAGGCAGGTATCCTAACCAGGCTGGACTACCCCTCCACCATATTTACGAACTCACATTCTACGTGTAGGTATTAATAGGTTTTTTGATCCCCATTGGTGTTTCCAATGGCAATAAATGCCGTTCCAAAAACTCGTAACGATACACAATACACTGTTTGACTAATACAGAGACGCCATTGGCAGTTGATTCAAACTTTTATTAGACCCATGAACGAGACTCATTACAATGTCCTTTGGAGTGGACGCATTAGGAGGATTAGCTGAGAAACTAAAACAACTGCTAAACGAGACTCAAGAGCAATACGAATCACTGGTGCAGGTCCTTCAACTTTATAAGAAAGGAAAAGGGAATGAAAGGGAATTCAATAAGAGAATAGCTGAATATCTTGTTGCGTCATCAGCTCTTAATTTCTTGGTGGCTAGGGTCATATTGGAATTGAAATCAACAATTACAAAGGGTTCATCTGTCAAAAGTCCATCTGCAGGCTTCGCTTCGTACGGTCCTTCCACAGGGGGAGGCAGTTTCGGTATAGGTGGATTTGTAGGTGGTGAGGGTAATTCCAAGGATTCTGACCAATATATATTGCCAGAGTCCCAACAACCCGAGCCAACCTTCACACCAGTAGACATTACCATAAAACGTGATTCAGGAGGCCAAGATATTATGAATTCCAAGACAAAGAACTGCAAAGCTTGTGGAGCAAAAATCCCCAGCCAGTCAAAGTTCTGCACCAAATGTGGAAATGCGCAATAATTAAAACTGCCGTCTACCATTATTTGTCTAATGAAAATTTTTAACGGAAGAGCAGCTGCAGAAGACTATATGTCCACTCATACACTAACTTTTTCTACGCCCGAAATGACTTTAAAGAAATTTGCATTGTGGCTCTCTGAACAAATAAGCATGCCAGGGGACAAAGATCAAGTTCCGAGATTGATGTTATTTATTAGGGAAATCGATAAAGAAAAGTCTCACGAATCTGAATTCATGCCAGACATAGACGAATCATTTAAACCAAGTGGAGCTGTTGTGGAAATGTATGCAAAGAACTCAAACGATAGTCCACGCATATCATCATCTGGTCAACCAGGACCCGACTATAAACAGTGTATCGGGTGTAGTCATTCATTAAAAGTGGGAACCAAATTTTGTCCAAAATGTGGCACAAAACAAATTATCTAATCAACGTCATACTGGTATTCACTGCGTACAATTATGGTAAAAATTGATTCAGATAGATTCTCCAATGATACACTATTTCAAAATGATTATTTAACGACAGAAAAAAATTATCTAATTTTGGCATTCTTGCAATTCTATTTTATTGAAATAGTTTAAATTAAAGAAACCAATTTTTTGCTGTTTATTGTCAGCATACGCCGATATTGAGATCAAGCGGAGCTTTGGAGTTTTATTTATAGCCGTTGCTCTGGCTATACTATTTGCTGCTCCACTTAGTCTATTACTGTCAAATAGCCATCTCCCATATTTTTATTATCTAGTTTTATGGTTGGGTAGCTTCTGTTTAAGTCTCGGAATAGTCATCTACAAAAGAAGAAAAGTTTTTTCATCCGTAAGGTTAAGAATGAAAAAGAGTTTAGGTTGGCCTCTACAAATTAAAATAATTAACGGCCTATGCTGGGCCGGTCCGTTCTCTTTCATTCCAGTCTTCCATCAGCTCTATCCTTATCTAATCCTTTTAGGAATAGGATTGGGAAACATATCTACCTATTTCTTTATTAAGAAATATAGTAACGGGAATAACAAAGAACAGCTTCTTGTTGGCTTGATAGCTATCTGCATAATACCAATATCGATTTTAGTGGATAACACAATATTTTCAAAGAACTATGAGGTGGCCCTTTTATTTTCTAGGCTGTCAATTGCTGCATCATACGGTACGGGTGGTGTATACGCTCTTATTGGCAGACAATAGAGACAATAGAGACAATAGAGACAATAGAGACAATAGAGACAATAGAGACAATAGAGACGATAGAGACAATAGAGACAATAGAGACAATAGAGACAATAGAGACAATACCGCTATTTGCATAATTAGCGGGGGACTAGATTCTCTTTGTGTCTGTGCATATTTGAGCGAGCTCAAGAAATTTCAAATTAAGGCTCTGACCTTTTCCTACGGGCAGAGGGCAAAACGTGAAATTAGCACAGCAAAAAAGGTCACGAAAATGTTAGGTATTGATGACCACCGGATCATAGATATCAATTTCATGAAAGAACTATATGGTAATTCTAACGTCCTAACAAGCAAGAACATGAGAATTACCCAAAAATTCAACTACAACTTAGTTGTTCCCCTTAGGAATGCAATTTTTATAACAATAGCATCCGCATGGGCATTCAGTTGCAATGCGGTAATGATCGCGTATGGTGCACACACCAATGATAGTCGATATCCTGATTGTAGACCTGAGTTTGCAAAATCTATAGCCAAATCCTTGAATCTTGCCGAAATAGATCGAATTAATTCAGGTCTAAAGAAGAGAATTTCTATTTGGTCTCCTTCATTGGATGGAATTACCAAATCACAGCTTGTCAAAATTGGTTACAAGCTACTTGGTGACAAAATTTTCCAGACTTGGAGTTGCTACTCCGATGGAGTGAGAATTCCAGGAAATGGGCTTGTCCACTGCGGGAGATGCGAATCGTGTATAAATAGGAAAAGAGCATTCAGCAAAGCAGGTATAGAGGACAAAACGGCTTATGCAAGTATCAGAAAATAGCGTTAGAATCAATGAAATATTTACAAGTATAGAAGGAGAAGGAATTTACGTAGGAACAAAGACTATATTTATACGGCTTGCTGGCTGTCATCTAAAATGCCGGTGGTGTGATACGCGGTACGCATTACCCATGGACAGCGGGAAGGAATATTCCATTCATGAAGCAAAAGTGCAAATAGAGAGCCACTTACAACCTTTCACCTATAAAGTTAATTTTACTGGTGGAGAGCCACTGCTTCAGCACCAAGCAATAATCTCTTTGGCTGACTTTCTAAAAAACGAGAAGGGATTGAAGACTTACCTAGAGTCATCCTGTTTCGATTCGCGCAGATTTTCGGATATCCTTCCTTATATTGACATTTGCAAGATAGAGTTCAAAACTCCGGACTCTGGAGTTACAAAAACAGAAAATTACGACGACTTACTACTAAACGAATTTGAATGTTTAGACATGGCACTAAAATGTGGGAAGACTACTTATATAAAGGTGGTAACGACGAACTCCACGAATATACCTTGGTTTAAAGAATTAGTCCATGACATCTTTAGTAAGAATAGGCACCAAAGAATCTCCGGGTTCGTTATTCAACCGAGCAATGATGTAGATGAACCGACATTAGACAAACTATTTAATTTCTATGATCTCGTTTTCCCATTATATCCTGAAGTAAGGATTATACCACAGTTACATAAAGAAATATGTGTTAGATAGGCAAAAAGGTAAATCTAGAAAGGAAAAAAGATGAACAAAAGTTTAATTAACAAGAAAAAAATCGAAAAATTAGTAAGACAAATATTAATAGAATTAGGTGAAAATCCAGATAGAGAGGGCCTAATAGGAACACCACACCGTATAGCCGAGATGTATGAAGAAATTTTTTCAGGCTATCATATGAATTCGGAACTAGATATTAGCTTTAATGAAGAGACTGACTCTATCATAGCGAGGGACATTCAATTTTATAGCATGTGCGAACATCATATGCTTCCTTTCTTCGGAAAAATTCACATTGCTTACGTGCCTTCTGGTAAGGTTTTTGGGATCTCAAAGCTTGCTCGTTTGGTAGAAAAATATTCTCGAAGACTCCAAATCCAGGAGAGACTTACAAAAGAAATTGCGGACGAAATAATGAGAATGGGAGTTAAAGGAGTAATGGTTGTTGCCGAAGGGGAACACCTCTGTATGAGAATGAGGGGAGTTAAGAATAGCGGTATGATAACAACATTAGCCAACCGTGGCATTGTAGCCCAAACCGACACACGAGAACATTTACTAGCGTTAATTTATAATCCTAAATCGCAGTCCATGTTAAAGCAAATTTAGGATTGCTCGCATCTTTAATTCACAATTAGTTTTATGAGAAGGCTTATAAAAAAGGAATATTTCTATAGGTAAGAAGAATGGCTAGTACCATATTCAGACTACAATCACATAAATTCAGTTCTGATAATATACAAACGACACTAGTTTGTTCTAAATGTGATGAAGTATTCTCTAAGGAATTTCCTTTGGATCTTGAAGGCCAAACAATAGAGTTCAAATGCCCGGTTTGTGGTGCTCCTGGCGAAACTGATCTTCCCTACAAGAGCGCCGAAGAGAGAGAAGAATTTGAAGAAGATTTCGAAGAGGTTGAGGAAGAAGAAGGCGGTGACGAGTTTGAGGAAGAATACTGATAAAATTTCGAATCTAACAAATGGATTTGATATAACTGACTAAACATGAATCAGTTATTCTTTGGACCTAGCTTTGCGAGTTGGGCTAAAAGTGAGGCTAACTGTATTTCAGGATGAGCGCCCGTCGTCAGTCTGTAATCATATTCTGCCATAAGAGCAGCAAACTCTTCAGGATGGCTCAATTTCATAGAATAGCCTACTTCGTTCGCATGTTTCAGGAAATCGAACTCAGACATCCCGAATACTAGTGTGAGTTCTAGCAGTTTCATCCTAGCTTCATTAAATTTTCCAGCAATAGCCAACTTAACTATCTCCCCAACCCTTGTCTTACCTGAAAGTCCTAATGAGCTTAGGACATTGGTTGTAGAAACTGATCCCATAACTGCTGCACCTTGTAGTACGTTAATGGAATGACGCAGGTCTCCTGAAGTCGAATCATAGATCTGATTGATAGCCTTATCTTCGAACTTTACTTCTTCTTCCTTACATAGGTGTTTTAAATATTCTTCAACTTCTTCTCTTGCTATCTTTTTAAAACGAAATACCACACAACGACTCTGAATTGGGTCAATGATTTGAGAGAGGTAATTGCAAATAATTATGAACCGCGTTGTTTTTGAACTGTCTTCTATAATCCTCCGCAATGCTGTTTGAGCTTCAGAAGTCATTTCGTCTGCCTCGTCTAGAATAATTAGTCTGAGTCCCTTATTTCCATGAGTTCCTACATCAAGCTTGATTACCGCTGCGAACTCTTTTACTCTCTCCCGTACCATTTTTATTCCTCTCTCATCTGAAGCATTAAGTTCTAGAGTTTCACTCTTCCAATCTTCTCCAAGTAATTCCCTTGCTAAGCATAAGGCCGTAGTAGTTTTGCCTACTCCAGCAGGACCTGCAAATAATAAATGAGGCATTTCCCTTGGAATTTTCATCAAGTTTGTTAGACTGTTGATTATGTCTTTTTGATTTATAATATCTCTCAATTTCTTCGGTCGATATTTTTCTGACCACATCAAATCTGTTAGATTCGGGCTCCCACTCATAACAAGACAAGAGATATCTATCTTGACGTTATTTATTCAGTTCTCATTATTCCAATTTAAATGCCTTCCTAAGAATAGAAAGGAATAGCAAATTGTAATTTTTTACCTATAAAGCTACTTTGTCTGGTAGTATTTGGAGCAAAAGCGGATGTTCCGGATACAAACTCCAAGCTCAAATATAGTTATCTGGCCAAAAGATATAATGGATTCGAATGTTTATATCTCATGATGGTAACCCATACAATTCCATTCAGCATGTTTGGAAATATTCATTCCACTTACAATCTTGCTTACCTAATGGAAGAAGTTCGGATAACATACAATCGAGATGTAAAGCTATCTGTGGCAAACATGCAACTGGATTCTAGAGGAGGAGATATTGCGTCAGTGCCAAGATGGGTCGCAAATGTCTTATCCCAAAATAATCTGGTTGAAATTCAGGACAGTGAAACTTCAAGTTATGTTTCTAGAGCTCTAAACCGAGAGAGAATTGCAAAACCGCACGACTTATCAACTTTAGACCCAGATTTTTACGTAAGAGTGAATGATTATCTTAAAAATTTGAAAGAAAGGGAAAGAGAAAATTTAATGATCTCTATTAATTCATTTGTTACTGCTAGGCTTGAAAAGATTGTAAAACTTGCAGCCGCATCTCCCCTATCTCCTGAGATGTCAGAAAAACTTTCTGCAGAAGAAAAGTGTCTCTATGACATAGTTCATAACTCAACTGACACATTTAAGCGAAAGGTGATAAAGAGATTTGACTGAGCAGGAGCAAACTTCCGCTGCGCTATCGAACCAGCTTGAAGCATTTCTTAGAGGATTTAAGGATAGGGAAGGTAATTACAGATACTTTGATCTCATTAATCATATGATGGCATCAAATTCTACCTCGTTGGTTGTAGATTATATTGATTTAGATATCGCCAGCCCGGATCTTGCAAAACTGATCACTTACAAACCAGATGAAACGTTAGAGGCATTCAATGAAGCAGTTATTTCAGTATTGAGGGAAATTCATTTCGATTATGCGGAGGAAACTAAGGATAAAATAAAAGTTCGAATTGGGAACTACACTGTCCAAAAGGGGCTCAGAGAAATTAATGCTGAAATGATTGATAAGCTGATAGGGGTATCTGGTATGGTAGTAAGAACGTCTGAAGTCAAACCTCTGGCAAAAAAAATCGGTTACCGCTGTCAGAATTGCGAAGCAGTAAATGAAGCACAATTGAAAGGACTTTCACTTAAGAAACCCACTAAGTGCATAAACTGTTCCGAAAAAGAGCTGGAGATGGATCCTGACAATAGTTTATTCACTGACTTTCAGTTAGTTAGACTTCAGGAATTACCGGAGGATTTGCCTGCAGGACAGCTTCCACACTATGTTGAGGTTACAGTTATGGACGACCTTGTCGACAGATGCCGTCCAGGTGATAGAGTGTTATTAACTGGGATAGTACGAATAGAACAGGAACAAATAGCTCTCCAAGGAAGAACCAACCTATTTCGACTACGTATGGAAGGAAATAATATAGAATATCTTGGCGGCCTTGCGGGAAGTAAAGATACGAGAACGGTCGAACGGATGGCAATTAGTTCGGAAGATGAAAAGCAGATCTTTACTATTTCTAGTAAACCTGATGCTTATGATAAATTAATCGCATCTTTTGCGCCTCATATTTATGGGCATGAAATTATAAAGGAAGCTATTCTTTTGCTAATAGTTGGATCGGTAACCAAAAAACTTGATGATGGATCGACTCGTAGAGGTGACATCAACATTTTCCTAGTTGGAGATCCCGGTACAGCAAAATCTGAAATGCTAAAATACGCAGCAAAGATAGCTCCAAGGGGGCTTTACACCTCTGGCAGGGGGACCACCGCTGCCGGTCTGACTGCAGCAGTAATACGCGACAAATCAGGCATTATGATGCTGGAAGCCGGTGCAGTAGTTCTAGGGGACCAGGGCTTGGTATCCATCGACGAATTTGATAAGATCAAACCAGAGGATAGATCTTCCCTCCATGAGGTAATGGAACAGCAAACTTGCTCCGTCGCTAAGGGTGGCATTGTAGCAACACTAAACGCCAGAACTTCAATTTTATCAGCTGCTAATCCGATGTACGGCAAGTACGATCCTTTTAAAAACATTACCGAAAATGTCAATCTCCCTGTTCCCCTCCTTACAAGATTTGACTTGATTTATGTAATTAGAGACATGCCTGAGAGGGAAAAAGACAGTCGTATCGCCGGGCATATACTAGAAATACACAGAGACGTGGAACATGCTGCACAGCCAGCAATTGAAATCGATCTCTTTAGGAAGTACCTAGCTTATGCTAAACAAATTGAACCGAAATTAACAAATGAAGTTATCACTGCAATAAGAGATTACTATATGAAAATGAGGAATGTAGACTCCGAAGGCATGATAACTGTAACTCCTCGTCAGTTAGAAGGATTGATTAGACTTGCAACGGCAAGAGCCAGACTGCTGCTCAAGGATAATGTCGAACCAGAGGATGCTGAACGTGCTATATACTTAGTTCAAAGAATGTTAGAAACAGCTGGTGTGGATGTAAATACCGGGAAAGTTGACCTTGGAGTGTTGCACGGAAAGCCTCACAGTGAAATTTCAAAGCTCAAGTTGTTTATGGAGATTTTTAGTGCATTGTCTGGCCAGGACAAGAACGACGTTGAAGAAAAGAATTTCATAAATGAACTTATTAAAACCGGAAAGTTTTCAGAAGAAGAAGCAAAGATCTATATAAAGAAAGCTATGCAGAACGGACAGATATATGAACGGAGGTCTGGCTTTTACGCAAAGGCTTAAAAATTTAAAATAACTTGAAGACTCAATATGCCTAAATTTAGTTCCACAGAGGACAATAAACATTCATGTGTTTTCCTCTATACAATCTTCTTTGATTATCATTAGTAACTCTGTAGAATACAAGCTGACTATTCCTCACTTAATTTCTACGGTAACGTTCCATTGTATTGTAGATATACATGCTAGTACATATAATTTTGTTGAATTTAATATTTCATAAATCTCCACATTACTTGCAAGCATTGGTCAAACAGAATGGGTGTCCTGCGTCTTCTATCAAACTATTTGGACAGCCATTAATAGTTCGAAATATCGCCATGGCGCAACAGGCGTATGGGATTACTAAGGTAAAGATACCATCAGACTTTTCCGATGCTATTCAATTGGTACAGGAGAATTTCCCATCAATCGATGTAGAAGAGTTCTGTGAGTCAGACCGACTCATATCTAAGGTTAACATAAGAGGTAACGAAAATTTAGAAATCCCACTAAATACGTTAATACAATATTCAAAAAGAACAAATGAATTAACTATCAATACCATAATTTATCCATGGGAATTTCTGGCAACAGTTCAAAAAATTCTTTACAACGAAATAACGGAACAAATTATATCTCCAGATGCATCTATTGCTAATTCAAGTATAATCAAAGGTCCTTGTGTTATAGAGGATGGCGTTTGTGTTGATGATTTCTGCAAAGTTATTGGGCCAGTATACTTAAGTAATGGTAGCTTCATAGGTATGAGCTCACTAATTAGGAATTGCGTGTTGGGAAAAGAAACAAAAATAGGGTTCAATTGCGAAATAGGCAGAACCTATTTTGCGGGGAATTCTAAAATATCTCATCAAAACGTCCTGTTAGATAGTATCATTGGTGAAAATGTATGGTTCGGGGGATATTCGGGAACCGCAAATGTGTTACTAACCAGAGGTAATGTTAAATATGCGGTCGGATCTGATCTGGTTGATACAGGAACTGATCATTTTGGAGCCGTCGTGGGAAATAATTGTGCAGTAGGAGCCTCTGTGATAATTCTTCCAGGTAGACAAGTTCCGTCCGACTCTATTATACAAGCTGGGACCGTATTTGACGGAATAGAGAGAAAAATCTTGGTCGAGCATAAAAGTTACTGATCATAAAATGCTTAGAATATTTTTTAAAACTAATTTAGGTATTTTATAATCAGTTCTGGAGATACCATCAGTACGTTTTTTTAAGCAAACAAGATTACATAGACCGTAAGATCATAGGTCCTTATATTCGAATATGTGGAATGAATGTTATATAGAGATTACCATACTTGCGCAAAAGTATATGATAAGCGTTTAACGTTCATCATGCATCACAACCACATTCATGAGCCATGGTAAAAATATCGGTTCAGCTATCACTAATCAAATGCGGTCTCATATTAAGGATCTTCTAAAATCACTGGGTTATTCTTCACTTTATCCGCCCCAGGAGCTAGCCATGTCAAATGGATTGATGGATGGAAGGAGTATGCTTGTTACCACTCCTACTGCAAGTGGCAAATCACTAATAGGATTAATGGGTGCAATAAGAGCCTTGGCAGAGGGGAAAAAGGTGGTCTATCTTACACCATTAAGAGCATTGGCCATGGAAAAATTCAATGAATTTAGAGCTCTACAAACCCTTCAACTTCTAGATCATAGGCAAGTCAGGTTAAAAATTTCAACTAGTGATTTCGATGTACCGGGGTCCAAATTGGAAGACGCAGACATCTTGATACTCACCAATGAGAAACTAGATTCAATTATGCGCCATGGATTGAATTGGTTGGACAAAGTTGGATTATTCATTATAGATGAAGTTCACCTGATAGGAGATAGAGATAGGGGACCTACACTCGAAATTATTTTAACCAAGATTAAAGAAACATGCCCCAGAGCGCAAATAATTGCGCTTAGTGCCACAATCTCAAATTCCAAAGATGTAGGTAGGTGGCTTGGATGTCATCTGATAGAGAGCAGCTGGAGGCCGACAAAATTAGTCGAGGGCATCTATGATTATGGCATGGTTCGGATGAACGGCAATAACACCTTTGAAGTGAAAAGAAGTGGAAGCACTTCTTCATCGGCTGCAATAGATTTGGCAATTCAATCAATTAGTGAGGGTGGGCAAGCGCTAATTTTTGCAGAGACAAGAAGACGCGCGGTTTCTCTGGCAGGAAAGGCCGCTGGGCAATTGACTAAATTTCTTAAAGACTCTGAGCTGAAGTTAGCGAGAGAGACCTCGTTGAGAATTTTAGACAATAGCGATGCGGACGTCAATAGAACATTATCAAGCGTAGTAGCAAACGGTGTAGCGTTTCATCATGCAGGGTTGGGCTCAAAAGCCAGAGAAATAGTTGAGAGCGCTTTTAAAATCGGAATAGTTAAACTTCTCACCGCTACTCCTACGTTAGGAGCGGGTGTGAATTTACCTGCTAGAAGGGTAATAATTTCTAGCATTTTTAGGTACGATCAGGAGTATGGGGGGAATGTCCCAATGAGTATCTTGGAATACAAGCAACTTTCGGGACGAGCAGGAAGACCGGCATTTGATAAATTTGGCGAGTCTATTATAATCAGCGACTCGAGAATTCAACCATCGGAACTCTACGATCACTATATCTTAGGAAGTCCCGAGCCACTACAGTCCCAATTAATGCAAGATGGAGCGCTAAGAATGCACTTACTAGGTACTATTTCATCGGTTTCTAGAATAAAGAGATCCAAATTATTTGATTTATTTTGTCATACTTTTTTCGCCAGGCAGCATGGTCAAGAAAATATTGTTAAAAAGATAGAATCAGTACTCGAATACCTCGATAGCGAAGATCTAGTAAACTCAAGTAATGATGAATATTTGATCTCAACAAGATTCGGTAAGAGAACATCACTTCTTTATCTTGATCCGCAGACATCTGTTCAATTTAGAGACAATATGAAATCATTTCGAGCAAATTCAAACTATGATTATCTGGGTAATTTCTTAAGCTGGATAGTCGAATCTAATGATTTCTATCCGAAGTTATCCTTAAGATCTAAGGAACTAAAACTGGGTAGTGAGCTTTTTGGCTCAAATGAATGGGATTTATACCGAGATTTAATACATAGGACTAACTCGAGGAGCCTGGTTGCCCTCTTAAAGTGGGTGGATGAGGCGACCGAAAGAACGTTATCCGACATAATTGGAGTTGAACCAGGAGATATGCACAGGATGGTTGAAAATGCACAGTGGTTGTTATACACGATGGGTGAAATTGCAACCCTTTTCAAGATTGAGAAAATAGTAGAGGAGATTCAAAATATCAAATTAAGAATGGAATTTGGTATAAAATCAGAATTGATTCCGCTGGTAGGGTATGAAGGGATAGGAAGAATAAGAGCCAGGGCATTGTATAATGCAGGTATTTCAAATGGTCAAAAAATCGCAGAAGTATCCGAATCTAAATTGGCAGCTATTTCAAAGATCGGTCCGAGCCTAGCTCGGAAGCTCAAATCTCAAGTAAACCAAGACAAGAAAATTCTTTGAACCTATCGACTCGCAGTAATACCAGTCAAACGGTCGTTTCATTGGTAAACTGAACAGTTTAAGCCAGATAAATATTTCTCTTATTTTCGTAGAGATCATCTTTTCGCCTCCCAAACAAAAAAGTAGTTACGACATTTTTGATATCTAAATATTTCCTTCATAATATATGGTCACATCGAACTTCATTTTGTAATTGGATTATTTGATAATTTACTTATTGTGCCTAATAAAATTCGATTTTAGAAGAGTAAGGGCATCTTTGCATTGCGCACCAGACCTATATGCGTAAGAAATAGCTGAGATTTTTCTGAACTTGCATTATTTGAATGATATATAATTAGGTATCATAGAAGCATGAGTCAATACCAAATTTTTACACGGACTCAAAGAGTGGTGACTCAAATATAGTATAATTTAATATGTCCGCTATAAAATTAAAGGATAGATAAAAATCAGGGGTTGATTGAAAATCATGCTATCTTCCAGTTTCACAATCGTTATATATGCTGTAATAGTTTCTTCCATCTCTTTTCTAATTGTTTATTTCTTAACCCCTCTGTTTATCCGTTACTTAATTAACAAAGGTAGAGTAGTGAGTGATTACCATAAACCGGAAAAGCCGTTAGTCCCAAGACCAGCAGGTCCCATATTATTGATAGCTATCACAAGCGGTGAAATTATACTTTATTTCCTTCTTTTTGATGCAAGAATAATGGCAATTCTCTTTACGACTATTATTTCATTTGTCGTAGGATATATTGACGACATAAAAGTCATGCCTGGGTGGTTTAAACCGCTTGCGCTTGTTTTGGCTGGAATACCAATAATTATACTTGGCGCACATGGAAATCATTTGAACTTAATATTCGGTGATTCCTTTATTCCAATTCTCTACCTGCCGCTTATTCTAGCGATAATTCCCATAGCAGGAAACACAATAAATTCAATAGATGTTCTAAACGGAGCAGCAACTGGATTTGTTATTATAAGTAGTATACCCCTACTCTTTAGCATTGCCATATTTGGAGATAAAAACACACTCTTAGCTGGATTACCTTTGTTATTCAGCACTATTGCTCTATACCGATATCACAAGTTCCCAAGTAAAATATTTCCCGGAGATTCGGGAACATTGCTTCTTGGCTCAATGTTTGGAGCTCTAGCAATAGTTGGAAATTCAGAAATAATAGGGGTTATAGCTCTCTTACCCGCGGTTATGAATTCTTTCTTGTTCTTGTCAAGTGTCAAAAAAATAGTTGAGCATAGGGATGTAAAAAGCAGGCCGACTGTCATGACGGACGATTTCAAAATTATGGCATCAAGGGAGAAAAATGCACCCTCTACTCTGGTAAGGCTGATAGTAGTAAGAGGGCCCTTAACTGAAGCAGAAATAGTCAAAAGAATTTTTGTTTTGGCTATTTTTTCCTCAGGATTAGCCTTCTTATCCATCATGATGCAATATTTTTTCATTAAAGGTTAGGTGTTAGCTCTAATTGGAAATTCTTGGACTTTTTGGACTTATCATTATAATGTGGCTAATGATCATTTTGGTTTCATTGTTCTTGATTGCTATAGTGGCTCCTTTGCATCTGTCAGTTTTTCATAATAGTACAGACAGATATGTTTCATCAGCAATCCAGGCTTTTCTTGCGGTAGGTATAGTAATCGTATTAATACTGTTATTGAGTAAAATGAAAAGCCAATATTTGAGAAGAAAATTGGATATCCGCTGAATCAACGAGATCCAAAAAATTATTCAATTATTTTCAATTAAGAATAAGCTTAAAGATCTCTGTTATACAAAGATAATTTGAACTTCTATTTCAAGACGGCAATGGACCTTGATTCAATAATGTGTAATATTGCTTTTACAATATGCTCTTCTGTTATTAAGCCGAAATCCCATGCGTCAATNAATTCCTTAAATTCCTCTTGCAGCAACGCGGCNACNTCCTGAAATTCNATCATCTTTTCAGGGGTATCTGGAGAGGAGTAGCCCTTTGCGACCATGACAGGACACCTTTCATCATACGCCAAAGGTCTAGGTATGTACCATGCATCTTTCGCAAATTCATACCCACCAGACTTCATCGTATTAAATATTCTCATGAGCTCATCATTCGCAAGTTTTTCAAGATCCTTGAACCAAGCTTGAGATTTGTATTCTTCAATTTTCACTGGTTGAGAACTATTTTGATTCTTAAAGAACAAGTATATTATGGATACATCAGTCTAATTTAAAAATTTTCGATTCATTTTGCAAGGGTTTTTCCGACTTAGCATCAGCAGGTACTATATTTTTGCAACCTTTATCAAGTCCAACATTCTAATTTCCATACCGTACCTATCTTCTTCACGTTTCATATGATTATAGATCCTTAATAATTGTAGAGGATTCTTGAAAAATCTGAATTTACCTCGCATCTTCATCTGAATGAATTTAAATACCAGAGAATAAATTTCGAATTTTTTTAATACTTCCCTTCTGTATCGAGAAAAATCGCCTAGGTTTCGAACAAATAATTCTGCACACCAAGTAGAAGGAATAATTCCTTCTCCCAATAATGGATAAACAGTACCAATCGATTCTCCAACGCCAATTGTTTTTCGACCGTCTGTAAAAGGCTCCGATTCCTTCGGAGGGCTAATCCTGACAGGACGACCGACTTTTTTTAAGATCTCTCCTTTATACTTACTTAGAAAATAATCAACAAACCGATTGTTATCCCGTGTAAAATCACCAGCACCAATGTGAGCGTAACCATTGCCAATTGGGAAATACCAAAAATAACCCGTCATTGACGGAAATGTCTTTAGATAAAAATCATCGAATGGAGCCTTCCCATCGCTGTATTTCACTTTATATTGTAGGCAGGGTATCCACATTTGATATTTTGGACGTGGCAAGTAATTTCTGTGAAAGCCAGTAGAATCTACTATAAAGTCAAAATTCTCTTCCAAATACCTCTTGTCCGGAACGTTGCCAAAATTGATATTGGTTCCACGTATCATATCCTGTATCAATTTCAATTTATCGTAGCTTACCATTCCTTTTAATCTGAGGTTAATATTCCCAGTATCAGAGACATCTTTATTTTCACATGTATCCACTGTCATAACTTTTCCAGAATGAAGGATATAGTCGTTAAAGTTAAGTCCGCATTTGGCTACAAGCTCTGACATAGGATTTTCACAGGTAGCCCACGCACAAACTGCGTCATGATCGTTTTGCGACATCCTTTCAAAACCTACTACATGAATGTCATGATGTTCGCTAAGGACGTTCATTAAGTAGGCTCCCGCGACTCCGATCCCTACTATGGCTATCTTCATGTAGTAACAGAAAGAATAGATGGCTGGAGAAATAAATAGTATTAGTATCATTAGAAGAATTTTCAAGATCAGCATCGTACATTAGCACAAAATTGTTATTAGCCATCAAGGTAATACCGGACTCGAGAATGATTTGAATGTCTAAACCTAAACCTAAACCTAGGATGCCAGGATCCGTCAGAGCAGGATTATTTCTTCTCGTGCTAGGCGCAATAATGGTGGGAATCGGTACCTATAGCAATAAAGGGTCTCTCTCATTGTATGGCTTTATAGTGGCTGCAGCAGGATTTTTGCTGTACTTCGTCTCTTTCTTAGTCACCCGTAGGTATTCGAATACGAGGAGATAACTGCTGAAAAGCTAAGGATAGGTAAATATCTAAAAATAATGGATACAAATGTATTCAAGCAAATTTATAAATTGCACCAAATATGCTAGAATGACATAAGTTTGAGACGTAATGATTTGGATGAAGAAAACATTGATGGTCTAGATAATACATTG